>Ga0213872_10000792_pt1 | contig 23061 bp, 17 predicted proteins | sample VelepicomBERX_R2_FD_160071 | JGI IMG/M metagenome (GOLD analysis project Ga0213872, IMG submission 160071) | Rhizosphere microbial communities from Vellozia epidendroides in rupestrian grasslands, the National Park of Serra do Cipo, Brazil - RX_R2 | ecosystem: Host-associated > Plants > Roots >...
ATCGATCAAGCCGTTCTTCCACAGCGAGATATCGGTCTGGATGCGGCGCACCACCTGCTTGTCGGTGGTGATGGCCATGTCCTGGATCAGCGAGCCGCAGTCGTCCGCGTCCATGATGGAGAAGCGGTCCTTGAGGCCCAGCTCATTGCACTCCTGGCGCAGGATCTTCACGCCCAGCGAGTGGAAGGTGGACACGGTCAGCTGCTTGGCCTGCTTGGGCTGCTTGAGCAGCTTGGCGATGCGCTCCTGCATCTCCAGCGCGGCCTTGTTGGTGAAGGTCAGCGCGGCGATGGTGCGCGGGTCGTAGCCGCGCGCTTCGATCAGGTGGGCGATCTTCTGGGTGATGACGCGGGTTTTGCCCGAGCCGGCGCCGGCCAGAACCAGGCAGGGGCCGTCGAGATAGGCCACTGCCTCGCTTTGAGGACGATTTAAACCGTAGAGGGGTGCGCTGGACATGGGGGACACAATAGCTGGCTAAACAACCAGCCATTGTATCAGCGCGGCCGCTCAGAAGCCGGACAGCACCAGCTTGCCGATGGTGCGGCCGGCGGCCAGGGCTTCGTGGGCGCGGGCGACGTTGGCGGCGCTGATCTTGCCAAAATTTTCACCCAGGGTGGATTTGAGCTGGCCCGCGTCGATCAGCGCGCTGACTTCGTTCAGCAGCTTGTGCTGTTCGACCATGTCGGCGGTGCCGAACAGGGAGCGGGTGAACATCAATTCCCACACAAAGGTGACCGACTTGGCGAACAGCTTTTCCATCGCCAGCGGGGCCTTGCTGGGGACGATGGAGCAGACCTTGCCCTGCGGTGCGATCACTTGCGCGATGGCGTCGAAGTGCAGGTCGGTGTCGTTCAGGCTCAGCACGTAGTCGACGTCCTGGAAGCCCAGCGCCAGCAGCTGGGCGGCCATATCGCCGCTGTGGTCGATGACGTGGTCGGCGCCCAGGTCGCGCACCCACTGGACCGAGGCGGGACGGGAGGCGGTGGCGATCACGTTCAGGCCGGCCAGCTTGGCCAGCTGGATGGCAATGGAGCCGACGCCGCCCGCGCCGCCGATGATCAGCACGCGCTTGCCTTGATGCGCACCGGTGCGGCTGATGCCGAGGCGCTCGAACAGCACTTCCCAGGCAGTGATAGCGGTCAGCGGCAGGGCGGCGGCGTGCTGGAAGTCCAGGCTGGCAGGCTTGCGGCCGGCGATGCGCTCATCGACCAGTTGGTATTCCGCATAGGCGCCTGCGCGCACCACGCTGCCGGCGTAGTAGACCGGATCGCCGGCCTTGAACAGGGTGACGTCCGGGCCCACCGCCACCACGGTGCCGGCCGCGTCCCAGCCCAGCACGCGGTCATCGCCGCCGCCGGGCATGTGGCCGTCGCGCACCAGCAGGTCGACCGGGTTGAGGGCGACTGCATTGATCCTGACCAGCAGATCGCGGCCCTGGGCGACGGGCTGGGCCAGTTCGACGTCCTGAACGGTGTTGTCTTGGGAAACGGTGACGGCTTTCATGCTGCGCTCCTGAAAAAATAAGTGATGTGGCAGTCTAGGGGCGGCGCTTTGTTTTGATAATTGGCATAATGCTGAAATCATTCTTCTGGAAATTAATAAAATGGCTCTGGATCTGACCGATGTCGCCCTATTTGTGCGGGTGTGCACGACGCGCAACCTGTCTGCCGCCGGGCGGGAATTTGGCCTGTCGCCAGCCGCTTCCAGCGCGCGCATGGCGCAGCTGGAGCAGCAACTGGGCGCGCGCCTGCTGCACCGGACTACGCGGCAGATCACCGTTACGCAGGAGGGCGAGGCCTTCCTGGAGCATGCGCAGGCGCTGCTGGATTCGGCCGAGCAGGCCATGGCGTCGGTCGGCCACGGCAATGCGCAGGTGCGCGGGCTGCTGCGGGTGGCGTCGTCGGTCACCTTTGGGCGGGCGCACGTGGTGCCGGCGGTGACGGAATTCCTGCGCCGGTATCCCGAGGTGGAGGTGGATTTGCGCCTGTCCGATGGCCAGCATGACCTGGCGGCGGACGGCATCGACGTGGCGATCCGCATCGGTCCGCGGCGCGATTCGTCACTGGTGATGCGGCCACTGGCGCGCAGCCGCACGGTGCTGTGCGCCGCACCCGCCTACTTGAAGCGGCACGGCGCGCCCCAACATCCGTCCGACCTGCAGCAGCATCAATGCCTGGTGCTGCAGGTGATGGACCCGTGGTATCTGCGCGCGCCGGACGGCAGCGAGCTGAATCTGCGGGTCAAGGGCCGCTTCCGCAGCGATAGCGGGCTGGCGGTGCGCGACGCGGCGATTGATGGCATGGGCATTGCGCTGCTGGCGACCTGGCATGTGGCGGAGCATTTGCGCAGCGGCGCGCTGGTGCGCGTGATGCCGGGCTATCAATCGGACGAGTCGATGATTTCGGCGGTCTACCTGAACCGCAAGTTCGTGCCGCCCAAGACGCGCGCCTTTATCGACTTTATGGCGCAGCGGTTTGAGAATGATCCAATTTGGCACTCCTCTTGAGTGTTACTATGCATAATTGGCGCCGACAAATGTGGGCGCCGCGTTTTCTGGGTAGTACTATGAAATTTGAACATTTAATTGAAGTTAACGATCCACTCAATCCGCTCATGGATACGCTGAGCATCGATCAGCTGTGGAAGGGCCTGGTGCTGCGCGCCGAGTCGCCCATGCTGTTCGTGCCGCATCTGGATGAGTGCGTGATCGAGGAACGCGGCGAACACAGCTTCAAGCGCCGCCTGCGCTACGGCCAGCTGGTGGTGGAAGACACGGTGGTGCTGCAGCCGATGCGCCAGGTGGTGTACGAGGTGCCGGCGCAGGAGGATATTCCCGCTTCCAGCCTGACCATGACGATCGAGTCGCCGCAGCCGGAGGTGCTGTGGGTGCGCTTCCGCTACGAAGACAGCAATGACGAGTCGACCGACGAGGCGAACAAGATGTACGACGAATTCCGCCGCTCGGCTTACCAGGAATCGGACATCGACACCATCCGCATCGTGCGCGAACTGGCCACCGAGGGCCGCCTGGGCGCCACGCTGAACTGAGCGGCTACAGGCTGGCGACCCGGCCCCAGACGCGCTCCATGCGCAGCGGGGCCGTGAGGGCGCCCACTTCTTCCAGCGACAGCACGGCCTTGATGCCGTTCAATTGACCCCGGGTATCGCGCCGCAGGTAGACCTCCAGCGGCGCACCGCGCGGGCCGATGATCGATTCCACGTGCGGGGTGGTGCTGTGCAGGCCCTTGCGGGCCACCACGCCGATTTCTCCATTCACCAGCTTGACATACGTGCCGACCGGGTAGATGCCCAGTTCGCGGATCAGCACGGCGGCCAGCTGGCCGTCGAAGGCCTGCTTTTCCAGCAGGATGTCGCACAGCGCCGCATTGGGCAGCATGGGCTTGCGGTAGCCACGGCGCGAGACGCGCGCGCAGTAGCGGTCGGCCAGGGCGATCAGCTTGGCGGTGGCGGGAATGTGGCCGCCCGCCGCGCCGCGCGGATAGCCGCTGCCGTCTTCGTTTTCGTGATGCAGCAGGACGGCGTCCAGCCAGTCCGGGTTGGTGATGCCTGCTCCGCGCAGCAAGTCGACGCCGCGCTGGGGATGGCTGCGCAGGCGGTCCTTGTCGGCATCCCCCAGCTCGGCCTGGCGGATGTGCAGGTGTTCGTGCTGCTCCAGCATACCGACGTTCATGGTCAGGGCGGCCAGGGTGAGGATGGTGATCTCGGCGGGCAGCATGCGGCGGGCGCGGCCGGCGATCTGGGCCACCACGGCGGTATCGACGCAGTGGCGCACCGGGTACGGCGCCGCGTGCTGGTTGTGCAGCACGCAGGCGACTGCGACATCGGCGTTCAATTCCACCGCTTCGGTGACCAATCCGGCAATATCTTCCAGCATCCTGCGCGCGTCGGCGGGCGCGCGGCGGGATGCGATGGCGTTCAGCAGGGGTTCCAGCTGCAGCAGGGCCTGGTTGAGTTTGCGCAGGACGGAAGCGGGCTGGAGTGCTTCGGGCTGGTCGCTGATGTCCTCGTAGGAGCCGAGCTCAGCCAGGTAGTCGATCTGGCTGGGCTTGACGATCATGTGGCCCTTGCGGACCAGCAGCATGCCGTTGTCGGCATAGACATTCCACGGGACAAGCATGCCCAGTTTCAGGTCGGATTGTTTCACTCTGCGAATCGTCATTGCCGAGCATTAATGAAAAAACGTCAAGCCAGCAGCTTACGAGTTTTCCGGGGTTTTCCATAGGGCAGTGTAAGATTCCTTAGAGGCAATGTTGTATTTTTGTTCCAATATCAGGAGGCGGGAATCGCTTTCAGGCAATCTTCCGCCAGGCTGGGCGGATTCTTGAGCTGGCTGAGCAGGTCGCGCAGGGCGGTGCGCAGGCCTTCCTCCACCACCGGGTGGTAAAAGGGCATGTCCAGCATCTGTTCCACCGTCATGCCGGCCTGATGCGCCCAGGCCAGCAGATGGCCGATGTGCTCGGCGCGGGGACCGATCATCTCGGCGCCCAAAAAGCGGCCGCTGCCGAATTCGCCGTAGACCCGCAGCATACCCTGGTTTTGCAGCATGACGCGGCTGCGGCCCTGGTTTTCAAACGAGACTTTGCCCACCGCGAACTGGCCCGCGCGCCCGGCGCACAGTTCCTTGTAGCTGGCGCCAGCGGTGGCGATCTGCGGTTCGCTGAAGGCGATGGTCAGGGGCGTGCGGCGCAGGCCGGGCTGGACGTCGGGAAAACAGGCGGCGTTGCGGCCGGCGATGCGGCCCTGGTCGGCCGCTTCCGGCAGCAGCGGGCGCTCGTTATCGGCGTCGCCGGCGATGAAAATGGCGCTGCTGCCGCATTGCATGGTGTGCTTGTCATAGTGGGGGATGCCGAAGCGGTCCAGCACCAGCCCGGTGTGTTCCAGGCCGAGCTGATGCACATTGGGGCTGCGTCCCATGGCCGATAGCAGGTAGGTGAAGCGTTCGGTGCGCTGGTGGCCTTGGCCGTCGCGGCTATGGATGATGACGCCGTCGCCATCGCGCACCACCGAGGTGACCGAGGTCTGGAAACGGATGTCCAGCTCTTCGCTGAGGACGCGATCGGCCACCTCCAGCAGGCTGGGATCGCTGATCTGGGCCAGGCTGTTGCCGCGCGCGAACAGGGCCACGCGGACGCCCAGGCGGTGGAGCGCCTGGCCAAGCTCCAGGCCGATCACGCCGGTGCCGACCACGGCCACCGACTCGGGCAGGTCGGTCCAGTCAAACACGTCGTCGCTGGTAATGATGCGATCTCCGGCGATCTTCCACTCATCGGCCACCTTTGGGGATGAACCTGTAGCGATCACGATGGATTTGGCCTGTATTTCCGTGTCGCCGACCCGCAAGGTATCAGGGCCGGTAAAAACGGCGCGGCCCATCAGTTTGGTTTCGGCGGGGAAGTCGTCGACGTCGGAGACCACGAAGCCGACAAAACGGTCACGCTCGCTGCGCACCCGCGCCATCACGGCCTTGCCATCGATGCGCAGCGGAGCGGCGTGGACGCCAAAGGCCGACGCCGACTGCGCGGCATGGGCCGCCTCCGCCGCCGCGATCAACAGCTTGCTGGGCATGCAGCCGACCCGGGCGCAAGTGGTGCCGTAGACGTGGCTTTCGATCAACAGCACGCTTTTGCTTTCATTTTGGGCCGCACGATAGGCGGTCATGCCCGCCGTTCCGGCGCCGATAATGGCAACATCTGTGTGTAAAGTCGGCATTGATGCTCCGGAGGACGACGAAGATCCAACGATACTACTCCGCTTTCCACAACAATGTTGTACATCAAACAGAAATACCATTAGTATTACTTATCGTTTTAAATTTTTATAAGTGCAGCTTATGGCATCTTTGGACTACAAAGCCCTCGCCGTGTTGGATGCCGTGGCCAGCCATGGCAGCTTTGAAAAAGCTGCGCTGGCGCTGGGCATCAGCCAGTCGGCCGTGTCCCAGCGCATCAAGGCGCTGGAGGACGCCAGCGGCCGTCTGCTGATCGTGCGCGGCCAGCCCGCCGTGCCAACCGGCCTGGGCCAGCGCCTGATCTCGCATCACCGCAATGTGCGGCTGATGGAGGCGGCTTTGGATATCGACCTGGGCAACCGCGTCAGCATGCCGGAACTGGCGCTGGCGGTGGATGCGGCCAGCCTGGCCACCTGGTTCCCCATGAGCCTGCAACCCCTGCTGTCGCCGCCGCGCTGCCAGCTGGACGTGCAGCAGGCGCCTGCCGACCTGGCGCTGCATTTGGTCAATGAGGGCAGCGTGTTCGGCTGCGTCATGGCGGCGCAGCCGCAAGCGCCGCTGCAGAACAATGGTCCGGACATTACGCCGCTGGGTCGCCTGCGCTACGTATGCGTGGCGACGCCGGCTTTTGTGGCGCACTGGTTTGGCGATGGTTTTTCCGCCGAGGCAGTACGGCTGGCGCCCGCCGTGGCGAGCGACCATGCCCTGCTGACCCAGTTCCTGGCCGAGACGCTGGACTTCCGCAGCCCCTATCCGTACCACCGCGTGCCGCACGGCGCTGCGCTCAACGAGTGCATCTACGGTAGCCTGGCGTACGGTCTGATGCCGCAGATTCAGGTTACCAGCGCCCTCAACAGCGGCAAACTGCTGGATATCGCCCCCGGCCGCAACATCGATGTTCCGCTGGAATGGCACGCCTGGGATCTGGACACGCCGTTCACGCGCGCGCTGTCGGAGCAGGTGGTGACGACAGCACGCCGCCACCTGGTGCAGGAATAAAGCTGCTGCGTGTGTCCCCGCACTGAGGCCTGCGGCCTTCCTGTCTAAATTGGATGCAGAAAATCCACAGGGAGGGAAAAATGAGCCTCGGTTTGATACTTCTGATTGTCCTGATACTGGCCCTCGTGGGCGTGATTCCGACCTGGCCCCATAGCAGGGAATGGGGTTACGCACCAAGTGGCGGGGTCGGCTTGATACTGGTCATCGTGCTGATTCTCTTTCTGCTTGGGAGAATATGAGCCGGGGCCGGCAATCGTGCGTCGCAGAAACTTCTCTTTGGATAGACTTCCGCCTGCTTTTTATTCAAGGAGAAATAACATGAAAAAACTCTTCGTCCACTTCCTGCTGACTGCCTTTGTGATGGTTGGCTTTGCGCAGAGCACCCAGGCGGCGATTGTCAGCACCGCGCAGGTGGTGTCGGCTGAGGCCGGCGCGCAAGCCCGCGCACGCCTGACCAGCACCCTGCAACGCGCCGACGTGCAGGCGGCGCTGGAACACAACGGCATCGCGCCGGAAGCGGCCCAGGCCCGGGTCGCCGCGCTGAGCGATGATGAAGCTGCCGCCCTGGCGAAGCAGGTCGACTCGCTGCCGGCCGGCGGCGATGGCGTGGTCGGCGCGCTGGTCTTCATCTTCGTGGTGCTGCTGGTGACCGATATCCTGGGTCTGACCAAGGTCTTCCCCTTCACCCGCTCCGTGCGTCACTAATGCTGCAACGCCTGCTTGCGATGGCGGTCGCGCTCCTGCTGCTGGCGGGCTGCGCGACGCAGTCCCGCGCCCTGCTGGCAACGCCACGCAGCGGTCCGCATCGGCAGGAGCTCAGCGCGACGCCGTTCTACGCGCAGGAACGCTACCAGTGCGGTCCGGCCGCGCTGGCGATGCTGCTGGGCTCAGCCGGGATCGAGGCCTCGCCGGAGGCGCTGGTGCCGGAAGTCTTTCTGCCGGGACGTGAGGGCAGTCTGCAAATCGAATTGCAGGCTGCCGGACGCCGCCATGGCGCCCTGATGGCGCCGGTCCAGCCGCGCCTGGAGGGGCTGTTGGCGGAACTCGACGCGGGCCACCCCGTGCTGGTGCTGCAGAACCTGAGCCTGCCCATCGCGCCGATGTGGCACTACGCTGTGGTCATCGGCTACGACATCGACAACGGCGAGGTGATCCTGCGCTCAGGAACGACTCGCCGCATGACGATGCCGCTTTCCACGTTTGAGCATACCTGGTCGCGCAGCGGCTTCTGGGGAGTGGTGGCGCTCGCGCCGGGCCAGCTGCCGGCCAGCACCGGCTTGGCCGAGCTGCAGACCGCGCTGGTGGATTACGAAAAGGTGGCGCCGCCGCAGTCGGCGCAACTGGCCTACCGCGCCGCCCTGCAACGCTGGCCGAACACACTGGCCCTGCAACTTGGCCTGGGCAACAGCGCCTATGCCAGCGGCGACCGGGCCGCTGCGGCTGAAGCTTATCGCAACGCCACCGCCGCACATCCGGACAACGGCGCGGCCTTCAATAACCTGGCCGTGGTGCTGGGCGAGCTGGGTCAGCTGGACGAGGCGCGCGCCGCGGCGCAAACCGCCGTCAAGCTCGGCGGGCCGTGGCGCGACGAGGCGTTGGCGACCCTGCGCTCGTTGCAGGAACCGGTCACCGCGCGCTAGCGACAACGGCGTCAAACGCGAACATTCAAATATCCAGCGGGTCGACTTCCAGCGACCACTTCACGCGGCTCTTCAATTCGCGCAGGGCCGCCATCCATTCACGCAGGAAGGCTTGCAGCGCGGGCCGTGAGGGCGATTCCACCAGCAGCTGGGCGCGTTCGACGTTGTGCACGCGGGTCATGCTCATCGGGATCGGATCGTTGATGGTGATGCCGTCGTGCGCCAGGCAGTCACGCGCCAGCGTCAGGAACTCCAGCGCGGTGGTCAGCTGCGGCGCTTCGGCGCGCAGCATGGCCTGGAACAGGTAGGGCGGCAGCGCGGCCTGCTTGCGTTCCTCCAGCAGGGCGGTGGCAAAGTGGTCGTAGTCGTGATTGACCACCGCGCCGTACAGCGGATGCTGGGGATAGCGGGTCTGCACCAGCACTTCGCTGGGACTGCCCGCGCGACCGGCGCGGCCGGCCACCTGCATCAGCTGGGCGAACAGGCGCTCGCTGGCGCGGTAGTCCTGCGAGAACAGGGCCGTATCCGGATTGAGGATGCCGACCAGCGTCAGGCGCTTGAAGTCGTGGCCCTTGGCGACCATTTGCGTGCCGATCAGGATATCCACTTCGCCACGGTGCACGGTGTCGAAGGCCTCCTGCGCGCTGCCTTTGCGGCGGGTGGAGTCGGCGTCGATGCGCAGCACGCGCGCTTCCGGGAACAGGGCCTGCAAGCCCTCTTCCACGCGCTGGGTGCCGCGCCCCAGCGGCTGCAGGTCGACGTTGCCGCAGGTGGGACAGTGGCGCGGGATGCGCATCTCCAGGCTGCAGTGGTGGCAGCGCAGGCGATGCTCGGGCTTGTGCAGCACCATGAAAGAGGTGCAGCGCACGCATTCGCTGATCCAGCCGCAGGACTCGCAGCAGATCACGGGCGAGTAGCCGCGCCGGTTGAGGAACAGCAGCGATTGTTCGCCGCGCTCCATGCGTTCGCGGATGGCGTTGACCAGGCGCGAAGTCAGGCCGTCCTTGGGCTTGTCGCGCTCCATGTCGATCAGCTTCACATCGGGCAGCACGGCATTGCGCACGGCGCGTTCGCGCAGCTCCAGCTTGCGGTAGCGGCCCGACTGCGCATGGTGCCAGCTTTCCAGCGAGGGCGTGGCGGAACCCAGCACGATGGGGATGCTGAGCTGCCAGGCGCGCCACACCGCCAGGTCGCGCGCGGAATAGCGCAGGCCTTCCTGCTGCTTGTACGAGGGGTCGTGTTCCTCATCGATGACGATCAGCTTGAGATTGGGCAGCGAGGACAGGATCGCCAGCCGGGTGCCCAGCACGATGCGGGCCTTGCCTTCATGCGCGGCCAGCCAGTGCAGCATGCGCTCGCCCTCGGACAGGCTGCTGTGCAAAGTCGCCAGCATCACGCCAGGGAAGCGCGCGCGGATATTCCCTTCCAGCTGGGGCGTGAGGTTGATCTCGGGGACCAGGATCAGGATCTGGCCGTCCGGCTCGCGCGCCAGCACTTGTGCACAGGCTTGCAGATAGACCTCGGTCTTGCCGCTGCCGGTCACGCCGTACAGCAGGGTGGGCGTGAAGCCCTGCGCACCGCCGATGGCGTCGGCCGCCTCTTGCTGGCTGGCGTTGAGAACGGGCGGGTTGGCCGGGGTGCCGTCGTGCGGCGCATCCAGCTTGGCGAGTTTTTTCATGGCGCGGTCGAGCGCCACGGTGGTCAGCACGCGCAGGTTCTTGGGCAGGCCGGGCAAGGCCACCTCGCCCAGCGGGCGCTGGTAATAGTCGGCGGCAAAGCCGGCCAGCGCCAGCCACTGGGCCGACAGTGGGGATAACTGGCTGCGCACGGCCAGCACGTCCTTCAATTTTTCGGCCGGGACGTCGGTCTGGTCCAGCACGGCGACGATCAGGCCGACCACTTCGCGCCGCGCAAAAGGCACCAGCGCCAGCTGGCCGATTTGCGGGCGCTGGTCGGCCTCGCACTGCCAGCGATAGTCGAAAACGGCATTCAGCGGCGTATCAAGCGCGATCTGAAGAATGCAGTGTGGAAAAAGACCTGCCATATCAAGGCCTGTTTAAAGTATCCACAGTTTTTGTGGATAACTTTGTGGAAAAAGGAATCTTAATGTCCAGAAACCAGTGGCATTCAGCTTGATATCCTCCAAAACGGGGTAAAAATTCACAAATTTTATTCTTTAAAATCAATCACTTGGAAAATTCTTCCCAGTGGGGACAAAATGCGGCCTGCTTTCCCTCCGCTGTGCATAAGTGAAGTATTCAGGAGCCATTTTTAACGATTTCGAGCCACTTTTAATGGCTTATCCACCGATACTGCGAAGCACAAACAGACCAGCCAAGGCTGAAATTCTAAACATGCCTTATCTGCAAGGTTTGTCCGCCAACAACGAAGTGACCACCACTCAAAATCTGCTTAAAAATTGCGCAGCGCAACATAGACCTCAGCCAAAACAGCAACATTATGGCTAAGTTACGGTTTACTAAGTACTTTTATTTTTTATCCACAGATTCTGTGGACAACTTTGTGAACAATGAGAAAACAAGCTTGTTACCAGGCGGGGATAAGGTTTACCGCTTGCTAAATGTTGCCGTAAGGATAAAAAAATAAAACCTTTAGAATCAGTTAGTTATTACTGACTACTGCCCTGTCGAAAATTCACTGCCTGTTATTTCCGCAGCAAATAAAATTGTGCATAAGTCGCATATGGGTCACTAGCGGGCACTATGAAAAAAGGGCAGGTTTCGGCTGAAACCTACCCTTTGTCGTCATACTACAGGCGATTTTACTCAGGCGCGCTGGGCCTTGCTGTAGGTGTGCACTGCATCGACCATGGCCGCCACGTTCTCCGGCGGGGTGAACTGCGAAATGCCGTGGCCCAGGTTGAACACGTGGCCATTGCCGGCGGCAGGCTTGCCGTAGGAGTCCAGCACCTTGTGGACTTCGGCGCGGATCTGCTCCGGGCTGGCGAACAGGATGGCCGGGTCCAGGTTGCCCTGCAGAGCCACTTTATCGCCCACCAGGGCGCGCGCCTGGCCCAGATTGGCGGTCCAGTCCAGGCCCACGGCGTCGGCGCCGATGGCGGCGATCTGCTCGATCCAGTGGCCGCCGCCCTTGGTGAAGACGATGGCGGGGATTTTGGCGCCGTCTTTTTCACGCTTGAGCTGGGACACCACGTCCTGCATGTACTTGAGCGAGAACTGCTGGTAGGCACCGTCGGCCAGCGCGCCGCCCCAGGAGTCGAAGATCATCACGGCCTGGGCGCCGGCGTCGATCTGGGCGTTCAGGTAGTCCGCCACCGACTTGGCGTTGATCTTGAGGATGTGGTGCATCAGGTCCGGGCGGTTGTACAGCATCTTTTTGATGGTGTGGAACTCGCGCGAGCCTTCGCCTTCGACCATGTAGCAGGCCAGGGTCCAGGGGCTGCCGGAGAAGCCGATCAGCGGGGCGCGGCCGTTCAGGGCGGTGCGGATCTGGGTGACGGCCTTGAAGACGTAGTCCAGCGATTCCAGCGCGGGTTCGCGCAGGGCCAGCACGTCGGCTTCGGTTTTCAGCGGGCGCTCGAACTTGGGGCCCTCGCCTTCGACGAAGTGCAGGCCGAGGCCCATGGCGTCGGGCACGGTCAGGATGTCGGAGAACAGGATGGCGGCGTCCAGCGGGAAGCGGTCCAGCGGCTGCAGCGTGACTTCCGTGGCGTAGTCGGGATTGGTGGCCAGGCCCATGAAGGAACCAGCCTTCTGGCGCGTGGCGCGGTATTCCGGCAGATATCGGCCCGCCTGGCGCATCAGCCACACCGGGGTGTAGTCGGTCGGCTGGCGCAGCAACGCGCGCAAGAAGGTGTCGTTCTGGAGCGGGGCGAATTGTGGCATGGAAGACAATAAGTGGCGGAATAAAGGATTATTATCGCATTCCCTGCCGCCTATGCCATATCGCCAAGTCAAGCAGCACTATTTTTTGAGTCCGTTTTTCTCTATGATGCCTAGCTTCCGTCGGCCACTCTGGAGCTTTCATGACTAACCCAACCATCACCGCGCCTTTTGGCGCCTGGCCTTCGCCGATCAGCGCCGCGCGCGTGGCGGCGGGCTCCGTACCGCTCAGCGGCGTGGCCATCGACGGCCATGACCTGTACTGGCTGGCGGGGCGGGCGGCGGAGGCGGGACGCAATACGCTGATGCGCCTGTGCGGCAACCAGAGTGCGGAGTTGACGCCGATGCCCTTCAATGTCCGCACCCGTGTGCATGAATACGGCGGCGGCGCCTATGCGGTGGATGGCGGCACGGTGTGGTTCTCGCACTTTGCCGACAATGTGGTGTATCGCCTCGACGAGGGTACGGCGCCGGTGGCGCTGACCAAGCCGGGCAAGCAGCGTTTCGCCGACTTTGTGGTGGACCGCGCGCGCCAGCGCCTGATCGGTATCCGCGAGCTGCACGGTGACGACCCGCATGCGCATCCGGTCAACACGGTATGCGCGATTAACGCCGACGGCAGCGAGACGGTGCTGGTGCAGGGCGCGGACTTCTACGCGGCGCCGCGCCTGTCGCCGGACGGCCGCCAGCTGGCCTGGCTGTCGTGGGACCATCCGCGCATGCCGTGGCAGGGCACCCAGCTGTGGCTCGCCACTGTGCGCGCGGACGGCTCGCTGGAGACGCCAGTGTGCGTGGCGGGCAGCGCGGAGGAATCGGTCTGCCAGCCGGAATGGTCGCCTGCGGGTGAGCTGTTCTTTGTGTCGGACCGCAGCGGCTGGTGGAATCTGTATCGCCTGCAAAACGGCCAGGCGCAGCCGCTGTGCCCCATGGCGGCGGAATTCGCCATTCCGCATTGGACCTTTGGCGGTTCCATGTACGGCTTCTGCGCGGCGGACACGATTGTCTGCACCTATATCGAGCAGGGTGTGAGCAAACTGGCGCGTTTGCGGGTCGGCAGCGGCCAGCTGGAGCCGATCGCCAATCCGTACGAAGAGATCCGCGAGCTGCACGCCGGTCCCGGCTACGTGGCCGTGCTGGGCGGCGCGCCCACCATTCCGCAAGAGCTGGCGCGCATCGACCTGTCCAATGGCGAGATCGAGGTGCTGGCGAAGTCGATCAGCGATCTGCCGGAAGTGGGCTATCTGTCGGTGCCGCGGAATATCAGCTACCCGAGCGCCAACGGCCGTACTGCCTATGCCTTCTACTATCCGCCGCATAACCAGGACGTGCAGGGGCCGCAAGGCGCGCTGCCGCCGGTGATCGTGATCAGCCACGGCGGCCCGACCGGCATGGCGGTCAATACGCTGAACCTGAAAACGCAGTACTGGACCAGCCGGGGCTTCGGTGTGCTGGATGTGAACTACGGCGGCAGCTACGGCTTCGGCCGCGCCTACCGCGATGCGCTGAAGGGCCAGTGGGGCATCGTCGATGTGGAAGACTGCATCGCCGGTGCACAGGCGCTGGTGGCGCGCGGCCTGGCCGACGGCAAGCGCCTGATCATCCGTGGCGGCAGCGCCGGCGGGCTGACCACCTTGTGCGCGCTGACCTTCCACGATGTGTTCACCATGGGCGCCAGCTATTACGGCGTGGCGGACCTGAAAGGCCTGGACGACGATTCGCACAAATTCGAGTCGCACTACAACGCCTACCTGATCGCGCCGCAGCCGGAGGCCGATGCGATCTATCTGCAGCGCTCTCCCAGCCATCATACCGACAAGCTGGCGCGCCCGATGATCTTCTTCCAGGGGATGGACGACAAGGTGGTGCCGCCGCAGCAGTCGGAGGCGATGGTGAATGCGCTACGCAAGCGCGGCGTGCCGGTGGCCTATGTGCCGCTGGAAGGCGAAGGCCATGGCTTCCGCAAGGCGGAGAACGTGATCCGCACGCTGGAGGCGGAGCTGTACTTCTACCAGCGCATGTCGGGCCTGACGCCGACCGCCAACGAAGCACCCGTGCAGATCGAGAACCTGGCGGACTGACCACGCATGATGCCGAACCCGCTGCAAACCGAATTCGACGCGCTCGACTTCGGCGAAAAGATGATCCTGGCTTTGCTTACCCTGCTGGGTGAGCCGACCGGGCGCGCCACCATCCTGGAGCATCTGAAACTGGCGAAGATCGAGACGGCGCAGGAGACGCTGTACACGGTCGAAACGCTGGACGATGCGCTGCGCAAGCTGGAACGGCTGGCCTTTACGTCGCAGATCACGGGACGCGGCTTTGTGTGTAACGCGCGCCTGCGCTGGCCCGCCATCCGCGCGAGCTGGGGCACGCATGCGCTGGAGGATATGTGCCAGGCGCACGACGCGGTGGTGCCGCTGCGCCAGACCTACACCGGCGTCGAGCCGCGCAGCTATCGCGCGGGCGTGGCGCGCCTGCGCATGGCGCTGCTGCGCGGTCATACGCCGCAGCACGTGCTGCCGCTGCTGAACTTCTGCCAGGGCAGTTATGAGGCGGCCCAGCTGCACCCGATTATCGACATCTTTGCGCGGCCGTTCGAGCCGGAGATGCTGGCGATGGTGCATCCGCAGTTGCAGGATGAGGTGCTGATGATGCTGCTGCAGAATGCGCAGCGCGAGCACCAGACCGCGTCCGCAGTGCGCGCGTGTGCGGAGCAGCAGTTCCAGCGCCGCCTGGCGGCCAAGGAGGAACCCAGTCACTCGCTGCGCCTGGCGCTGGCGGAAGACGCCATCCTGGGCGGACGGCTGAACGATGCCTCGCGCTATCTGGAGCATACGGCGGGGGCGCTGAGCCAGTTCCTGGCCAGCGTGGTGGTGCTGCTGCGCGGCGCGTCCACGGCGGCGATCGTCGGCTTTGAGAATGCCTTGAAGGCGCTGCGGCGCGAGGCGGGCAAGCGCAAGCAGCTGTTTGTCGGCATGGGCGGGCTGCTGTATGTGCTGTCGCTGCTGCGTAGCGGCGATCCGAAATGGATCAAGGCGGCGGAGTCCTACCTGGAAGCGGCGTTGAAGGCGCCCAGCAACCCGGATAGCGCGGTGCACGAGATGCTGGACCAGCTGCGCCAGATCCGCGCCGGTGTCGCGCAGCCGGACCTGCTGCTGCATCGTGGCTGGGAATCCGCGCTGCATGCGCAGATGCTGCAAGGGCTGATGTACTACTGGCACTCGCTGCCGCAACTCAGCGAACGCAAGCCGCTGCTGGAGGAACTGGTGCAACAGGCGGAAGCGGCGGGCTTCCATTTCATCGCGGCGCAGGCGGGCATCCTGCTTGGCCACCTGGGCGATGCGGAACAGGGCGCGCGCGCCAACGCGCTGCGTTCCAAGGGCGGCTTTGCCGATCTGTCGGGATGGTTCGAGCGGCAGGAAGCCTGGCAGCGCCAGCTCTCGGCCCTGATCAATTTGCAGGCGCCGCCGCCAGCGGAGGCGCCTGGCTCGACGCGGCTGGTGTGGATGCTGAGCTATGACCAGCGCCAGGGCCTGACCGCCGTCGAGCCGCGTGAGCAGAAGCGCGATGCGCGCGGCATCTGGAGCAAGGGCCGCGCGGTGGGCTTGAAGCGGCTGCGCTTTGAGTCTGAACAGTTTGATTTTCTGACGCCGCAGGACGTGCGGGTGTCGGAGGCGATCAGCGTGGCGCACCGTACCTACAATTCGTCCGGCCTGGCTTACGAAATCGATCCGCAGCGTGCCGCGGCCCTGCTGATCGGCCATCCGCTGCTGTTCTGGGACGATGCGCCGGACCTGCGGGTGGAGATGATCGCGGGCGAGCCGGAGCTGCTGATCAAGAAGAACGGCGGCAATCTGCATCTGAGCCTGTTGCCGGGTATTCCGGACGATAGCAGCACGGTCATCGTGCGCAAGGAAACCCCGACGCGGCTGCGCGTGATCACCATTCAGGATGAGCATCGCCGCATCGCCGCCATCGTGGGCGACGGGCTGGTGGTGCCGGAGCACGCGGAGCAGCAGGTGCTGCAGGCGATCGGCTCCATCTCGTCGCTGGTGACGGTGCAATCGGATATCGGCGCCTCGGGCGGGGAAATCGAACAGGTGGAGGCGGATACGCGCCTGCACGTGCATCTGCTGCCCTACCAGCGCGGCCTGAAGATGCAGGTGCTGGTGCGGCCGCTGGCCAGCGGCGCCTACTATGCGCCCGGCAGCGGCGCGGACAGCGTGATCGCCGATGCGGGCGGCAAGCCGGTGGAGGCGCGCCGCAATCTGATCGGCGAGCGCGATGCGGAGCGCCACCTGGTCAGCAAATGCGAAGTGCTGGCGGAGGCGGAACAGGACCACGGCGAGTGGCTGCTGGGCCAGCCGGCGCTGTGCCTGCAACTGCTGGAGGAAATCAACGCGCTGGACCCGGACAGCATCGTGCTGGCCTGGCCGGAGGGCGAGAGCTTCCGCATCACGCACAAGGCCTCGACGCCGCAGCTGCGGCTGGCCATCAAGAGCAACAAGGACTGGTTTGCCGCCAGCGGCCAGTTGCAGATCGCGGAAAACGAAGTGATCGACCTGCGCACCCTGCTGGACATGATAGCCAAGACGCAGAGCCGCTTTGTGGAGCTGGGCGAGAACCGCTTCCTGGCGCTGACGGAGGAACTGCACCGCCGCCTGCGCGAGCTGTCCGCGTTCGGCGAAACGACCGCCGACGGCGTCAAGCTGCATCCGCTGGCCTCATTCGCCCTGGAAGACCTGGCGCGCGGGGCGGGTTCGCTCAAGGCCGATAAAACCTGGGCGGCCCACCTGGAGCGCATGGCGGCGCAGGCGGACTTTGTGCCGCAGCTGCCGAGTACCTTGCAGGCCGAGCTGCGCGACTATCAGCGCGAGGGCTATGACTGGCTGTCGCGCCTGGCCCACTGGGGCGTGGGCGCCTGCCTGGCGGACGATATGGGCCTGGGCAAAACCCTGCAGGCGCTGGCGCTGATCCTGTCGCGCGCGCCCCAAGGCCCGACGCTGGTGATAGCGCCGACCTCGGTGTGCCTGAACTGGATCAGCGAGGCGGCGCGCTTTACGCCGACGCTGAACGTGCGCATGTTCGGCAGCGGCGACCGGGGCGAGCATCTGGCCAATCTGCAGCCTTACGACGTGGTGGTGGCCAGCTATGGCCTGCTGCAGCTGGAGGCGCCGCTGTTCGCCAAGGTGCAGTGGAATACCATCGTGCTGGATGAGGCGCAGGCCATCAAGAACGCGGCCACCAAGCGCTCGCAGGCGGTGATGGCGCTGAAGGGCGACTTCCGCGTGGTGTGTACCGGCACGCCGCTGGAAAACCATCTGGGCGAGTTGTGGAACCTGTTCCGCTTTATTAATCCGGGCCTGCTGGGCAGCCTGGAACAGTTCACGCTGCGCTTTGCGGCGCCGATCGAGAAGCCGCAGGACTTCCGCGCCGAGCTGGCCGCGCGCAAGCGCTTGCAGCGGCTGGTGCAGCCTTTCATCCTGCGCCGGACCAAGGCGCAGGTGCTGGCCGAGCTGCCTTCGCGCACCGAGATCACGCTGGAGGTGGAGCTGTCGAAGGAAGAGACAGCGCTGTACGAATCGCTGCGCCGTGCGGCGCTGGAAAACCTGGAGCAGGTGCAGGGGCCGGCGGAGAAGAAGTCGATCCAGATCCTGGCGGAGATCATGCGCTTGCGCCGGGCCTGCTGCAATCCGAACCTGGTCGCGCCGGAGCTGAAGCTGGAAAGCAGCAAGCTGGCGGCCTTTGCGCGCCTGCTGGAAGGGCTGCTGGAAAACCGCCACAAGGTGCTGGTGTTCAGCCAGTTCGTCGATCATCTGACACTGATCCGCGCTTATCTGGATCAGGCGGGCGTGGCGTATCAATACCTGGATGGCGCCACCTCCATGCAGGACCGCAAGGCGCGGGTGGATGCTTTCCAGGCGGGCGAAGGCGATGTGTTCCTGATCAGCCTGAAGGCGGGCGGCACCGGCATCAACCTGACGGCGGCCGATTATGTGATCCACATGGACCCGTGGTGGAATCCGGCGGTGGAAGACCAGGCTTCCGACCGCGCGCACCGTCTGGGGCAGCTGCGGCCGGTGACCATCTACCGCCTGGTGGCGCGCCACACCATCGAGGAGGGCATCGTAGAACTGCATGCGCGCAAGCGCGAGCTGGCCGACAGCCTGCTGGACGGCAGCGATGTCTCGGCGCGCATGTCGGCCAACGAAATGCTGGCGATGCTGCAGGAGGGCATGCAGCCCACAGGTCTGGACCCACGCTGAACTTCAGCGCCGCTGGCGCGTCTTACCGCCATGGGTCATCACCCTCCATTCAAGGCCGTTTCAATCGGCAGCCTCAAGCAGGCAGATTGGTGTTAATCTGTGCCGCTTCGCTTGGCGCGCGCCTCAAAACCTGAGAACATGCGCGTCTCGCCCCAAACAACACGAGGCTGCTAAAGATGATCAAGACCCCGATTGCGCTGGCTGTCATGCTGGCGACGCTGGCCGCTACCCCGGCCGACGCCAGCACTCACTCGCACCATAAGGACCATAAGGCCGCCAGCAGCTCGGCCAAGAGCAAATCGACCGCGCACACTAGCCATGCCGCTCACGGCAAGAGCGAGGCGCATGGCGGCAAATCCGCTAAATCCGGCCATCACAGTGGCAAATCTGGCAAGTCCAGCAAGGTTAAGGGCCATACGGCCGCTGCGGCCACCGTGACCACCGCCGCGGTGGTTTCCCATGCCAAGCCGGTGACGCCGGAACGCCGCCAGGACAAGTCCATGGATGGGCTGAGCGTGCAGTTCCTGAACGCGCTGTGGCGCATCGATCCGGAAGACGCGATCTATGCGGGCAAGTACGACACCGCCGCCACGCTGACGGTGCTGGACCGGGAAACCCAGGCGCGCCAGCTGGCCTTTATCGATGAATGGCTGGGCAAGTTCAACAAGGTCGACCAGCGCCAGCTGTCACCCAAGCAGCGCACCGACCTGGGCCTGCTGATCAACAAGCTGAACGCCGACCGCTTCAACCTGACCACGCTGCGCGAATTCGAGTGGAATCCGGCCAGCTATAACGTGGCCGGGCCGATCGACCTGATCCTGAATACCGAGTATGCGGCGCAGCCGCAGCGCCTGCGCACGCTGCTGAAGCGGATTGCGGCGATTCCGGCCTACTACGATGCGGCGCGCGCCAATATCGCCAACCCGACCCGCGAACACACGCAGCTGGCGATTGCCCAGGCGCCCGGCGTGCAGTCGCTGCTGACCGAAGCGGACAAGATCGCGCAGGCATCGATCCTGAACTCGGTGGAGAAGCAGCTGTTCACCCAGCGCGTGAATGCGGCGCTGACGGCGATTGATGGCTACGTGGCTTATCTGAAGGAGCTGGATAAGCAGATGGATAGCACGGGCCGCCGTTCCTTCCGCCTGGGTAAGGAGCTGTATGAGCAGAAGTTTGCCTACGAGGTGCAGTCGGCCAGCACGGCGGAGCAGACCTATCAGAAGGCGCTGACGGCGCGCGAGGAACTGCTGGGCAATATGGAGAAACTGTCCGACCAGTTGTGGGACAAGACCATGGGCAGCGCCACCAAGCCCACCGACCGCTTTGCCAAGATCGGCGCCGTGATCAACAAGCTGTCGGAGCGCCATGTGGCGCGCGAGGATTTCTTGAAAGAGATCCAGCGCCAGGTGCCGGTGCTGCAGGACTGGGTGACCAGCCACGACCTGCTGACGCTGGATCCGAACAAGCCGCTGCAGGTGCGCGCGACGCCGGCGTATCAGGCTGGCGTGGCAGGCGCGAGCATCGATCCACCGGGGCCGTATCGTCCGCAGGACCGCACTTACTACAACGTGACCCCGCTCGATGGCGCCACGACGGAGGCGGCGGAGAGCAGCCTGCGCGAGTACAACTACTGGATTCTGCAGATCCTGAATATTCACGAGGCGATTCCGGGCCACTACGCGCAGCTGGTGTATGCCAACCGTTCGCCCTCCATCATCAAGGCGCTGTTCGGCAATGGCGCGATGGTGGAGGGCTGGGCGGTCTACGGCGAGCGCATGATGCTGGAGTCGGGCTACGGCGACAATGCGCCGGAAATGTGGCTGATGTACTCGAAGTGGAATCTGCGCAGCGTGACCAATACCATCCTCGACTACAGCGTGCATGTGCTGGGCATGACGGAGCAGCAGGCCATGGATCTGCTGGAGCGCCAGGCCTTCCAGACGCATAGCGAGGCGGTGGAGAAGTGGCACCGCGTGCAGGTGACGTCGGTGCAGCTGACCAGCTATTTCAGCGGCTACAGCGAGATCATGGAGTTGCGTGAGCAACGCAAGCAGGCGCTGGGCGACAAGTTCAAACTGAAGGACTTCCACGAGCAATTCCTCAGCTACGGCAGCGCGCCGGTGCGGGTGATCCGCGAGCTGATGACGCAATAACGATTGAGTCTGCTCAAGGCTGTTCAGGTTCGCTTCGATACGATCGGGAACGGGAGATTTTGTCCCGTTCCTGCTACGATGATCTCAAGGAGTGGACATGGATATGCCGATCCGGTTCGATATTATTGAATACACCAGGACCCTCACTGAATCCGGCGTGCCGCTGGATCAGGCAGAGGCGCATGCCCTAGCGTTGAGCAGGGCCCTCAGCGAAGGCACGCCTGCTTCCAGCGAGCTGGTTCTTGTGAAGCACGAGTTGCTGATGCGGATGGATGTGCTGAAGCAGGAAGTCAATGCAAAGATGGATGTGCTGAAGCAGGAAGTCAGTGCAAAGATGGACGTGCTGAAGCAAGAGCTGACGCAAGAATTCGATGCAAAGCTTGATATGCTGAGGCAAGAAATCGATGCAAAGCTTGCGCAACTGCGGGCAGAGCTCCTGTCCAGGATCAGCTGGTTTGGTGGCCTCTCGCTGGCTGGGACACTTCTCAACACCGGCTTGCTGGTTTACTTGATCGCCAGCCACCACATCTGAGCGCACTTTGCGGACGCACAAAGCCGCGCTTGATCTCAGCAATACGATAGACATTTCGACTTTCGATTCTCCTGAAAGGAAGCGACATGCCTACAATATTGCGTCTGATTATTCCCACCTTATTGCTCACCTTGAGCGGCTGCGCCAGCGTCATGAATATGGGCGATCCCGGCGCCAAGACGGTGGCGACCGGCTCCGCTGGCGGCAGCAGCAGCCAGGGGGCCAACAAACAGCTGGAGCATTGCGACAAGACCCTCGGCACCCTCACCCTGGTGGAGGAAGCGAACCAGCCCTGGCTGTACCAGCTGACCCAGCAATACCGTGTGCAATCCACCATTCCCCTGCTGCGCCTGATCATCCAGCAATCGAACTGCTTCATCATCGTCGAACGGGGCCGCGCCTTCCAGAACATGCAGGCCGAGCGCGCGCTGATGGATAGCGGCGAGCTGCGCAGGACCAGCAAGATGGGCAAGGGACAAATGGTGGCGGCCGACTACACGGTGACGCCCAGCGTGACGTTCAGCGAACGCGGCACCAGCGGCGGCAATCTCGGCGCGCTGGGCTGGGTCGGCGCGGTGGGCTCGGTCGTGGCGGGACAGGTGCGCTCCAACGAGGCCTCCACCACGCTGCTGTTGACCGATAACCGCTCAGGCATCCAGCTGGCGGCGGCTGAGGGCAGCGCCAAGAACTGGGATATGGGATTGCTAGCGGCGTTCTGGAGCGGCGGGGCCGTCGGTGGCGGCGGTTTCAGCAATACGCCGCAAGGCAAGGTGCTGGTGGCGGCCTTTATGGATTCCTACAACCAGATGGTGAAGGCGGTGCGCAGCTACCAGGCCCAGGACGTTGATGGCGGCCTGGGCAATGGCGGCGTGCTGAAGACGAATTAAGCGTTCTCTTCCGGGGCCTGGGTCATGCGCACGAACATGGGTGCGACCAGCAGGCCCAGCTCGTAGAGCAGGCACATCGGGATGGCCAGCGAGAACATGCTGACCGCGTCCGGCGGGGTCACGATGGCCGCCACGGTGAAGGCGCCCACAATCGCATACGGACGGATGCTGCGCAGCTTGGCCACGCTGACGATGCCCATGCGCACCAGGATCACCACCACCACCGGCACTTCAAAGGTCGCGCCAAAGGCCAGGCACATCGACATGACGAAGTCGAGGTAGTTTTCGATATCCGGCATGACCGAAATCGAGGTCGGCGAAAACTCGGCGATGAACTTGAAGACGCGGCCGAACACCAGGAAGTAGCAGAACGCCACGCCCGCCATGAACAGCAGCGAAGAAGAAATCACCAACGGCGCGATCAGGCGCTTTTCGTGCGCGTACAGGCCGGGCGCGATGAAGGCCCAAAGCTGGTACAGCACCCACGGCAAGGACAGCACCAGGGCGATCAGCAAGGTGATCTTCATCGGCACCAGGAAGGGCGCGGTGACGCCGGTGGCGATCAACTTGGAGCCCGGCGGCAGCGAGGCCAGCATGGGCGCCGCCAGGATGTCATAGATGCGCGCCGGGCCGGGGTAGATCAGCAGGCCGGCGCAGACGATCACCACGCCGATGGTGGCGCGCACCAGGCGGTCGCGCAGCTCGATCAGGTGAGAGATAAAGGTCTCTTCGCCCGGTACAGGAGTGGTCATTTAGTAAAACGAAGAAGATTTGCCCTTGGGGCGGAAACGGGCCACGCGCGCGGCGCCGGAAGTGACGTGCATCCTGACGCCAGCCTGTTGCTTGTACCAGCCGGGAATGGCGGAGTTGCGCACCACTTTCTTGCGGCGGAACTCGCGCGCCTTGCGGGCCTGGTCTTCCTGGGTGGCGCTGCGGACCGGATAGGCTGAGGCCGTTGGCGTGTCGTGCCAG
>Ga0213872_10000793_pt1 | contig 23055 bp, 16 predicted proteins | sample VelepicomBERX_R2_FD_160071 | JGI IMG/M metagenome (GOLD analysis project Ga0213872, IMG submission 160071) | Rhizosphere microbial communities from Vellozia epidendroides in rupestrian grasslands, the National Park of Serra do Cipo, Brazil - RX_R2 | ecosystem: Host-associated > Plants > Roots >...
GATTCGGTGAACGCTGGTCGCCCTTCTGCTGTTCCATGGCCCGCGATCACGCTGTACCCGGCGAACCACAAACCTACCGATATTCGTGCGCGGCCCCAAACCATCGGCCGGCGCACCATTACACGCCGCGTGCCATTCCGAACCGCGAAGGTGTCTTGATTCCGCTCGAATTGCGCCTGATCACCTGGCAGAAATAGCGAGGATCTCCTTACCTGCCCGATTCACAACAGGAAGTGTGTGCTGCCTTGCCAACGTTCTTGCGGGCTTTGCAATATCACGTTGAGATAAGCTATCCCTTACATTTCGGGGCTGGTGCGAATCCTGGATCGGCACAGGGCAGGGGATCGCCGGGACGCTGGTATTGCGTCGGACCTGATACTGCGAGACTTATATACCTCCCTCACAAGGAGACACATTGTTGTTCGACTGGCGAAAGAGGCGACTTATCCGATTCAGCTCGAAGGGCGTGTGGCTAATCGTCCTATGTGCCATTGGTGCGATGGCGGACCAACCGATCGCATTTCCCCACAACAGTCACGTAAAGCTGGGCCTGGATTGTCTTGACTGTCACATAGGCGCAGACACCCGCGCCGCCGCCGGTCTTCCTTCCGTCAGAAAATGCATGCTATGTCATGCCAAACTCGCAAAAGAAAAACCGGAAGTTCAGAAAGTTATCGCATACGCCAATAAGGGCATTGAGATCCCCTGGGTCCGCGTGTACGATTTTCCTTCCGAAGCTCATGTAAAGTTCCGTCATGCGCCGCATTATCAGGCGGGCATTTCCTGCTCAACCTGCCACGGAGACCTGACGAAGGAGACGGTTGCAGAGCATACGGTAACCCACACGATGGGCTCCTGCCTCACGTGCCATCGGCAGAAGCACGCCTCAGAGGACTGTGCCGCATGCCATTTCTGAGAGTGGTTGAACTCTGGCACAAGGCGTGAGGGGGCAAGACACTTTAGAACATGGATCGCCGCGATTTCTTCAAAATTGTTTCGACTGCTTCGGCCGGAGTAGCAACCAGTGCTTGCGGAAAAAAAAGCGACGCGCTCATCCCTTTGCTTGTTCCGGACCACGAGATCGTTCCGGGAGAGGAACAGTGGCATCCATCCGTCTGTAGCGAATGCGGCGGGGGTTGCGGTGTCATCGCTCGCGTAATGGAAGGGCAGCGCACGATTGAGCGAAGCGGAGAGAAGTTTCGCGAGCGGATCGCCTGTGTGAAGAAGATTGAGGGCAATCCCCTGGATCCGGTGAGTGGGGGACGCCTTTGCGCGCGCGGCCATGCTGCTCTTCAATCGCTCTACAACCCCGACCGCGTGCGCGAGCCGATGCGCAGAACAGCACCTCGCGGAAAGGCCGGCTTTACGCCAGAGCCGTGGGATAGTGCCGTCGCAGCCGTGGCGGAAAAGCTGGCGAGGGCTCGCTCGAGCGATCCGGCAAAAATCTTGTTCCTAACGCGTCCCCAGGCGAGTACGCGAACTCTTACCATTCAGCGGTTTCTCGAGTCTCTTGGTGCTCCGCCTGCGCTCAGTTGCTCGGTTGCCGGCCTAGCGGTCGAGAGGAAGGCGGCCGACCTGGTGTTCGGCTGGAGAGGGCTGCCGCGCTACGATCTGGGCCAGGCGCGCTACGCACTCGGAGTGGGCGCAGATTTCTTGGGCGGGTGGGCTTCTCCGGTTTACTACGCCCGCCAGTTTGGCCAATTCCGGCAAGGCCGCCCTGGGATACGGGGGAAGCTGATCCAGGCCGAGTCCCGAATGTCATTGACCGCCGGAAGTGCGGACGAGTGGCTTCCTCTGCGTCCCGGTTCCGAGCCGCATCTTCTCATTGCCATAGCGCGTTTGCTGCTCGATGAGAAGCTCGCCCGCAACGCGCAGCAATTACCCGCGGGCGTCGCGGAATCAATCCTGGCAGCGAACCTGGCTGACCTGATCCGCATCTCCGGAATTGAGGAAAGGCGTCTGCGCCGCGTGGCGCGGGAGTTGGGTGAATCGGAATCTCCAATCGTTATTGCCGGAGCTTCAATCGTCCACACCAATTCGCTTCAATCTCTGGTCGCCGCCCATTACCTCAACCTCCTGCTAGGCAATGTCGGACGATCTGGCGGCGTTCTGGCGCCTCAACAGGCAGCCGCCATTGATCCAGTAAATGCGAATGTGCTTGAGGCGTTAAAGCGCGCGCAAATCCTTCTGTTAGACAGCGAAAACCCTGTATACAGTCTTCCGTCAGCGAGTGGAGTAATGGAAGTACTCGGAGGGCTTGAGATGATCGTCAGCTTTGGAGTATTCGTCGATGACTCTGTCGCGTACGCCGACACCATTCTTCCAGATCACCACACGTTAGAGTTCGGAACGGCAGTTGTGCCGCCCGTTGCACCCGGAATTGCCATCAACGTGGCGACGCCTCTTGTACAGCCGCTGTACAACACACGGCCGATAGGGCAAACACTCGGTGACATCGCACGAAAGATGAATGTTCCCTTCGAGCCCATAGGTGCGAGGGACCTCATTGAACCCCAATTGGCGCCTGGTGAGACCTGGGACGACGTTGCGCGCCAGGGCGGGCTATGGCGGGATGGCGAGGCCACAGAGCCGGCTTCAAAACCGCTGGGCGAAAAGCTGGAATGGAGCGATCCCGTTTTCGCTGGAGCACCCGAACAATTTCCTCTGCAGTTTCAGCCCTACCCATCGCTACAGTTTGGCGACGGACGAGGGGCGAATCTACCGTGGATGCAGGAATTGCCGGATCCTGCCTCCAGTTCCATGTGGGGTCTTCCGGTAGAAATCGACCCGCAAACGGCCGCGAGGCTGAACGTAAATACAGGGGACTGGGTGCGAGTGGAATCAGCCCAGGGAAGCCTCGAGGCCCTGGCTTATGTGCATCCTGCCGCCCTGCCGGGCGTGGCGAGCATGGGTATCGGCGAAGGGCACGCACACTACGGGCGATTTGCATCCGGCAGGGGAGCCAATCCGCTCTCGATTCTTGCGCCCGTTTGGGAAAATTCCACAAATACTCTTGCATTCGGTGCAACGCGCGTGCGCATCACGCGGCTGGGACGAAGACCCGGAGAACTGATCCAGTTCTCTCCTCGCGACCGCGAACAAGGACCTTGGGGGTACAGATGAACCAAAGCAATCAAACGCAGCACCGCTGGGGTATGGCCATCGATTCGGACCGGTGCACAGGATGTCAGGCTTGTGTAGCCGCCTGTCATGCGGAGAACAATTTACCCCTCTCCGACGCCGAGTCTGCGGCCAGGGGACGCGCGGTCCATTGGATTCGGGTCGATCGTTACTACGAGGGCGAGTTTCCCGATATCCGCGTGAAGTATATGCCGGTGCTGTGCCAGCACTGTGACGAAGCGCCTTGCGAGCCAGTTTGTCCTGTTTACGCCACTTACAAAAATCCCGAAGGACTCAATGTCCAGGTTTACAACCGTTGTGTCGGAACGCGCTATTGCGCCAATAACTGCCCGTACTCTGTGCGCTTTTTTAATTGGTTCGATCCGGTCTGGCCGTCGCCTCTCGATCTGCAGCACAACCCCGATGTCTCGATCCGCATGGCTGGCGTCATGGAGAAATGCACTTTCTGCATTCAGCGGATCAATAGAGCGGAAAGAGAAGCAAAGGAGGAAAAGCGCCCGCTGGCAGACGGCGAGGTTCAGCCAGCGTGCGTCCAGTCCTGCCCCGCGGAGGCAATGGTGTTTGGTGATTTGAACGATCCCGAGAGCAAGGTTTCGCGATTAGCGGAAAGCGGACGCTCCACGCGCCTGCTGGAAGAGCTTGGAACGCAGCCAAAAGTCTTCTACCTGCAGAGGGCGACGTAGCGTGGCAATTGCATCGAAGGTTATGCCCTACGACGAAGTGCGCCGCGACCTCTGGCGGCCTTTATCAGGGGCGAGTTCGCGCTATATTGTCGTGCTTGTCCTTCTGTCCGCAGTCGCGTTGTGGGGTCTTGTCGCCTGGGGCTACCAGCTTTACCGCGGCATCGGTGTCGCCGGGATTCGTCGGCCTGTCTTCTGGGGCTTCTATCTCGTAAACTTTGTTTTCTGGATTGGGATCTCCCACGCCGGGACGCTGATCTCCGCAATTCTTCGCCTGACCGACGCCGGCTGGCGCAAGCCTGTCACGCGGGCGGCGGAGGCCATCACCGTTTTCGCGCTCATGATTGGCGGAATGTTCCCCATCATTCATCTGGGCCGCGCGTGGCTCTTCTTTTGGCTTTTTCCATATCCCAACTCCAGACTTCTTTGGCCGAATTTCCGCTCGCCTCTCCTGTGGGATGTAACCGCGATCAGCACCTATCTCACCGGCAGCATCATCTATTTGTTCCTGCCGCTAATTCCCGATGTCGCGCAACTGTCAACCCACGCTGCCGGTTGGCGGCGGCTCCTTTACCGCACGCTTTCACTAGGTTGGACGGGCAGTGACCGCGAGTGGCACGCACTTGAACGTGCAATGAAGCTGATGGCGGGGATCATTCTGGCGGTAGCTGTCTCGGTTCATACCGTGGTGGCGTGGGATTTCTCCATGTCTGTCGCGCCCATGTGGCACAGCAGCATTTTTGGACCTTATTTTGTCGTTGGCGCAATCTTCAGTGGAATTGCGGCTCTTCTGGTCGTGATGTCGATCATTCGGAAAACCATGCACCTGGAGAAGTATCTGACGCCTCACCATTTCAACAATCTGGCAAAGCTGCTACTGCTGATGAGTTTGCTGTGGCTCTACTTCACTGTGGCCGAAAACCTGACCGCCTGGTATGGGAACGAACCGAAGGAAATGAGTGTTTTCGGAGCTCGCGTGCGCGGCAATTTCGCACCCTATTTCTGGATCATGGTGTTCTGCAATTTCGCTGTGCCCTTCGTATTATTGGGGATTCGGCGGCTACGCTCGATCCTGACGGCAACGATCGCATCGGTAACGGTGCTGATTGGTATGTGGCTGGAGCGCTTTCTGATCATTATTCCAACCTTGAGCTTCGGACGGCTTCCTGCGGCCTGGGGCCATTACGCGCCAACCTGGGTGGAGATATCTATTAGCGTTGCAACTTTCGCCGTGATGGGTGTACTGTACCTCGTCTTCTCGAAACTGTTTCCTATCGTCTCGGTCTGGGAATTCGAGCCGCATTCTGAGGCGGAGGAGTAAGCGAAACGTGTATCTTATTGGCGATTTTCACGATCAGGAATCAACCGTCCGAGCTGTCCTGGATCTAAAGGCGAACGGCTTCAATGCGGACGACCTCGATGTTTTTTCGGATGAGCCGCTGGAGTTTCGACGCGGCGTCCTTGACCGCCGGAGCCGCATGTCTCTCGCCGTTGTCACGGGCGCAATCATCTTCTGTTTGCTCGCTATCGGATTTGTTCATTTCACCCAATACAACTACCAGCTTGTTACCGGAGGAATGCCAACATTCTCGTTTTGGGCGACCGGCGTAGTGTTTTATGAGCTGACACTGTTCGGCGCAATCGTTACCACCTTTTTCTGGTTTCTTCGCGAAAGCGGGCTTCCACGACGAGCTTCGCGGCCGTCCGCGCCGATGCGTGAACCGGGCACAATCTGTGTCCAGGTCCGATCGCGTCTTGATCAGGCAGAGGCTGCCCATCGTTTATTGGAACGTGCCGGTGCGAACAATGTCAGAAGAATCGGAGACGCGACATGAGCCGGAAGTGGGCGGTGGTGCTGGGCCTTGTTGCCAATCTTTCCCGCGCGGACTTCAAAACTCCACCGTGGGAAAAACCGCCGTCAGTCGTCGGACGCGATCTTTTTCGTGAGAACTGCGCGGTCTGCCATGACATTGATAAGGATCAGAAGCACAGCACGAAATTCGGGCCAAGCCTGAACCACCTGTTCAAAAACGAAAGGTTACCGCTGAGTCACGGAAAGCCGAACCGGCAATACGTAGTAGTCAGAATCAAATTTGGGGGCGCGCTTATGCCGGCTTTCGGCAAGCAACTGAACGATTCTGAAATAAGCATACTGATTGACTACATTGCCTCGAAATAGCGTCGGCGGCGGGGCCTCGGCGATACTGGCGTTATGCGTTTTTGTCTGCTTGCTGTTTACCTTGCTTGCGCCGGTGCGTTGCTCGGCGATTTCACGCCGCAATGGAACCAGCCGCTGCCGCCCTATCGAGTCATTTCCAATCTCTATTACGTAGGCACTAATTTTCTGGCCTCATTTCTGATAACCACGCCCGACGGGAACATTCTCATCAACCCTGATTACGAAGAATCGGTACCTCTCATTCGCAAGAGTGTCGAAAAACTCGGCTTTCGTTTCTCCGACACCAAGATCATTCTCATCAGCCACGCGCACGATGATCATGCCGCGGGTTGCGCGCTGGCCAAAAGGCTAACCGGCGGGAAGCTGATGGTCATGGATGCAGATGTTGCGGAGATCGAGAACGGCGGTGCAGGTGATTTCCAGTATGTGAATAGCCGTTGGCCACCTGCGAAGGTAGATCGAGTCCTGCATGATGGCGATCGGGTCACTCTCGGCGGAGCGGTGCTCACGGCGCACCTCACACCAGGCCATACAAAAGGATGTACGACGTGGACCATGGAAGTGAAAGAGAACGGACAGCTATACCATGTTGTTATTGTCGGGAGCCCGAACGTGAATCCGGGGTACAAACTTGTTGGCAACGCCCAATATCCACAGATCGCAGCCGACTATGAGAGGACGTTCCGCATCCTCGCCGTCTTCCCTGTGACATCTTCCTGGGAGCGCATGGTGTTTATTACGAGATGGACAACAAACTCAAGCAGCTTCGGGCGGGAGGTCCAAATCCGTTCGTCGATCCGAAAGGCTATCAGGCCTTTGTTAGGGAACACGAACAAGCGTTTCGCAATGAGTTATTCGCACAGCAGCAATCAAGCAGGTGACCACTGTTGAATTCCATTCCTTCGTCCAACGTGATAACCTCATGCTGATTCGTATGACCGTTTCGACGGAGGAACGTTTTTGCACCGTCGCGTGCTCCTTTGGTTCCTGATTGCAACGGCGCAGATGGGACTGTGCCGAGCGGCGGACCCGCCAAGGCTGCAAATTCGGCTTCAGAACCATCTGACCAGCTATGCGTCCCGTCCGGGCTCGCCGTTCAAATGCGTCGTTATCTGCCCGTTCGAAGTCGGCGGCCGGATATTGATTCCCGAAGCAAGCACCGTCTACGGTACGGTTCGCCAGGCCGTGCCGGTGCATCTTGGGCTGGTTCGGGAACGCGCTGCACTGGACCTGAATTTCTCCGAATACCAAACACCCGACGGCCAGCGATTCCTGCTGCGTGCGACGCTTGCGTCGATCGACAATGCGCGAGAAGAGGTAACGCCAAAGGGTCGGATCAAAGGCGTTCTGGCGGCCACCAATCCGGACGAGATGCTGGGTGGCATTTGGGAAAAGCCATCACTGGACATGCTTTACCGTCCTCTTGAGGGCGTGACCGGCGTGGCTGGGGAGATTCTGGACAGATTTCCGATGGGCCCGGTGGGACCGGCGGTTCTTTTGGGGGTACGCTGCCTTCTTCTTCGTTTCCCTGAACCGGAGATTTATTTGCCCCCCGGCACTGATATGGAACTGACGGTGGATGAATCCTCTACGGATTTCGCTCCACGGCCTGCTCCACCGGTTCCCAATGCCCCCGCGGAACTGGCGCAGTGGCTGGGCGCCAGGCCATTTAGAGTCGAGAAGCCCAGCGGCCGGCGGGTTGATGATGTGATTAACGTGGCATTTATGGGCTCCGCGCAACAGTTGTCGGACGCGTTCCATGATTCCGGCTGGTATGCTGCCGAGCAGCGCACGTTCGGATCTCTTTCACGGTCGTACATTGCGTTCAACGTGAAAAAGACATACCCGACGGCGCCGGTTTCAAAGCTGCTGTATCAGGGAAAGCCTCCTGATTTGGTTTTTGAAAAATCGCTCGATACGATCTGCAAACGCCATCACGTGCGCATCTGGAATGCCGGGTCGTTTGAGGGGCAGGATATCTGGCTCGGGGCGGCAACGCACGATACCGGAGTCGAATTTAACCGCCGGACATTTCTATTGACACACCGAATCGATAAGAATCTCGACGCCGAGCGCGACAAGATCGCCGTCGATCTAAATTTCGCCGGCTGCTCTCAGTCTGTCTCTTATACGCCGGCGGATGGCGCACACACCGCTGATCTGAACCCGTCGGTGGTCACAGACGGACGGGTTGCGATCTTTTCGCTGCAAGCCTGTAGTCAGACCGAGCACCCTGATGCTGACTCCGCACCACCCCCGCCCGGGAATAAAGTGTCGAGACTTATCCGCCGCGTGGTACTTGAAAGTCGCAGCTACATTCTTCGTGAGAATGTCTATTATTGGGCTTACGAATTTATCCGGCACCACTGAGGGGCGCATGGAGGCAAACGAACAGCTCGCTCAGGCCTGACTCTCCAGATCTATTAGCATTCCAAGAACTACATCCCCCACCACTTGCAGGCTGTGCGCGCTGAGCTTATCCATCGTGTCCTGGCCGGTGTGCCAATAAGAGTTATTGGGCCCGTAATCGAGGTCGATGATGTCGAGCACGTTCACTCCTGCATCCGCGAACGGTTTGTGATCATCGTCGATGCCGCCACCCCGGCGTAGAAAATATTTGCCGTCACCAAGGCTGTCGGCAACCCGCCACATGGTCTGATTCAGCCACTGCGACGAGTTTGCGTCCGCGATGATGTCGAGGTCTTTGTCGCCGATCATATCCACGTTGATGAGCGCCCGAATGCGTCCAAGGGTGCCGTCGGCGGACCACTTTTCCACCAGATGCCGGCTGCCGTAACGGCTGTCGGTATCGCTCCAGTTCCCGACCGCCTCTTCCCCATCGAAAAAGACGACATAAATATCGTCCCGGTGCTTCATTTTTGACACAACGCGCGCGAACTCAATAAGGAACCCGGTGGACGACCCGGCATCGTTTGCCCCAGAAAATTTCACCATTGGGATCTTTTTCGTGTCATAATGCCCGGAAACCACCAATGCTTTCCCCGAAGTCCCGGGGAACTTGAGGATGATGTTCGCCATCGTCACGGGTCCGACCGGCGTCTGTCCGGTAAAATGGTCCTCCGACAACTGGCCACCGAGCGGCTTTAGTTCTGAGAGGATCCAGCCCCGCATCTTCCCGATTGCCTCCGATCCGGATGGCCTTTCTCCGAAGGCCACTGCCTTTCGCGTGTATGCCAGTGCTGCCGAGCCGTCAAAGATGTTTCCCGTTACGGATGCGGCATTCGCCAGGGCGCCAGATAAGGCAAATCCGAGCACAAGAGAAACTGTCGAAACGCGATGGTGTTCTAAAGAGAAGAGCCGTTTGACCCGATTAAATAATTGCATTGATTTCGTTGATCGGATAACGAGCGTCTCTTGTTTGGATAATTTTGATGGGATTGAGATTCGCGATCCGTTTGAAAGACTGTTGTATCATAGCGATACAACAAAGAAAGCTCAATACTGGTCGCCTAGGACTTTATGCAATCAGTCGGAGAGAGACTTCGCGCAGCGCGTCTCGACCTCGGGTTATCCCTGGAACAGGTGAGCGCGCGGACCCGCATTCCTGTAAAGAATTTGCGGGCCATTGAAGCCGACGCGCTGAGTGAGATCAGTTCGGCTTTTTTTTATAAGAGCTTCGTCCGCCAGTTCGCTGACGACCTCGGATTAGACTACGGCTCGATCGCACCTGCGGTACAGGATGCGGTGAGTACCATTCCGGCGCCGCTCATTCCGGGCCAGGCTGACGCTCCGCTACCAAAACTCTCCCGTCTACGGCCCAAGCGCTCGTTCAAAGCGCGTTCGTTCTTCTCCGTCGCCACCCTGGCGGCCATGGTGGTTGTTTGCTCCATTGTCTACTCCGAATGGCGAAACTCGAGGGAAGATCTGCAGGAATCGATCATGGGCCTTCTGGGCTCCATAAAAGCCGGTTCTGCCAAGCCGCAGTCGCAGAAGCCCCAGTCACAGGAGTCAAAGTCGCAGGAATCAAAGCCGCGCCCCATGGCCACCCCGCCTGCTGTTGCCCCTGGGCCCCAAACTCATTCGGATGCCGCTTCCCAACCTGCGAACACGGCTGTTTCGCCGGACGCCCCGCTTGCCTCCGATTCATTTGAGCTGAAGGTATCGGCGCTCGAAGCCACCTGGCTATCGGTGGTGGCCGATGGCAAACAAATCTTCAGTGGGATTCTCCGGCCCTCCGAAACGAAGGTACTGGAAGGGCATGAAACAGCCCGCCTCCGTACTGGCAACGCGGGCGGCCTGAGTGTCGAGTTCAACGGCAAATCGCTCGGCACCATCGGGCCTCATGGTCAGGTCCGTACGGTTGTTTTCACCAGGGACAGCTACGAAATCGTGCCTCCTGCGGCACACGTCGCGTTTGCGGCATTCACCCTTCAGGGCGAATAGAAGACGCGTTTCCGGCACTTTGGCGAAGCTCTGCTTTCCTTTCTGCTCGCAAGAGCCGCCGTTTTTGCCTCTCGAGCTCAAGGAGCTCATTTCTGCGTCTCAGCTTGATGCTGGTGTCCACCTTCCGCCAGAACTTGCGGAAGTAAGCGACGGCGCTGGCCAGCCCGAAAAACACTACCAGCCACATGGTCGCTATGGCGTAGGGATAGATGGCCGGCCACCGCAACGACATCATCACCAGCGTCACCCCTACCACCTGCGTCATCATCTTCGTCTTACCGAGCTCGCCCGCTTTGATTGTGTAGCCCTCGGCAGCGGCAATGCTCCGCAGGCCTGAAACCGCGAACTCGCGGCTGATGATCAGGATCACCAGCCAGCCGGGCAGCAGCCGGATCTGGACCAGAGAAATCAGTGCCGCTGATATGAGCAGCTTGTCCGCCACCGGATCCAGCAGCGTTCCCACCGTTGTGACCTGCTTCCAGCGCCGCGCCAGATAGCCGTCGAGCAGATCGGTAAGAGCCGCTGCCAGGAACAGAATTAGAGCCAAGAAATCATTGGCGATGAAAAGCCGGCCGTTCCAGTGAATGCTGAAGTTTTGCTGTACCAGCGCCGCCACGAGCAGAGGCACGAGGAAGATACGGACAAGGGTCAGCAGGTTGGGCAGGTTGGTCAATCACCACAAATATAGAACACAGTCTCAGTCGTTGGCCTTGCCAAGGACGAAACTGTTTCCATCCGGGTCTTTGAAGATCGCGAATTTGCCCCACGGCTGGACCGTCGGCGGCGTCGCGAACTCAACTCCACGGCTCTTCAGCTCCTCATATGTTGCCTCAAGGTCGTCGCAATGAAACGACGTATTCACGAAGCTTCCAATCCGGTCTTCCTGTCCTTGCGGCGTGAACAACACCACCCCTGTCTCGGCGCCGGGGATCTCCAGTTCAATCCAGCGCTGCGGTCCCATCGGGTGGTCCGTCCTCAGTTTGAATCCGAGCTTCTGCGTGTAAAACTGCAGCGCCCGGTCCTGATCGCGCACACAGACGCCCACAAACTTCACCTTCGTTATCACTTGCTCCTCCAACACTCAAAGAAAAAGGGCGGCCCATAAACCGGACCGCCCTCTGATTTTATAGCTTGGTTTAGTTTTAAGCTTCTTCCGCGCCTGCGCCCAGCGTCTCTTCGGCCGCCAGGTCATCCGAAAGCCCGCCATTGTAAATGCCGGGTGTTTCCTCGTTGTAGTCTTGCAGACCCTCGGCGAAGGAAACTTCCTGTTCCGGCATCGGCTCCTCTTCCACCACGTCCTCGCCCGCAATCTTCACGCGGCGATAGTATTCCATACCGGTACCCGCAGGGATCAGGCGACCCATGATGACGTTTTCCTTGAGACCGCGCAGGTAGTCGACCTTGCCGTTAATGGCGGCTTCGGTGAGGACCCTGGTTGTCTCCTGGAAGCTTGCGGCCGAAATGAACGAATCGGTAGAGAGCGAAGCCTTGGTGATTCCGAGCAGGATGGGCTTGCCCGTTGCCGGCCGGCCACCCGCATCGATGACCCGGGTATTCTCTTCGCGGAACTTGAACTTGTCGACCACTTCTTCCGGCAGGAATTCGGTGTCGCCAATGTCCTCAATCCGCACCCAGCGCATCATCTGGCGCGAGATCACTTCCAGGTGCTTGTCGTTGATGTTCACGCCCTGCAGGCGGTAGACTTCCTGGATCTCGTTTACCAGGTACTTCTGCAGTTCCTTTTCGCCGAGCACGGCCAGGATGTCGTGCGGATTGCGCGGGCCGTCCATCAGCGGATCACCCGAGCGCACGCGCTCGCCTTCCTGTACGTTGATATGCACACCGCGCGGAATCGAGTATTCCTTCTGCACGCCGTCGTCGCCAGTGATGTACAGCTTGCGCATACCCTTGGTGACTTCGCCGTACTTCACGCTGCCGTTGATTTCGGCAATGATCGCCGTTTCACGCGGCTTGCGAGCTTCGAACAGCTCCACCACGCGCGGCAGACCGCCGGTGATGTCTTTGGTCTTGGTTGTGGCGCGCGGAATCTTGGCCAGCACGTCGCCGGCGTGTACCTGTTCGCCGTCCGCCACCATAAGGTGCGCGTGTGTCGGCATCAGGTAGCGCTTTTCGTCAGACCGTCCGCCGCCTTCAGGACGCACGATGATGGTCGGGAACCGCTTCTCATCCGTCGATTCGGTGACAACCACCTGCATGTTGCCGGTGATCTCATCGACCTGGTCTTGCGTGGTCACGCCGTCAATCAGATCCTTGAAATGAACCGTTCCGCTGACTTCCGTCAGGATTGAGAACGTGTACGGATCCCATTCGAGGAGTACCTGGTTCGCCTTGACGGGCGACCCGTCCTCCACGTTGATCTTCGCGCCGTACACAACCGGGTAGCGTTCGCGCTCGCGGTTCTTTTCGTCCACGATAATCAGGATGCCGTTGCGGTTCATCGCAATCAGCTCGCCCTTGTTGTTGCGAACCGTATTGACGTTGTTGAAGCGTACGAAGCCGTCGCTCTTGGCGTCCTGTGTCGATTGCTCGCTTACACGGGTCGCCGCGCCGCCGATGTGGAACGTACGCATGGTGAGCTGCGTTCCCGGCTCACCAATCGATTGCGCCGAGATGATACCCACCGCTTCGCCCCGTTCAACCATCCGTCCGGTCGCCAGGTTGCGTCCGTAACAGAGGCGGCACACGCCGCGCTTCGATTCGCAGGTCAGCACGGAGCGGATCTTCACGCGTTCGATGCCGGCTGCTTGAATGGCGCTTGCCAACTCTTCCGTGATCTCCTGGTTCACGCCGACGATAACGTTGTTCTCGTAATCGCGCTGATCTTCGAGTGCCACGCGGCCCACAATGCGGTCGCGCAGCGGCTCGATGATTTCGCCCGACTCGATAATCGGCTCGACATAGATGCCGTCCGTCGTGCCGCAATCGTCTTCCGTAATAATCACGTCCTGCGCCACGTCGCAGAGACGCCGCGTGAGGTAGCCGGAGTCCGCCGTCTTCAAAGCGGTATCCGCCAGACCCTTACGTGCGCCGTGCGTCGAGATGAAGTACTGCAGCACGTCGAGGCCTTCACGGAAGTTCGCCGTAATCGGCTGCTCGATGATTTCGCCCGAGGGCTTTGCCATCAAACCGCGCATGCCCGAAAGCTGGCGGATCTGCTGTTTCGAACCACGGGCGCCCGAGTCGGCCATGATGTAAATCGGGTTGAGGATACGGCCCGTTCGGTCATCCTCTTCCAGGTTCTTGAACAGCTTGTCGGAAATCGCCTCGGTGACCTTCGACCAGATTTCGATGATCTTGTTGTACCGCTCGGACTGCGTGATCGCGCCCTCCTGGTACTGCTGCTGCACTTCGATCACCTGCTTTTCGGCATCGTGCACCAGGCTGCTCTTCTCTTCCGGCACGACCATGTCGTCGATACCGATCGAGATGCCAGCGCGCGTGGCGTAGAGGAACCCGAGATTCTTGATCTGGTCCAGCATCTGAACGGTTGTCTGCAGCCCGAACTTCAGGTAGCAGTACTGCACCAGTTGTCCGAGACCCTTCTTCTTCAGAAGGCCGTTGATGAACGGCATTTCCTTCGGCAGCACGTCGTTCAGAATCACGCGCCCCACCGTCGTGTCCATGTACTGCTTGCTGAACTCGATCGGCTCGGTGTACATGATGTTCTGGTTATCGAAGGCCTTAGTCAGGTCGATAACCCTGCCGGTGTGGCGCAGTTTGATCGCCGTCAGCGTTTCGACTTCGCCCATTTCGAGCGCAATCAGCACGTCTTCGATCGATGCGAACGTGCGTCCCGAGCCCTTCGAATTCGGACGCATCTTGGTCAGGTAGTACAGGCCCAGTACCATGTCCTGCGTCGGAATAGCGATGGGCGCTCCGTGCGCGGGCGATAGGATGTTGTTCGAAGCGAGCATCAGAGTGGAAGCTTCGATCTGGGCTTCCGGCGAAAGCGGAATGTGAACCGCCATCTGGTCGCCGTCGAAGTCCGCGTTGAACGCCGTACAGGTCAGCGGGTGCAGCTTGATCGCCTTACCTTCCACCAGCACCGGCTCGAACGCCTGGATACCAAGGCGATGCAAGGTGGGAGCGCGGTTCAGCAGAATGGGATGGTCCTTAATTACTTCTTCGAGGATGTCCCAGACCACCGGATCCTGCTGCTCGACCAGTTCCTTCGCCTGCTTAATTGTGGTGCAATGGCCGCGCTGCTCCAGCCGGTGATAGATAAACGGCTTGAAGAGTTCCAGAGCCATCTTCTTCGGAAGGCCGCACTGGTGGAGCTTCAGATCCGGACCCACCACGATGACCGAGCGGCCCGAGTAGTCCACGCGCTTGCCGAGCAGGTTCTGGCGGAAGCGTCCCTGCTTGCCTTTAAGCGTGTCGGAGAGCGACTTCAGCGGGCGGTTGTTAGCGCCGCGCAGCACGCGACCGCGGCGGCCGTTGTCGAACAGTGCGTCTACCGCTTCCTGCAGCATGCGCTTCTCGTTGCGCACAATCACGTCCGGAGCATGCAGCTCCATCAGCTTCTTGAGGCGGTTGTTGCGGTTGATGACGCGGCGGTAGAGATCGTTCAGATCGGAGGTGGCGAAGCGGCCGCCATCCAACGGAACCAGCGGGCGCAGCTCGGGCGGAATCACCGGAATCACGTCGAGAATCATCCACTCCGGCTTGTTGCCGGACTTGCGGAAGCTCTCCACAACGCGTAGACGTTTGGCGTACTTCAGCTTCTTCTGCGCTGAAGTCTCCGTCCTCATTTTTTCGCGGATTTCCTGGCTGAGCGTCTCGATGTCGATCTTCTTCAGCAGTTCCTTTACGCCTTCTGCGCCCATCATGGCCACGTACTTGCCAGGGAACTCCTGATCGAGCTGCCGCTTGCGCTCGTCGCTGATCACTTCACCCTGCGTAAGGCCGGTTGCCTCGCCCGGATCGATGATGACGAACGCCTCGTAATAGAGAACGCGCTCCAGTTCGCGGAGCGTAATGTCGAGCAGATAGCCGATGCGGCTCGGCAGTCCTTTGAAGAACCACACGTGCGAAGACGAGCTCGCCAGTTCGATGTGGCCCAGCCGCTCGCGCCGGACGCGCGAAAGGGTCACTTCCACGCCGCACTTATCGCAGATTACTCCGCGATGCTTCATGCGCTTGTACTTGCCGCAGAGACATTCCCAATCGGCCACCGGCCCGAAAATTCGGGCGCAGAATAGGCCGTCGCGCTCCGGCTTGAAGGTTCGGTAGTTGATGGTCTCCGGCTTGGTCACTTCGCCATGTGACCAGCTCCGGATTTTTTCCGGAGAAGCCAGACTGATTCGAATCGAATCGAAGTCGGCAATCAGATTCGCTCTGTCATACGGAGAGGAACGGTACATGAATTGTCCTTAAATACCTTTCAGCACGGGCCCGGTTTTGAAAACCAGCGGACACGGGGCGTGGGGCACCAAACGACGCCCCGTGCGCGCATTACCTTCTGTTAGTCCGCAGCGTGCGCCAGGTCCTGCATCTCGCGCGGTTTCTTCATCAGTTCCACGTCGAGACAGAGGCTCTGCAGCTCGCGGATGAGCACGTTGAACGACTCAGGAACGCCTGGCTCGGCTGCTGCCTCGCCCTTGACGATCGCTTCGTAGATCTTGGCGCGCCCATACACGTCGTCGGATTTCGCCGTCAGCAGTTCCTGCAGAATGTAGGCCGCGCCGTATGCTTCAAGCGCCCACACCTCCATTTCGCCGAAACGCTGTCCGCCGAATTGCGCCTTGCCGCCCAGCGGCTGCTGCGTGATCAGCGAGTACGGTCCAATCGACCGTGCGTGAATCTTGTCGTCCACCAGGTGGCTCAGCTTCAGCATGTAGATGTAGCCGACCGTCACGGGCTGTTCGAACTGCGTTCCGGTCATGCCGTCGTGCAGCGTTATCTTGCCCGATGTCGGCAGGCCCGCTTCCGAAAGCCTTGCCTTGATGTCCTTTTCCGTCGCGCCGTCGAATACCGGGGTCGCAAAGTGCAAGCCGAGCTTCGCAGCCGCCCAGCCAAGGTGCGTCTCCAGAATCTGGCCGACGTTCATACGAGACGGTACGCCGAGAGGATTTAGGACGATTTCTACCGGAGTTCCATCCGGCAGGTACGGCATATCTTCCTCGGGCACAATGCGTGCGATCACACCCTTGTTGCCGTGGCGTCCTGCCATCTTGTCGCCGACGGAAAGCTTGCGCTTCATCGCGATGTAGACCTTTACGAGCTTGATAACGCCCGGCGGCAGCTCATCGCCCTTGCGCAGCTTCGCCACTTTCTCTTCCGTAATCTTCTCGAGCACCGCGATCTGACGCGAAGTCATCTCCTCGATCTCGTCGATCTGCTCATTCAGCCTCACATCTTTCGTATTCAGCCTCATGCGCTTCAGATCACGTGAGCGCAGCTTCTCCAGAACGTCGCGGGTCAGCGACGTTTCCTTGGAGAGTAGCTTCTTGTTGGTCTTCTCGTCGTGGAGGTCGGCCAGCAGTTCTTTGCCGTGCAGCAGTTGTTCCAGACGCTTGGCGCGTTCATCGCTCAGAATGCGCTTCTCGTCTTCCAAGTTGCGGTGCAGGCGCTCTTCCTGTAGTTGCAGAATCTGCTTCGAACGCTCGTCCAGTTCGGCGCCCTTGCGCGAGAACACCTTGCAATCCACAATGGTGCCTTCGATGCCCGGCGGACAGTAGAGCGATGCGTCCTTCACGTCGCCCGCCTTCTCGCCGAAGATCGCCCGCAGCAGTTTCTCTTCGGGCGTGAGCTGTGTTTCGCCCTTCGGCGTCACTTTGCCCACCAGAATGTCGCCCGGCTTCACGGTGGCGCCTACGCGGATAATGCCGCTCTCATCCAGGTTGCGAAGGAAGCTCTCGGCGATGTTTGGAATATCGCGCGTGATCTCCTCCGGTCCCAGCTTGGTATCGCGTGCTTCGATCTCGAACTCTTCGATGTGGATCGAGGTGTAGTAATCGTCCTTGACCAGCTTTTCGCTGACCACGATCGCGTCTTCGAAGTTGTATCCGCGCCAGGGCATGAACGCCACCAGCACGTTTCGTCCCAACGCCAGTTCGCCGGCCTCGGTGCAAGGCCCGTCGGCCAGCACATCGCCCTTCTTTACCTTCTGCCCTTCGTGGACAATCGGCTTCTGGCTGATGCAAGTGTTCTGGTTGGAACGCTTGAACTTCGTCATCTGGTAGATATCGGCGCCTACTTCGCGCGACATCTGACCTTCATGTGCTCCGCCTTCTACGCGAACGATAATGCGCTCGCTATCGACGGAGTCCACCACACCCGACCGTTTGCAGATCACCACCGCGCCCGAATCGCGCGCCGTCACCAGCTCCATGCCGGTGCCGACGAACGGAGCTTCGGCGCGCAGCAGCGGCACTGCCTGGCGTTGCATATTCGAACCCATCAAGGCGCGGTTCGCGTCGTCATTTTCAAGGAACGGTATCAGGCTGGCCGCTACCGAGACGAGCTGCTTCGGACTCACGTCCATGTACTCGATCTCATCGCGGTGCTTCAGTACAAAGTTCCCCGCCTGGCGGGCGTTTACCAGATCCTCGACGATGCGGTTCTTGTCGTCGATCGCAACGTTCGCCTGGGCAATGATGTACTTGTCTTCTTCCCAGGCAGACAGGTAATCGGAGTAGGCTTCGTACTCGGCGTGCTGTTTGTTGGCCGCCAGCGCCTTGTTGGCCTTCTCCACGTCTTCGTGGGATATCACCTGGCTCACCCGGAACTCCGTGTCGCCCGGATTCAGGATCTTGACCTCGTCTACCAGCGAGCCTTCGCGCACACGGCGGTACGGGCTCTCAATGAAGCCGTACTCGTTGATGCGTGCAAAGCAGGAGAGCGACGAAATCAGACCGATATTCGGACCTTCCGGCGTCTCGATCGGGCAGATACGGCCATAGTGCGTGGGGTGCACGTCGCGGACTTCGAAGCCGGCGCGCTCGCGCGACAGACCGCCTGGCCCCAGTGCCGAGAGACGCCGCTTGTGCGTAATCTCTGACAACGGGTTCGTCTGGTCCATGAACTGCGAAAGCTGGCTCGAGCCGAAGAATTCGCGGATCGCCGCCATGACCGGCTTAGCGTTCACCAAGTCGTGCGGCATCGCCGTCGACATTTCCTGGTAAACCGACATCTTTTCCTTGATGGCGCGCTCCATGCGCACCAGGCCGATGCGGAACTGGTTCTCGAGCAGCTCGCCCACGGCGCGCACCCGGCGGTTGCCGAGGTGATCGATGTCATCCACCACGCCGATGCCTTTGCGCAGTTTCAGCAGGTAGAGAATCGTGTCGTTGAAATCCTTGTGGTCAAGCGTGCGTTTATCGAGCGGTGTTGCATCCGCCTTGTCGTAGAGCTTGATGTTGAACTTCATGCGGCCCACGCGCGAAAAGTCATACTTGCGCGGGTCGAAGAACATACCCTGGAAGAGCTGCGTCGCCGTGTCCAGGGTGGGAGGGTCGCCAGGCCGCAGCTTGCGATAGATCTCTAGCAGTGCGTCATTTTGACTTTTGACTGCATCCTTGCGCAGGGTGGTTGAAATTACGTTGCCGGCGTCGTCGCGATCCGGGAAGAAGATCTCGAAGTGCTCAATGCCCGCTTCCCCCAGCTTGCCGATTGCGGTGGGCGTCAGCTCGTGGTTCGCTTCGATCAGAACCTCGCCAGTCGACATGTCGATGACATCGGTAGCCACAAACGCGCCTTCCAGGTCGTTCGCCGCCACTTCCACCTGCTCAATCTTCGCCTTTTGAATCTCGCGGAAAACCGAGTTGGTGATCTTGCGGCCCTGTGGAACCACCTGCTCGCCGTTCTTGCCGACGACCGCGTGCGACAGCTTCATGCCAATCAGGCTGTCATTCACCGTCCAATAGAGCTTGTTGTCTTTCAGGCTGATGTTCGAAAGCTTGTAAAACGCCCGGATGATTTCGGAATCAGTCTTAAGGCCCAATGCCCGCAGGAATACGGTCCCGTAGAACTTGCGCTTGCGGTCGATACGCACATAGAGCAGGTTTTTGTTGTCGTACTCAAACTCCACCCAGCTTCCGCGGTAGGGAATGATCTTGCCGAGGAAATAGCCCTGTGCCTGTACGCGCTCGAAGAAAACGCCCGGCGAGCGGTGCAGCTGCGAAACAATCACGCGCTCTGTCCCGTTGATGATGAACGTTCCGTTGTCGGTCATCAGCGGGATTTCGCCGAAAAATACTTCCTGCTCCTTGATGTCACGAACGGTCTTGTTGCCGGTCTCGGCATCTTTGTCGTAAACCGTAAGCCGGATCGTCACTTTGAGCGGCGCCGCGTAAGTCATGCCCCGCTCTTCGCACTCGGGCACGTCATACTTCAGTTGCAGCGCTACCGGGTCACCGCAGCGATTGCAGAACGTAACAATGTTCTTGTTGAAGGTTCCGCACTTGTGGCACAAAACGTCGCCGGAATGGAAGGGGTCCGTACGGATCTCGGCGCCGCAGGCCGGATTGCGGCAGATCGTACGCAGGTGATGCAGCCCTTTCAGGTTGCCGCACTTGCACTCCCAGTTGCCGATCGAGTAATCGACGAACTCGAGTTGGCTCAGGCCGCGAAAGTCGGAAATCGGGAATACTGAGCTGAAAACACTCTGCAGCCCCGCATCCTCGCGCTCTTTCGGAAGCAGATCCATCTGTAGGAAACGCTCGTAGGAACGCTTCTGCACCTCGATGAGGTTGGGGATGGGGATCGAAGTTTTGATCTTCGAAAAATCAACTCTCTCGCGGAGAGAACCGTTTGACACTTTGGGCATCTACGCTTGTCCTTTAGGAAACCAATGACACAATGACGACATTCAGCAATTCGCTTTAACCACAGCCAAACTGCCGTTTCAGCAGTAAGGCCATCAGCGGTGAACCAGGCGATTCACCGGCAAATGCTTGTACGGCGCTAAAAAAAACGGCCGCACGGGGAAAAAACCGGATGAGAAATAACGAGGTTGACGGTAGTCTATCTGTAGGCTGGGAGTGCGGAGCAGCGAGTTCGCACAGCCCTCGTAGGGGCATATTGGCGAGCTGAAAACTGAGCGGGCAAATTTGGGCATGCGAAAGCCCCGCCGACCCCGATGGATCCGCGGGAAAACTTTAGAAATTGGAAACCACAAATCTGATGCTGGACCGTCCCGGCTTGACGTCTTCTCAAGGATAACACAAGAGAAGCCAGCCGCGTCAACTGACACGGCTGGCTCAATAAAACAACACGGAATTACCCTAGTATAGGGCCGGGAAGCTTACTTGACCTCGACGGTCGCACCGGCTTCCGTGAATTTCTTCTTGATGGCTTCGGCTTCTTCCTTGTTTACGCCTTCCTTGATCGGCTTCGGAGCGCCGTCCACCAGGTCCTTCGCTTCCTTCAGCCCCAGGCTGGTCACTTCGCGAACTGCCTTGATGACATTGATCTTGTTCGCGCCCGCCGCGGTCAGAATAACGTTGAACTCGGTCTTTTCTTCAGCCGGAGCCGCTGCTGCCGCTCCACCTGCTGCCGGCGCCGCGACGGCAACCGATGCTGCCGCTGCCGATACGCCCAGCTTCTCTTCAAGCAGCTTCACCAGTTGGGAAGCCTCGAGAAGGGTCAGACCCTGAATCTGCTCTGCAATTGCGTTGATATCCGCCATTTCTCTACTAACTCCTTAAGATTCTCTGTTCTTTCTTTGCCGGCGGATCACCCGCCAATGAAAAACCCTTTGCCCGCGCACTCGAAGCGTCCGTCTCAGAATGCGCGCGCTTGCCTCTACTGCTGAAACTTGTTCTCTTTCGCTGCCTGGTCCAGCACCACAGCGAGATTTCGGCCCACGCCGTTGATGGAGGTAACCAGCCGGGTCGCCGTCGCGTTAACAAGGTAGAGAAGTTTTGCGTAGATCTCTTCCTTCGGCGGCATGGCAGCCAGTTCATTGATCGCCTTCACGTCGATCACGCGGCCTTCTACCATGCCGGCTTTGAACGTGAATGCAGCGTTGTCCTTGGCGTACTTCGTCAGCGCCTTGGCGAGTGCTACCGGATCCTTCGCGGTATATGCCAGCGAAGTCATCCCGCGCAGATCGCCCAACAGATCGTTAGCCGGCGTCCCTTCCGCCGCTTTTGCCGCGAGATTGTTCTTCACAACCTGGTACTGTCCGCCCGCTTCGCGGATGGTCTTCCGCAACTGGAAATCCTGGCTGACGGTCAGCTTCTCGTAGCCTGTCACGAAGACGTTCTTATTCTCCGCGAGCGTCTTCTTGAGTTCTTCCAGGTCTTTTTTCTTTTCGTTCTTGTTCTTCATGGCGCGCTACCTTGTTATGCGGTCTTGGCGTTGAACGGGGTTACGTCCAGCGACACGCCCGGGCCCATGGTGGAGCAGAGCGTTGCGGTCTTTACGTATTTGCCCTTCGCAGCCGACGGCTTGGCCTTGATCACGGCCTGAATGAGGCTGTTCGCGTTGTCCAGCAGTTTGTCGCTCGCGAAGCTCACCTTGCCGACCGGAGCATGGATCACGCCTGTCTTGTCGACGCGAAACTCTACCTTACCGGCTTTGATCTCCTGGACTGCCGTGCGCACATCCGTTGTCACCGTTCCCGTCTTCGGGTTCGGCATCAACCCGCGCGGCCCCAGCACCTTGCCGAGACGACCGACCGAACGCATCATGTCCGGTGTCGAGATCACAGCGTCGTAATCGATCCAGTTCTCATTCTGGATCTTGTTCACCATGTCCTCGCCGCCCACCAGGTCAGCGCCGGCTTCCTGCGCCTCACGAATCTTATCGCCGGAGGCAATCACCAGCACCCGTTTTGATTTGCCAAGCCCGTTCGGCAGCACCACGGTGCCGCGTACCATCTGGTCGGCATGCTTCGGGTCCACGCCCAGGCGCATATGCACCTCGACGGTTTCGTCGAACTTGGTGAATTTGATTTTTTGAACTAAGCTCACCGCCTCGGAAAGCGGGTACGGCTTGGCCTCTACCTGCTTCGACGCAGCTTCATATTTCTTACCGTGCTTGTGACTCATAATTGTGACTGGTACAAACGGCTCGAGCCAATACCGCTAGCCCAAGCCTCCCAAGTTGGATAAGTCCACACCTCAATGAGGCGAAGACTCGACTCGAAAACTCTTTATAGAATAACAGAGCGCCGGAGAACCCGCAAGAAAAGGTCCGTACAATCACCTGCTTGAGGTCGTTTCCCTATGCTCACGGCCATAATAATGGATGTGGCAACCTCCCCAACTCTTGAGATCACCGATCAGCTGACCCTTCTGGCAGAAGTCGCCGTTCGCATTGGGCTCGGCCTCAAACCCGGCCAGGAACTGGTGATGACCGCGCCAATCGATACGCTCCCGCTGTCCCGTGCCATTACAGAGCAGGCCTACAAAGCCGGCGCCTCCCTGGTGACCACTCTGTTCAGCGACGAAGAGGCAACGCTTCTTCGCTTCAGGCACGCGGCTGACGAGAGCTTCGATTACGCTGCCGAGTGGCTGCAGGATGGCGTTGCCGCCGCCTATCGCAGCGGAGCCGCTCGTCTCGCCATTACCGGCTCCAATCCCGCGCTGCTCGCCGGCCAGGATCCCGATAAAGTTGCCCGCGCCAATCTGGCGCTGTCCAAAGCCAGCCGCGGACCACTCGAACTCATCACCCGCCACGAAA
>Ga0213872_10000794_pt1 | contig 23053 bp, 26 predicted proteins | sample VelepicomBERX_R2_FD_160071 | JGI IMG/M metagenome (GOLD analysis project Ga0213872, IMG submission 160071) | Rhizosphere microbial communities from Vellozia epidendroides in rupestrian grasslands, the National Park of Serra do Cipo, Brazil - RX_R2 | ecosystem: Host-associated > Plants > Roots >...
GAGCTGGGTATCTACCCCAAGCACACCCCGCTGATCACCCGTATCCGTCCGGGCGCGGTGCGCATCCAGGTGCCAGGCCAGGCCGAAGAAGAGTTCGTCTTCGTCGCCGGTGGTCTGCTGGAAGTGCAGCCGAACGCCGTGACGGTGCTGGCGGATACCGCAATTCGCGGCAAGGATCTGGACGAAGCCAAAGCATCGGCAGCCAAGAAACGTGCCGAAGAAGCGCTCGCCAACAACAGCCACAGCATCGACTACGCTAAAGCGCAAGCCGAGCTGGCCAGCGCGATCGGCCAGCTGGCCGCCATCGCCAAGCTGCGCGCGACCGCCAAGCACTAAGCAACACAGCAGCAATAAAAAAAGGCAGCCTCGGCTGCCTTTTTTTATTCACTCCGACATTGAGCAGTATTATGCCTGCTCACCCGGCGCCCGATGACGCCGGGCGACCGCCGCCATAAGCATCAAGCCAGCAAGCAGCATCGCGTAAGTGTTCGCCTCCGGAACCGCGCTGACTTCCGTCAGTGAGGTGAGTTTAGCGCTGGCAAACATGTAATGCCCGTCGTCGCTGCGATTGAACCCGGCATTGACGAAACCGTTCAGGTTACTGAGCGATAGTTGATCCGGCAAACGATCCATCGCTAACACTGTCGACGAATTATCGAAGAGATCGAGTGAAAAAATGCCCGACGAGACCGAAAGATAGCGGCGAGAACCCTCGTCCCCAAGCGACAAGGATGCGCCAGACGAAGGTAAATTGGCAAAGCCGCTCGGCAAAGCAGTGAAATTGATCGTGTTATGCGCATTCGCGCTGAAATAAGTAGCGCCCCACAAGCCCGAGTACGACCAGGATACTGGAGTGTCAGTATCATAGGAGAAACGTCCGGCGATACGGTCTCCTATTGCCAGGGTGGTGCCAAGCAGCTGGCCGGCGCTCGATTGCAAGGAGGTATAAGTATTGTTATCCCCGATCGTTGATATCGCTGCTTCAAACTCGTAGCTATGGACGGTAGCCGCTGCATTCAGTGCGAAGCATGACGCCAGGGCGGCGAATAAGATTTTCTTCATGTCTACGGTTGTTGGTAATTTAAGAATTGTGAATTATATAATAACGTCGGCTGGCATCGCCAGCATTCATAATGAGCCTGTGAATAAAGTCTTGATTACCCACATGCTGTGGCTGGCCGCAGTGACGGCCACGGCCCAGGCGCAGGAGATCACGGTCGCCTGGCGCGAAAATCCGCCCTACAACTATACGGAGCAGGGTGTGGAGAAGGGTTTTCTGCTCGCGCGCGGCAAGCAGATCTTTGCCCAGGCCCATGTGCCGGCGCAGTTCGTGGTCGAGCCCACCAAGCGCATCTGGGCCAAGTTCCGCGTCGGCACGCCTGCATATTGTTCGCTGGGCCGCTACCGCCTGCCTGAGCGCGAACCTGTCATGCAGTACAGCCTGCCGATTCACATAGATCCGCCGCGCATCGTGCTGCTGTCGGCTGCGGCTGCGCGCCAGGCGCACAAGTACGGTAAGGTGACGGAACTGCTGGCCGATTCCAGCCTCTCGCTGGGCATGAGCGACGGCGGCAGCTTCGGTACCGAGATCGACGACATGCTCAAGTCCGCCGCCACCCAGGTCGAGCGCCGTACGGTGGAATCGCCTTTGATGATGAAGCTGCTGGCCGCCGACCGCATCTCCTTCGTCTTTGCCGACCGCTACGCCTGGCATTATCTGAAGCAGCACGACCCCGCCGCCAAGGACATCGTCGCCCGCGAATTCCCCGACATGCCGGCCGGCCAGAAGCGCTACCTGGTGTGCAGCAAGGACATCTCGCCGGACGTGATGCACCGCCTCAACGCCGTCATCAAGTCCATGAAAATCAGCGCCCAGCCGCTCACCGATGCCGAGCTGAATCAGTAATCAGCTGGTAGTGCAGGCGCGGCGGTAATCCGCCGGCGGCTTGCCCACCAGCTCCTCAAAGTCGTGGGTGAAGTGCGACTGGTCGTAATAGCCCAGTGCTTGCGCCAGCGAAGCCAGGTCGATGTCGCTGCCCTTGGACAGCTGATCGGCCGCATCCAGCAGACGGTTACGCCGGATCACCCACTTGGGGCTGGCGCCCACCGCGTCTTTGAACAGCAGCTGCAGCCGCCGCACGCTCATACCGGACAAGTCCGCCAGCTCCTGTACCTGCGTCAGTCCCGGCTGATCTGCAATCAGCTTGAGGACGGCTTCCACCTGCGCGACGTAACGCTGGTTGGCTTCGGCCGCCGCGCCGCTCGGCAGCACGCTGTGCAACAAGGCGCTTGCCGCTGCCACCATGCCCGCGTCATCCCTTGCCGACAGTACTGCCTGCTCGGCGCCTGCCGTATCCAGATTGAACAGCTCCGGCAGCGAGACAGTCTGGTCCGTAATCGAGTGCAGCGGCCGGCGCAACAGCGCGCGGAAACCGCCCGGCCGGAAGCGGATTCCCAACACACGGCCAGTGCCTTTCAGCGTATATTCGAAGGCGCCCGTCATCACGCCGAACACAGCCGTGCGCCCCGCGTCGAACACCAGGTGCACGCAAGGTGAGGGCAGGGTACGCTGCACGTGGGTCGTGCCGTCCGGCAGCTCCCATGCCACCAGCCAGAAATACTCCATGTACGGCGCCAGATCCGCCTCGGGCAGATAGCGCTCCAGCCGGAACATTTTCTCGGCGGCTGCTGGATTGACCACGCCCTTGGGACGGTCCTGCATGGGCTGCAAGCTGCTCATGGAATCAGATCTTCGCGTTTTTACAAGACAGCCATCATAGCAAGATTTACATTGTCGCTTCATCCACACACCAGGAGAAGTACCATGTCTTTGACGCTCTACCACTGCCCACCATCCCGCTCCACTGGCGTTCTGGCCCTGCTGACCGAGCTCAACGTGCCATTCGGCCTGCATGTGATGAACATGAAGAAGAACGAGCACAAGCAACCCGACTTCCTCGCCATCAATCCGCTCGGTAAAGTGCCCGCCATCGTCCACGACGGCGCGGTGGTGACGGAACAGGTGGCGATCTACCTGTACCTGGCCGACCTGTTCCCCCAAGCCGGCCTGGCGCCGGCGATTGGCGAGCCGCTGCGCGGCCCCTATCTGCGCTGGATGGCCTTCTACGGCTCCTGCTTCGAGCCTGCTGTCATCGATGAATGGATGAAGCGCCCGCCGGTGGACAAGATGGCCTGCGCCTACGGCGACTGCGCCGCCGTCTACCGCCTGGTGGAGGACCAGCTGGCCAAAGGCCCATATCTGCTGGGCGAAAAAGTCAGCGCAGTCGATATCCTGTGGGGCACCGCCATGGGCTGGATGAACCAGTTCAAGCTGCTGCCGGAATCCGCGCTGATCTCCGCCTACATCGACCGCATCGCCAGCCGCCCGGCCATCATCGCCGCGATGGCCAAGGACGCCGAGCTGGCCAAAACGTTGCAATAAAAATCACGCCATGCGACCATGCCCGTTCTGATCACCCTTGAAAGCGTGCAATGAACGGGACTCCCCTGGCAACTTGGGTTGGATTGCTGCTCGCCCTCGGCGGCACCACGGCGCTTGCCTTCCTCAAGCACGACCGCGAAGGCCCGATCCAGAAGGCGCGCCATCTGATCACGACCTGGGGCGGCAGTTTGGCCTTGCTGGCGCTCGTGCTGTACTGGGAGCAGCGGCCTCTGTCCAGCATCGGCATCGTCTGGGGAAGTTACGCCGCCTGGTCGATTGGCGCACTGTGCGGCCTACTGGTGCTGGCGATGTCCGCGCTGCCGATGTATTTTGCCAAAGGCACGATGCCGGAAGATTCGCTGCGTGGCGTGCAAAAAATCCTGGCCACCCCGCTTGCCTTCCGCATAGCCACCATCGTGACAGCCGGAACCACCGAAGAACTGACCTTCCGAGGCTACCCGATCGAGCGCCTGCACGAAATCGGCTGCCCCATCTGGCTGGCAGCGTTGATCCCTCTGCTGGTCTTCACGCTGGCGCACCTGAGCATGTGGGGCAAGGGCCACCTGGCATCGGTCGCCGTCGGCGGCGGCCTCCTGACCGGCCTCTACCTCTGGCAGCGCGACCTGATCGCCTGTATGATCGCGCACACCCTGATCGACTGCCTGATCTTGCTGATGCCCATGCTGCTCAAGCGCTACCACGCCCAGGTTCAGGCAAGGGCGGCGTCTGCTTAGCTTTTCGGATGACTATTGGAGCGAATGTACAAAATCACTTTTTTGCTGGCCTTGGCGGCCTTGAGCGGATGCGCCTCCGTCGCGGGAGAAAAGCTGCAACCGGTTTTTGTCACAACGCGGTTCGAGGATAAGGACGTTGCCGGCCTGAGCTGCACGCTGACTAATGATGCCGGTAGCTGGTTCCTGACCAGCCCGGCCAGCGTCAGGGTCCGCAGAAGCACTGGCGATCTGGCCATTGAATGCAAGAAGGGCGGCCTGATCGGTAACACCAGCGTGGCGTCGGCGTCGAACGGCGCCGTCTGGGGCAACATCGTGATGGGTGCCGGCATCGGCTATATCGTCGACCGCAACACCGGCGCGGGTTTCGACTATCCACCCTCCATCACCGTTAACCTGCGTAAGAACGCGCAGCTGCCCTAACGTTTTTCTTCCATCAGCGCGAGCAGATGGCCATCCGGATCGCGGAAGAACGCCATCCACAATTCATGGTCCGGCATCTTGGCGACCAGGTGAGGTTCGGCCTCGAAGGCCACGCCCTTGCTTTTCAGCTCGGCGGTGACGGCTTCAATTCCTGGCGCCTTGAAGTAGTGGCAGACGCCGGTTCCCACTTCGACCGGCGACTTGGCGTTCCCGTCCAACATCAGGCGGATGCCGCCGCAGTCGAAGAACACCAGCTCAGCGAAACGGAACAAGGTCCGCAGGCCAAGGCTGTTGGCGTAAAACGCTTCCGAGACATCGGCATTGGAAACGGGCAGGGCGATCTGGCCCAGTTGGGAAAGCGGCATGATGGTCTCCTAAGGTGCGGCTGGCGGCGCGCGGCGCACTGTGCTGATTTGGCGCGCCGTCGGCTGCAAGGCTGATTCAATGATAGCGAGTGCTAACTCCGGCTGCGCGTTGCCGCACATGAAGATATCGGCGGCGGCAAACCCGTGCTCCGGCCAGGTGTGGATCGAGATATGGGATTCCGCCAGCAGGACCACGCCGGTCACACCCTGGCCTTCGCCAAAAGCGTGGAAGTGGCTGAACAGAACCCGCGCGTGCGCCGCCGCTGCGGCCTCGCGCAGCAAAGCATCCAGCGCTTCACAGCTGCCCAATTTTTCAGCATCGATGCCGCTCAGGTCAGCCAGCAGATGCCGCCCGGAAGGCAGATGCGCGCCGTGGCCGAGGCCAGTGCCCGGCGCCGTGTTCGGCGCAGCAGCAGGCAAAAACTCGCGCTTCATTTGTGGCCTCCGCCCCCGCCGCCGCCATAACCGCCGCCGTAGCTCCCGCCACCGCCGCCGAGCGACGAGCTCCAGCTGCTGCCCCGGCTGCCGTAACTGCTGCCGCTGAACGCACGTACCCAGGTGCTGCCGGAAGTGATCAGCGTGACCACGATAGCGTACAAAATAAATCTGGTCATGATGAACCGTCCATTGAATCAAGGAGCAGGGCGGGCAGATAAATCGCCGCCGCCCCCAGCAAGGTCAGCGCCCAGCTGCGGCCGAAATTGAACATCAGCGGCACCGCATTCAGTGCCAGGATCACGAAGACGGCATTACGCGCAGCCCGCGTATAGCGCCCTTTGGCCATCGGCGCGGCGGCTGGCCGCACGCCACGGAAGCTCTCGCCGAACCAGGCCTTCATCTGATCGAACGGCACCGGCGTGGAGCGCGACCAGGTCATCTCCTCCGGCGTCATCTCGGCGGCGAGACGCGTCTGGCCGCTGGCAAATTCCGCCACCCAGGTACGGTCGCCCACCGCCACCTTCCAGTTGAAGGCGCCGATCGCATACACTACCTGCGAGCCATACTCATACAGCTTGCCGAAATTGGCCCGGTCGATCGACACCGCGTCCGGACTGTCCATCTGCGGCCAGACCTCCATCACATTGGCGCGCCACCAGCCCTCCTCGGTTTCGACCAGCCAGGAGAAACCCGCCCGCGTGCCATACAGCAGATACTCGGTCCACTGATTGCCCTCGTCGTCAGCGCGCCGCATCATGCCCATCACGGTATAGGTCTGATTATTCAGCGTCGCCTCGGCGCCCAGCTCCAGGGTGGTCGGCACTGCCGCCACCCGCTCGCCCGCCGCGAGCACCTGCGCCTTCGGGCTGGCCGCATCCACCTGCGCGTGGCAGGAAGGGCAGATCAGATGCGCCGTCATCCCCGGCAGATATTTGATCGCACCACCGCAGGAAGGACAATCCAGCGCCGACAGCTTGCCGCGATAGCGTCCCGCGCTGCGCTGGATAACGTCATCGTCGCGCAGCAGCTGGCAATGCATTTCGTCCAGCGTCACGGCCACACCGCTGTACACCACTGGCTGATCGCCATCGGAATAATCGAGTGTCAGAAAATCGCCGCCGCTGCGGAAGTCCGCCACGCGCGCCTGATAGCCTTCGCCCACCTTGAAGGGCAGCTCGCCCTGGCCGCCGATGCAGTCCGCCGTACGCACTTCGGAAGCGACCATGCGGTAGCCGCCCAGCTGGTACTGGCTTCCCGCCTTCAGCTCGCCGAACGCGGGCAGCGCGCCTCCCAGCTGGCGTACCGACGTCACCACATACATGCCCGACGAATCGCCCAGCCATGAGGTGCTGCCGTCATCGAACAGCAGATACCATTCGTTCCACAGCCCGGCGGAATAGCGCAGCTGAATGCGTCCGACCACGGTGAACGAACGTCCGCCGACAACGCCGGAGGTGCCGATCTGGATCGGCGAATAATCCTCCAGCACGGCCGACATCTTGCCCAGATCGCGCACCGCGTCAGCGTCTTTGAGCACGCTGGTGCCGCAGTATTCGCACACCGCCATGACCGAGGCGTGCGAGCGGAACTTGACCTCCGCGCCGCAGCTGGGACAGGAAACAATTTGCATGAGACGCTTAGCCGATCAGTTTTTTCAGCAGTTCAGCCTTGGCGTTGTCGTAGTCGGCCGCCGAGATCAGGCCCTTGTCCAGCAGCCCCTTGAGCTTTTCCAGCCGCGCCTCGACCGGTTCCTCGGCTGGTGCGGCAGCGGCGGCTGCGCCGGGCTGCCCCAGCGACGCGCCAATCGCCTGTCCGATCGCCTGGCCGACGCCGACACCCGCACCCAGGCTCGCGCCCACGCCGCCCAGTCCTTCGTTCTGCGCCGCCAGCGGAATCGAGCTGGCCACCTGGAACTTGGTGTAGCCCGAAAGCTTGTCCGCGCCCATGCCGCCCTTCATGCCGGCCGAGATCCGCTCATCCAGCGCCGCCTGCAGTTCTTCCGGCAGGCTCACGCTGGCCACGTTGAATTCGTCCAGTCCGATGCCGTAGCGCGCGAATGCCGTGCCCAGATCGCCCTTGACCTGCTGCGCCATCAGCGCCTGGTTGGCCGCCATATCGAGGAAGGGCACTTGCGCGCCGCCCAGCGAGCTGGCCATCGACGCCATCAGGATCCCGCGCAGCTGCTCTTCCACCTGGTCGCGCGTGTACACCTCGCGCGTACCGCTGACCTCCTTGAAGAACAGGCGCGGATCGGCCACCCGGTACGAATACATGCCAAAGGCCCGCACCCGCACCATGTCGAAGTCCTTGTCGCGGATGGTGATGGGCTGCGGCGTGCCCCATTTACGGCCGGTCTGCACGCGGGTGCTGAAATAATAGACATCCGACTTGAAGGGCGAGTCGAACAGCTTGTCCCAGTTCTTCAAGTTGGTCAGCAGGGGCAAGGTCTGCGTGGTCAGCTTGTGCGTACCCGGCCCGAACACGTCGGCAATCTGGCCTTCGTTGACGAACACCGCCATCTGCGATTCGCGCACCACCAGCACGCCGCCGCTCTGGATCTCCTGGTCCTGCATCGGATAGCGCCATGCCAGCACGCCTTCCTGGTCCTCGTTCCATTGCAGGACGTCGATAAACTGCTTCTTGATAAAGCTGCCGAAACTCATGATGGCTCCCCTTAGGAAATGCAAGCGCCGTTAATCAGGCCGATGGCGATCGAGATCGCACCCATCAGGCCACCGAAGGCGCCGTTGTTGGCTTCAATATGATCTTTGGACATGCGCAGCAGCCGCGTCGTCACAGCATACGCCAGCATCTGCACCACCATCGCGCCGAAGGCCCAGGCAAAGAATTCCTGGAAGTCCGCCGTATGCACCAGCGCCGACGCAATCGTGGCCGAAAAGCCCAGCAGCGCGCCGCCCAGCGACAGCGCGGCCGCGTGGTTGCCCTGCCGGATCAGCAGTACTTCATCGAACGGCGTCATGCGCGTGTAGGCGACAAAGAACAGCACCAGCAGCACGGCGGCCAATACAAGATGAATCAGGTAGTTTAGGATGGCTGGCACAACGCGCTCCCTCGTGGTTAAATTGGCAATGCAAAGCCATATTAGAGCAAAAGAGCGTAAATGACCAAAAAGATTCTCATCCTGTCCGTGTTCGTCGTCGCCTCCTGCGGACTTGCCTATGAACTGATCGCCGGCGCACTGTCCAGTTACCTGCTGGGCGATTCGATCCTGCAGTTTTCCACCATCATCGGCTGCTACCTGTTCGCCATGGGCGTCGGCGCCCACCTCAGCAAGTTCGTGCACGACGACGATGTGCTGGCGCGCTTTGTCGACATCGAGCTGGCCGTGGGCCTGATTGGCGGCGTCTCGGCCGCCGCGCTGTTCCTCACCTTCTCGTGGATGGCCGCGCCGTTCCGCACTTTGCTATACGTGATGGTATTCCTGATCGGCGCCCTGGTCGGTATGGAAGTGCCGCTGGTGATGCGTGCCCTGAACGCGCGCCAGACCGCCTTCAATGAACTGGTCAGCCGCGTGCTGACCTTCGACTACCTCGGCGCGCTGGCTGTATCGCTGCTGTTCCCGCTGGTGCTGGCGCCGCATCTGGGGCTGGTGCGCACCGGTTTCCTGTTCGGGATGCTGAATGTCGGCGTGGCCCTGTGGACAATTAAGGCTTTTTCCACAGAGCTGAAAAATGTCGTCGGCCGCCTGCTGCGTGCCTGCACGGTGATGGTGCTGCTGCTGTGCGGTTTCGCCATGGCTGACAAGATGACCTACTGGGGCGAGCATGGCCTGTTCGGCGACGAAATCGTCTTCGCCACCACCACGCCTTACCAGCGCCTGGTGATCACGCACTGGAAGGACGACCTGCGCCTCTACATCAACGGCAATCTGCAATTCTCCTCGCGCGACGAATACCGCTATCACGAAGCGCTGGTGCATCCCGTGCTGCAGCCCTTGCCGTGGGCGCGGCGCGTGCTGGTGCTGGGCGGCGGCGATGGCCTGGCGCTGCGCGAGATCCTGCGCTACCCGAATATCGAGCAGGTTACCCTGGTCGATCTGGATCCCGCCATGACCAACGCCTTTACCCATCGCCCCGAGCTGGTAAAGCTGAACAGCGGTTCCTTCAGCGACAAGCGCGTACGCGTGATCAACGCCGATGCCGCCATCTGGCTGCAGCATAACGACGAGATGTTCGACGCCGCCATCGTCGATTTTCCCGATCCGTCCAGCTTCGCGCTGGGCAAGCTGTACTCGGTGCCGTTCTACGGCATGGTCAAGCGCCACCTGTCCGCCAATGGCCTGATGGTGGTGCAATCGACCTCGCCCTTCTTTGCGCCGCACGCCTACTGGACCATCGACGCCACCCTGCGCGAAGTGGGCCTGAAAACCTGGCCTTACCACGCCTATGTCCCCTCGTTTGGCGAATGGGGCTTCATCCTCGCCTCGCCGCAGGCCAGCTACGCGCCGCCAGCCAGCTACCGCCTGCCGATGCGCTACCTGAACGCCGACACTACTCGCGAAATGTTCATCTTCCCGCCCGATATGAAGCCGATGACGATGGCGCCCAACATGCTCAACACCCAGTCGCTCGTGCACGAATTCGAGCAGGACTGGCGCCGGGTGATTCGCTGATGCTGCGCCGTTCCTTTCTGGTGTGGGCCGGCGCCAGCGGCGTGGCGGCGGCGGGCAGCATTGCCGGCTTCCAGCGCTGGCAAGAGATCACGCCGGATGTGCACTACGTCGGCCGCGACGAAGGCCACGTCCTGCGCGACCGCAAAGCGCTGCCGCCGCCGTCGCAGACCATCGACACCGACATCGTCATCCTTGGCTCCGGCGTCGCCGGGCTAAGCGCCGCCTGGAAGCTGAAAAAACTGGGCAAAGCCGATGTGCTGATGATCGACGGCCCCCAGCCCTATGGCAACGCGCAAGGCGGCGCCTTCGGCGACCTCGAATTCCCCACCGGCGCCCACTACCTGCCGCTGCCCTCGCCGGAATCGACCCACGTGCGCGAGATCTTGGCCGACCTGGGTATCATCCAGCGCGACCCGATGGCGGAAAAGCCCTACTACGACGAGCGCTACATCCTGCACGCCCCGGAAGAACGCCTGCTGCTGAATGGCCGCTGGCAGGACGGCTTCATCCCCACCGAGGGCGTGCCGAAAGAAGAACTGGCCGAGCACCAGCGCTTCTTCGCGGAGGTGAATCGCCTGCGCCAGCTGCGCGGCAAGGATGGCCGCCGGATTTTCGTCTTCCCCACCGTGCTGTCCTCGGAAGATCCCGAATGGCTGGCGTTGGACCGCATCACCCTCAAGCAGTGGCTGGAGCAGAACGGCTACCACGCCCCCACGCTGCACTGGTACCTCAACTACTGCTGCCGCGACGACTATGGCACCCGCTACGACAAGGTTTCCGCCTGGGCAGGATTGCACTACTACTGCAGCCGCTGGGGACAAGCCGCCAATGCCGGCAACGGCGCCTGGCTGACCTGGCCGGGCGGCCTGCAAGCGCTGGCCTCCGCCATGGAGCGCGCGGCGCAGATCAAGCGCATGGCCGGAACCGCCGTCTCGCTCAAAAAAACAGCAGATGGTGTGGAAGCGTTGTGCTTCCGGCTCGAAGGCGGCAAAGCCACGTCCTACCTGGTGCGCGCCCGCAAGGCCATCTGCGCCATGCCCACGATGATCGCCGCGCGCGTAGTGGAAAATATCCGCGACTACGGCTTCGACCCCGAGCACCACACGCCCGAATACGCGCCGTGGATGGTCTCCAACTTCCTGATGAAGCGCTTTCCGGAAGAGCTGCCCAATCAGCCGCTGTGCTGGGACAACGTGGTCTACTCCGAGCCGGGACTAGGCTGGGTAGTCTCCACGCACCAGGACATCCGCGTGCGTCCGCCCGAAAAGACCGTCTTCACCAGCTATGTCGCGCTGTCCGACCGCAAGCCAAGCAGCGCGCGCCACTGGATGGCCGCCGCCAAGCCGGAAGAGCTGCTGGCGCTGGCCAGCGCCGATCTGAAGACCGCCTACGGCGCACAGTTCGCGTCTTGTGTCGAGCGCGTCGACATCACTTTGCGCGGCCACGCCATGGCCTCCCCCTGGCCCGGCTTCCGCAGCAACGCCGGCATGAAAGCCCTGCGCGAAGTGGATGGCCCCATCCTCTTTGCGCATGCCGACTTATCCGGTTTCTCCGTATTCGAAGAAGCCGCCTGGTGGGGCATTCGCGCCGCCCAACTCGCCTCCAAACCATGAACGCTATCAATCACGCCGCCACGGCACTCCTGCTCAAAAAACGCTGGCCCGATCTGCCGCTGCTGCCTGCGCTGATTTCGGTACAGCTGATCGAATTCCTGTGGGTCTTCCTGAACCTCGCCGGAGTGGAGATCACCACCACCGAACCCACGGTGCGCGCCATGAACGACATCCACCTGGCCTACATGCCGTATTCGCACTCAGTCGGCGCGACACTGCTGATTGCCGCGCTGAGCTGGCTCCTGCTTGCGAAAGTTCTGCAAAGGCCGCAATGGGCGCTGCCGGTTGCGCTGGGCATTCTTTCCCACATCGTGCTGGATATCGCCGTCCACGCGCGCGACATCGAACTACTGCCTGGCATCCTGCCGCTGCGCCTCGGCACCGGCCTGTACGACATTCCCACGCTGGCCTTTGTGGTTGAGATCGCGTATGGCATCGTGTGCTGGCGCATCTTCGGCGGCTCGCGCAAGCTACTGATCGCCATCATCGCCCTGAACCTGGCCTCCATTTCCTTCTACGTCCCGCAAATCCCCGGCCCCGAAATGCTGCTGGCCGGCCACCCCAAAATTTTCGCTGCCGTGATACTTGTCCACATCGTGCTAGGGCTGTCCGTGATCGGCTGGCTGGCGCGGCGAAAAACATAGTTTCTGCTAAGCTGCAATCTTTGCCAGCAGAGACAGCCATGAAAGCACGCGCAACCTTCCGCGCCGGACCTAATCTCAAACTGCGCGAGGCGGATGCGGACCGCCGCCTGATGGGCGCTTCCGCCAAGTCCGGCAATGCCCGCTGCGACAAGGCCGAGCTGAAAGAACTGGACCGCGCCAAAACCGCTGAGCTGATCGACCGCATCGCCCACCTGCAAGCCATGCTCTACGCCCAGCGCAAGCAAAAGGTGCTGCTGGTATTGCAAGGCATGGATACCGCCGGTAAGGACGGCACCGTGCGTGCCATGTTCAGCCGCATTAATCCGATGGGCATCCGTGGCGTCGCCTTCAAGCAGCCGACTGAAACGGAGATCGCCCACGATTATTTGTGGCGCGTGCATGCCCAGGTTCCCATCAAAGGCGAAATCGCCATCTTCAACCGCAGCCATTACGAAGAAGTCCTGATCACCAAGGTGCAGGGCTGGATCGACGATGCCGAATGCAAGCGCCGCTACGCCCATATCCGCGACTTTGAGCGCATGCTGGCGGAAACCGGCACCGTGATCGTGAAGGTCTTCCTGCATATATCCCATGAAGAGCAGCGCAAGCGCCTGCAGGCGCGCCTGGACGATCCGGACAAGCAGTGGAAGTTCAACCCCGCCGACCTGGAGCAGCGCAAAAAGTGGGACGACTACCAGCGCGCCTACGAAAAAGCCATCCGCGAGACGGATGTGCCGCACGCGCCGTGGTACGTGGTGCCGGCCAATTCCAAGACCCAGCGCAACCTGGTCATCGCCAGCATTTTGCTGGAGACGCTGGAAGGCATGAAGCTCAGCTTCCCACCCAGCGATCCTCAGCTGTCGTCCATCACGGTGGAGTAGGGCGCAGCATGGGAAGCGTCTCTGTGGCATAGTAGCCGCAACGAAGACGCGAGGAGATCCCCATGCTGCAACTCAAAGATCCCGGCCTGCTGCGCCAGCAGGCTTATCTCAACGGCGAGTGGTGCGATGCCGACAACGGCGCCACGCTGGCCGTGACCAATCCCGCCACCGGAGAAGAGATCGGCACTGTGCCGCTGATGGGCGCCGCCGAAACCCGCCGCGCCATTGAAGCCGCCAGCACCGCCTGGTCCGCCTGGCGCAAGAAAACTGCCAAGGAACGCGCCGCCATCCTGCGCAAGTGGAATGACCTGATCCTGGAAAACGCCGACGACCTCGCCCTGCTGATGACGGCAGAGCAGGGCAAGCCCCTGGCCGAATCGAAAGGCGAAGTCGCCTACGGCGCCTCCTTCATCGAGTGGTTTGGCGAAGAAGCCAAGCGCATCGCCGGCGAAACCCTGGCTTCGCCCTGGCAGGACCGCCGCCTGCTGGTGACCAGGGAACCGGTCGGCGTCTGCGCCGCCATCACGCCGTGGAACTTCCCCATCGCGATGATCACCCGCAAAGCCGGACCAGCGCTGGCGGCAGGCTGCCCGATGGTGCTCAAGCCCGCCGAAGCCACGCCCTTCAGCGCGCTGGCGCTGGCCGTATTGGCCGAGCGCGCGGGCGTGCCTGCGGGCGTATTCAGCGTTGTCACCGGTAAGCCGCAGGAGATTGGCGCCGAGATGACCAGCAACCCTATCGTGCGCAAGCTGACCTTCACTGGTTCCACCGCCGTCGGCCGCCTGCTGATGCAGCAATGCGCGCCGACCATCAAGAAGCTGTCGCTCGAGCTGGGCGGCAACGCGCCCTTTATCGTGTTTGACGACGCCGACCTCGACGCCGCCGTGGAAGGCGCCATCGCCTCCAAGTACCGCAACGCAGGCCAGACCTGCGTCTGCGCCAACCGCATCTACGTGCAGGATGGCGTCTACGAGCAGTTTGCCGACAAGCTGGTCGCCGCCGTGCGCAAGCTCAAAGTGGGCAATGGCGCCGAAGCTGGCGTCACGCAAGGCCCGCTGATCGACGACAAGGCCGTGAAAAAGGTCGAGCAGCACGTGGCCGACGCCGTCGCCAAAGGTGGCCGCCTGCTGCTGGGCGGCCAGCGCCATGCCCTGGGCCATAGCTTCTTCGAGCCGACCGTGATTGCCGACGCCAGCGCCGACATGATGGTGGCGGGTGAAGAAACCTTCGGCCCCCTGGCGCCGCTGTTCCGCTTCCGTACCGATGAAGAAGCCGTCGCCCTGGCAAACAATACAGAGTTTGGCCTGGCCGCTTACTTCTATTCGCGCGACGTGGGCCGTATCTGGCGCGTGGCGGAAGGGCTGGAATCCGGCATGGTGGGCGTCAACACCGGCCTGATCTCCAACGAGATCGCACCATTCGGCGGCGTCAAGCAATCCGGCCTGGGCCGCGAAGGCTCGACGCACGGCATGGACGACTACCTCGTCACGAAGTACATCTGCCTCGGCGGCATCTGAGGCCGGACGCCTTGCCGGTCAGCCGGTCCACCATCCGCTTGATGGCCGCCATCTGGCGCCCCAGTCGGGTGGCATAGCGCGCATCGTCATAGCCAAACCAGTCCCAGCACGCCTTGGGATTGGTGAACGGATAAATCGGCGACGCCTGCGGGAACAGCAGCACGATACGGTTGCTGTCCGCCCAGGCGGTGTAGCCCGCGTGCTCGGTGAACGTCGTGCCGATATGTGTGGGATCCTGCAGGCAGCCGTGGAACACCACATGCAGCCTGCAACCCGCCGCGTTGCCGTCACAGCCGGGCGGCCGGTACAGATAACCGCTGTCGGCCATCCCATGCAGCATTGGCAGCGCCAGGAATTCTGACTGATCGAAGTTCAGCCATTGTCCGCCTGGCGCACCATCATTGCGGGCGTTGAGCGGACCGTAGAGCCATTTCAGCAGCTGTCCCGCCGCGTCGTAGCCGCAGTTGTTGATATAGGGCGAGCCGAAATAAGCGCAGGCATTGCCATAGCTGTCGGTCGGCATGGCATGTTCAGCCGCGATGCTGCTCTGGTAGCTGATCTGCGAAGGCGCCAGATAGTGCCGGTAGTAGCTGCGCAAATCATTCATCACCGCGCGCGGCACCACGGTATCCGCCGTACCGGAAAACATCCACACCTTGTGGCTGGCGAGATGGCTCGGGCTATCGATCAAACCGGTGCGCGCCAGCTGGGAAGTATCCTCTACCAGCAGCGACACGTCCGTGCCACCGGCGCGCACATTGCAGGCCAGCAGATCGCTGGTGCAGCTGCATACCGTCGTCGCCAGATACACCGTCCCCTGCGCACAGTTGTACGGCCCCGCCGCAATGATCCCCGCGCCGTTCACGCTGGCAGAAAACGCCACCTCGAACTGCACCGCCATAAACCCGCCCGCCGATAATCCCGATACCGTGACCTGGTCCGTTTGCATGGCCGGCAGCCGTACCGCCTGCGCCCCAGCCGAGGACGCGAGCAACCATAGACACAGCAAGGCAAGCAGACGCAGCACGGCACACCTCGGCGCAAGCGTTCAAGACCCATCAGTGTGAGCCAGCTGCCGCGTTTGTGCATAGGCCACATTCAATTATGCGCGGCAAGCATGTGGATAAATGCGAAGATATGTACAAGTCACCGAGAGTCGCTACCGGGTTTTCACCATGAAGTTGGGTTTGGCATACAATGGATTTTTTCACGCCACCAAAAGCCATCATGTTCAAGACGATTGCCGCTCTGAGTCTCGCTTCTTCCCTGTCCGTGCTGGCCGCCGCTCCGGCCTACGCCCAGTCCGCTGGTGCACCCGCTGCCGCGCCTGCCGGTAGCTGCCCCGCGATCCTGAAGCAAACCTTCAACCGCCTGCAAGACGAGTCGCCGCAGGATCTGTGCCAGTACAGCGGCAAGGTGATCCTGGTGGTCAACACCGCCAGCTACTGCGGTTTCACCAACCAGTACGAAGGCCTGGAGGCCATGTACGCCAAGTATGGCCAGCAAGGCCTGGTGGTGCTGGGCTTCCCGTCGAACGACTTCGGCAAGCAGGAACCCGGCAGCAGCAAGGAGATTGCCGACTTCTGCTACAACACCTACGGCGTCAAGTTCCCCATGTTCGCCAAATCGATCGTATCGGGCGACCATCCCAATCCGCTGTACCAGAACCTGATCAAGATCACTGGCCAGGCCCCGCGCTGGAACTTCCATAAATACCTGATCGACCGCCACGGCAAAGTGATCGAAAGTTTCCCGAGCAAAGTCACCCCGACCGACAAGCAACTGGTCGGTGCGGTGGAAAAAGCGCTGGCCAGCTAAGATTGGGGGCCGCAGAGATGTCAAAAAAAATGTCTCATGCGGCCGACCTGCTGGGTCTGTCGCACCTGACGGTGAATGCCGTGCATGGCGTGGCGGACCTGGCGGAAGAACTCCACCTCAACATCCTCCGGCAAGCGCCTGAGGTCGTCGCCAGGCCATTAGGCAAAGGCGCTTCGCTGGTGTATCGCGGCGTGCGCGGCGTGGCCCGGCTGGCTGGCAGCGGGGTCGAAGGCATCCTCACCCGCTTGCAACCGCTGCTGGGCGAGAACAAGGCCTGGCCCGGACGCGATGCATTGCTGTCCGCCGTGAACGGCGTGCTGGGCGACCATCTGGCCCGCACCGCCAATCCCCTCGCAATTCCCATGCAATGCCGTCGCCAAGGCGCTGCATGGACGCCTGCTGATGCGGTCAGCGGCCGTATCCTGGTGCTGGTACATGGCCTCTGCATGAACGACCTGCAGTGGCGCCGCAACGGGCACGACCACGGCGCCGCGCTGGAGCAAGCGCACGGTTACAGCACCGTCTACCTGCACTACAACAGCGGACGCCATATTTCCGAAAATGGCCGCGAGTTTGCCAGCCAGCTGGAAGCGCTGCTGGCGCAATGGCCTGTACCTGTGGAAGAACTGGTGCTCCTGGGCCACAGCATGGGCGGGCTGGTGTCGCGCAGTGCCTGCCATTACGGCGCGCAGGCGGGCCATCAATGGCTGCGGCATCTGAGCAAGATGGTGTTTCTCGGATCTCCGCACCATGGCGCGCCGCTGGAGCGGGGCGGCAACTGGTTCCATGTGGTGACTGACATGAGCCGCTATACCGCGCCATTCTCGCGTCTCGCGCGCATGCGCAGCGCAGGCATCACCGATCTGCGCCACGGCAGCCTGCTGGATGAGGATTGGACTGAGCGCGACCGCTTCGCCCATGGCCAGCCGCTACCGCAAACGGTCGCCTTGCCCGCCGGTGTAGCCTGCTACACGGTAGCTGCCTCGATCGGCAAGGATGCGAGCGGGCTGTCAGGACGTGTGGCTGGAGACGGCCTGGTCCCGCTGGAAAGCGCGCTCGGCGAGCAACTTGATTTTGAGCCCTCGCGGCAGGCAATCGTCTACCGCACCAATCACATGGAACTGCTGGATTCCCAGGCTGTCTATCAGCTTTTGGCGCAATGGTTGTAATAAAAGGAGACCGCGATGGCTTACGTTGATGGATTTCTGACTCCCGTCCCGAGGGCCAACCTCGACAAATATTGGGAAATGTCCCGCATCTGCGGCGCCATCTGGAAAGAATTCGGCGCGCTGGAGTTCCGCGAATGCGTGGCCGAAGATGTCCCGCAAGGGAAGGTGACTTCCTTCCCCATGGCGGTCAAGCTGGAAGAGGGCGAAGTGGTGGTGTTCTCATGGATCGTCTACGAATCCCGCGCCAAGCGCGACGAGGTCAACGACAAAGCCATGAAAGACCCGCGCATGGCGCAATACATGAACCCCAAAGCGCTCCCTTTCGATGGCATGCGCATGATCTTCGGCGGTTATGAAATGGTGGTCGATCTTTAGCCACCAAATCCGTGCACAAGCTTGTCATTTGGACGAAGAGAGTCCCCAAAATCTCCTGGCTCCTTCTGCTCATTGCGATAGGAGTAGGGATTGATGCGCATTTAAAAAATCCCTACGGAATGTGGCTGTATACGCCAAGAGATTGGTGCACCGACAAGCGCACCCCCGGGTTTGCGATAGGTCTTCTCCTGATCTTAATTCCAAGCCTCATCGCTTCAGTTTCGATTGCATTCATCGCGGTGGGTGCCTGGATAGTCCGAACTGACGAACGCGGCGGCTTCAGTAAAACTGTACCCAGGATATTCTGGTCCGCCGTCGCGAGTACGCTCATGTTCCTCATCGCCATTTCCGTTACCCTGACTTTGGGAGACTATTTTCCTATGCAGGTTGACCCATTCTGTCACTAACCATCCAGGCGAGACTCTATGGCATTCGATTGGCACGGTGGAGAGAATTCGCGGGTGACCGAAATTGACTCCGACTACAGAAACACTCAAAACGTCCGCCGCTTCCTTTCCGACCAATGTGGTTTCGAGTTTAAGTTTGACCGCGACTTCATGGCGTGGGTACGGAGCGGAGCGGCAAAAACCATGGGCGACGTGGCAGATGAGTGGCTGCGCCGTCAAGCCAAGACGGGGTGACAATCTGCGCATTTTTGTGTCGCAATTCCCCCTACAATGTCGTCGCTGCTGTAGCGTGGCCGGCTGGCTAGCAGCCGGAAGGTGCCTGCACGACTCTAGCTTCCTCGCCGTTGCGATTTTCAGAGGATGCCGAAATCGATGGACTTAGCGCTCACCCGGGAAACAAACTTGCGGCAGACTTCGACACAGGAAATATCAATGGTTGACCATAAAAGCTTGCACGCCCGGCGCGCAACACTGAGCGATTTGCCTCGACTGCTAGAATTGTTGGCCGACGATACTTTGGGAAAAAATCGCGAAGCTGTCGGGAGCGACGATGCTTGCTATGTCCAGGCATTCAATGCGATTAATAGCGATGCGAATCAATATCTGCTGGTCGTAGAAATGGGCGAGAAAGTAATCGCCATGCTGCAGTTAACCTTTATCCCGGGACTGAGCCGTCGCGGTGCACTACGGGCTAATATTGAGGCCGTCCGCGTTGATAGCGCGCTGCGTGGCCAAGGTATCGGTAGTTGGGCCATGAAGACGGCAATTCAGCTGGCCAATGAGCGCGGCTGTAAGTTGGTCCAACTGACCAGCGACAAAAGCAGAACAGAAGCACATCGCTTTTACACCCGCCTTGGCTTTGTTGCTAGCCACGCGGGTTTCAAGCTCAGGTCATGAATACACTGATTCAATGTCTCCAGTACCTTTCGGCTGCAGGCTGGCTTAAATTAAGCTCTGAGTAAATTGCTATGGATTCTTATCCCTTCCACGTTTCCAATTGGCCGCGCGCCATCAGTTATCCCCACGAGTACAACGGGGAAGAACGACTCCGATTGAACTGGGATCTCGGTGTGGTCCCCGAAGATGAGAAGAAAAAGATCATCAAAGCGTGGTCGGATAAGCTTCCTGAGCTAGGTAATCTCCGCTGGCTCAGTATTTGGTCCCGCGTGACAGCGCCGGTGTTCGAGGCCGCCTGTCAGCTTTCTGCGCTGGAGTGTCTGGAGCTGAAGTTAAGCAACCTCACCTCGCTCGAGCCCATTCAGCAGCTCAGTCAGCTGCGTTACCTGCACATCGGCAGCTCCACCAAGGTGTCCTCGCTCGAACCCTTGACGGCGCTGCACAATCTCAAACTGCTTGAGCTCGAGAACTTCAAGCAGATTTCCGATTTTTCACCGCTGCTTGCTTTGAAAGGGCTGGACTCCCTGGCAATCACGGGAAGCATGTGGAGCCGCCAGGAGCTGGCGACGCTCGAACCGTTCTCTCACATGACCTGGCTCTCGTCCCTGGCTCTCGACACCTCCAGCATCACATCGCTGCGGCCACTGGCCAGCCTGATCGGCCTGAAGTATTTGGGAATTGGCGGTCGCCTGCCAATGGAAGAGTACGCCTGGCTTTCTGCCAAGTTGCCGAACACGGAATGCAAGTGGTTTGCGCCCTATCTGGATCTGTCCGACTCAGGCATAGGGCAGTGCCAGGTATGTAAAAGCGATTCTCGGGTCATGCTGACTGGCCGAGGAGCGAAAACAGTTTGCCGGGTGTGTGATCAAGCCAAGGTTGCTCGCCATGAGCAGGCATTTTATGCGGCAAAGCATGCATCGCTGAGCGCCGGATACTGACAGAAACTGACAGCAGCATTGGTTAGCATGACTTCCTCATTTCTACCGGGAGTCATCCATGAAGTTTGCATCTGTTCGTCTTGTGACCAATGAATTCGAGCGCCTTGTCGCGTTCTACCAGAAACTGTCGGGAATTGAGCCATCGCGTCTCGCGGATGGCTTTGCCGAAGTCCGCTTCGACGGAGTAGTCCTGGCGATCAGCGCCGAGCATCTGATCCGCCTGTTTAACCAGGGCGCCGCAACGGCCGCTGCCAACCGGTCGGCGATCCTGGAGTTTCAGGTGGATGATGTCACAGCCATACTCGATCGCATGCGCGATGCGGAAGTCGTCATGCCGATAACGACTATGCCTTGGGGGAACGTCTCCCTGCTGCTGCGCGACCCGGATGGAAATCTGGTGAACGTCTTCTCAAAGCCGGCGCACTAAATCACGGCTTTCAGCGGCCCGCGCAGGGCGTTGCAGACGACGATTTCCTGTGCGGCCGCCAGCATTTCGCGGCTGATCACGCGCTCTTCAGCGCTCCATTGTTCCAGCAGTACGCTGCGCATCACGCCGGGCAGCAGGCCGCTGCTCAGCGGAGGCGTGAGCCATTGGCCATCCAGCTTGATGAAGACGTTGCTGCGGCCACCCTCGGTCAGCTCGCCGCGTTCGTTGAAGAACAGGGTATCGAAGCAGCCCTTGGCTTCGGCATCGCGCCAAGCCTGGTCGTAGCGCTCGCGGATGCTGGTTTTATGGCGCAGGAACAGGTCGCTGGCGCTGGTGGTCTCGCCATCCGGAGACAGCAGCAGGCGAACCGGCTCCTGCAAAGGCATCAGGGGCGCGTGCTGCACGGCGAAGGCGCCCGATGGACTCAGTGCCAATCGCAGGCGATACGCGCTCTGGGCGGGATCCAGCATGCGGCAGGCAGCGTCCAGATAGGCGTTTGCGGCCCTTTCATCCCACGGCATGCCGAAGTACGCAGCCGACGCGGCCAGGCGAGCCAGATGGCGTTCGCGGTGGCGCACGCCTTGCGGCGTCGCGTGCATGGTCTCAAAGATCTCGAATTCGTTCTGCAGGCCGGTGAGGAAGCGCGCCTTCAGGCGGCATTCGGCAAATTCTTCCAGCGGATCGGAGTCGAACACGATGCCGGCGCCGACGCCCATCTCGCCCGCGCGTACGCCGCTCTGCGGATCGGGCGCTTGCAGCGACAGCGTGCGGATCGGCACCGACATGCAGAAGTCGCCCACCTTGCCCGTCGTGGGCGGATCGAACCAGCCGATCGCGCCGGTATAGATGCCGCGTGGCGCCGGTTCCAGCTCGGCGATGATCTCCATGGTGCGGCGCTTGGGCGCACCGGTGATGGAGCCGCAGGGATACAGCGCATCGAAGATGTCATGCAGGCTGGCGTCTTCGCGCAGGGAGGCCTGCACGGTGGACGTCATTTGCAGCACGCTGCTGTAGCGGCGCACCTCGAACAATGCCGGCACTTCGACAGTACCGGTTTGCGCGATGCGGCCGATATCGTTGCGCAGCAGGTCGACGATCATCAGGTTCTCTGCGCGGTTCTTGGGATCGGCGGCCAGGGCTTCCGCGCGGCGCGTGTTCTCTTCCTGCTCGGAGGGCGGCGCGGCTGGCGCGGTGCCCTTCATCGGGCGCGCCGTCAGCGTGCCGGCCTGGTGGCGCACGAACAGCTCGGGCGACAGCGACAGCACGGCCGAGCCATCGTCCAGCGACACCAGTGCACCGTAGGGCACCGGCTGGCGTCCGCGCAGGCGCGCGTACAGCGCGTACAGCGAGCCAAAGGCGTCAAAGCGCAGGCGCAAGGTGTAGTTGACCTGGTAGGTATCGCCCGCCGCGATGTAGTCGTGGATGCGGTTCAGCGCCGTCGTGAATTCGTCCTGCGTGATATTGGCGCGGACGCCCGCGATACCGGCCGGCTGATCGATCGGGAAGCAGCGCGCCGCCAGCCAGTCGCCCACCTGGGCAGAAGACAGCTGCTCGCAGCGCTCAAAGATCAGCACCTGCGCCAGCGGCGCGGTGCTGGCTTCGCGTACCGGCTGCGCGATATGCATCAGCTCCGCCCCCAGCTCATAGCTGCACAGGCTCACCGCATACTGTCCGCGCGACAGCGCCTGCTGCATCTGCTGCAGCACCTGTGGCCATGCGCCGATATCGGCGCAGCGCAAAGTCGCCACATGCCCTGTGTAGAGGCGCGAACGGGCCTGTTCGGAACCATCAGGGCTGGCGTCATCCAGCAGGGCGAAGCACTCAGTATTCATAAACAATTACGACAGCAGCAGCGCCATATCCACAGCGGCGTTCTGCGCCGGATCCAGTTTAAAGCCGCTCTTGGCATAGCGATGCCAGCGGCCCACCACAAACGCCACCAGCAGGCTGGCGCGCGCGACGGCATCCGCCTCGTGCGCCGTCCCTTCGGTGGCGGCCAGACGCAAGGCCTGCTTCAGCGCCAGCTCCACGCGGTCGTAGAACTGGTTCATGCGCTGCTGCAGACGGTCGTCCTCATTGATCAGCGCATCGCCGATCAGCACCCGCGTCATGCCCGGATTGCTGCTGGCGAAATGCAGCAGCATATTGACGATGTCGCGCGCCTGCGCCAGGCCGTCGCTCTGGCGCTCGGCAATCTGGTTAATCAGTCCGAACACGCTCGATTCGATGAACTCGATCAGCCCCTCGAACATCTGCGCCTTGCTGGCGAAATGGCGGTACAGCGCCGCCTCGGAAAATTCCAGCTTGCGCGCCAGCGCGGCGGTGGTGATCTTGT
>Ga0213872_10000795_pt1 | contig 23049 bp, 19 predicted proteins | sample VelepicomBERX_R2_FD_160071 | JGI IMG/M metagenome (GOLD analysis project Ga0213872, IMG submission 160071) | Rhizosphere microbial communities from Vellozia epidendroides in rupestrian grasslands, the National Park of Serra do Cipo, Brazil - RX_R2 | ecosystem: Host-associated > Plants > Roots >...
GGAATAAAAAGGTTGCGCGGTGATAAACCGTGTTAATCAGCACATCGGCAAAACTCTTTCCGGAGCCAGTTGCACCTTGAACGTCGCCGGTACCGCCTTCCTCAGTGACCAAAGTGGCCGATCCACCCTGGTACTGCACACGTGCAAGGGGTGTTGTGATCATCGACGGCAGTTTCCCAATACCAGAAATGGGCAAAAGCGCTATTCTGCTGTTTGGTCCGAAAGGAACAGGTAAGACTGCGCTGGCAAAACTGCTGCCAACGCTGATCGAGCAAGCACGCGGTGGTAGCGATCCGCTACAGCACATCTATGACTGCGGCGAAGGTAATGACGACGGCGTAAAACTGATTAAGGATGTCAGCGCCAAGCTTAACAAGACCACATTGACTCAAAGTGGAATCGCTTTTTACGTGTTCGATGAAGTTGATCACTTATCAAAAAAGACACTGCTCGCACTCAAAGGCATCCTCAATGCAAATCAGTCGATTTTTATTTTGACGACTAACGACATTACCAAAATCAACAAGGAGCTAAAGGATCGATGTGTCGTCCTCCCAATGCTGGAAGCATCAGCGAAAAAGTGGCTACCACTCGCACGGCGCATCGCGCACGATAACGGGCTAACGGAAGCGACCGATGACGACCTTATCCATGTATGTAACGAATCTGAGGGGAGCGCGCGCCAGCTCTATGAAAACATCATGTGTCACGCCATCGCAATAAAAAGCGCAACGGCAGCGCTGATGAAAGGTGCTGGGGCAGTTTGAAATTCAAAGCGCCATATCTGGCCAAAAAAAAGCCCGCGTGATGCAATGTCACGTGGGCTTTTTGTCGTTTGGATGCACCATTAACTTGACAACTTTGAACTGCTATTCCGCAATGTTCAGTTCTTTCTTCGGGTTGTTGCGAGGGCGGCGACGCGACTGCAACGCTTCGATATTCATCTCGCCGCTCAATTCGCTGGCGTAAAATCGCTCGATCATTTCCACACTCGTCCGCGCGTTGCGCGCCAGCGTCAGCAAGTCAATGCCGTTCCCGTACAGTAGGCGGAACATGATGCAAGTGTGGCGCAGCGAGTAGAGCGTCCGTTCTTCGCCGCGCGCTCCCTGCTTCATTCCCAAGTCATCAAGCAAGTAATTGAACTGCTGCTCAATGCGCCGAAGGGCTGTAGTGCGGTTGCGATACTGCGGCATGAATACGTAATCATCTGGTTCTGCCAGTCCACTCTTGCCGTGCAGTGCAGTCAACTGTTCGTACACATCAACAGCTTTTGCCATCGTCGCAATTGGCTTGTCTTTTTTCTTGCTGATTGGCAGCTGCAGACGCAAATAGGTATTGTCGCTGCGGATGATTTGGACATGCTTGTGCTGCATGTTCTTCAGGTCCGTTGGGCGAATGAAGCTATTGCACATGAAGACGATCATGTACCGCAGTTCGTCCGTAAACTGCAATTTACGAACGACGACGCCTTTCTCTTTGCCGTCTGCTGGCTTTCCCCGTAGCGTCGCCTCCTTACCAGACAGTGCGCGAGCGCGAGACCATAATTTCCTGTACTCGCTTTTGTTAAACCATCCCCTTGCACTGTCTTGCTTTTGGACTTTGGGAAATTTAGGCAGTGCTTGCAACAGACTATGATTGATAGCGTGGTCGAGTACTTTGCGGATTACGCCCATGTGCCGCAAGATGGACGACGCCGACAGTTGAGCCTGGCTTAGTTGTGATAGAAGCTCGTTCAGCACGCCATAATCGATTTCGCCAATATCGCGCTCCCTAAGAAAGGGCAGGATTTTGGCATCGAGCAGATACTGGTCGTTTTGATGCGATTGCAAGCTCAACTCTTTGCGCGCCACCCGCGCAGACTGCGTCTCCATCATGCTCTTTGCACAATTGTCGAAACGAGTACGTTTCGTCATCGCAACGCCATTGAGCTTGTTGAAAATTATCTGCTCATAAAATGACTTGGCGAATTTGATGGCTTCGCGCTTGTCCGTCGATCCAGTGCTGCGCTTGATTGTTTTGCCGCTTTCGAAGCAGCGCACTTGCCAGTATGGGCTTGCTGCAATGCGGTACAACTTTACCTTCGTAGGAAGCCCCGCAACGGTTTCCAGTGTCGAAGCGATTGGAACGGTACGCGATTGCGCTGTAGGTGTGTTTTCGTCATTGGTCGCAGTAGTCATGCGTCAAGCATAGCGCCATAACGCGAATATTGCGATAGGAAAACAAAGGACTGAAGAGAGGGAAACCAAAGGACTGTACTACAGTGCTGAGTGTAGTACGAAAGTCTATGGAAGTTAGTGGTTGCTACTGCTTCTAACCACTGTTTATGCGGAAAAACTGGTCGGGGTGAGAGGATTCGAACCTCCGGCCTCTACGTCCCGAACGTAGCGCTCTACCAGGCTAAGCTACACCCCGCTTATTTACCGCAACGCGAGTCGACTCAATGGTTACGGTCAACCGCGAAAGCCGATAATTGTAGCAAAGATTCCTTGAATTGGCTATCCGGAAGCATGGAAATTGAATCGGCCGCCTGCTTTGCGGCGTTTTCCGCTTGTTGCCGCGTGTAATCGAGCGCACCGGACGCGGTAATGCTGGTCAAAACCTCATCGAAATGGCGTTCGCCGCCGCTTTCGATGCAGTTGCGTACCAGCTCGCGTTGTTGCGGGGCGCCGTGCTGCATCAGGTAGATCAAGGGCAGCGTCGGCTTGCCCTCACGCAAATCGTCGCCGACGTTCTTGCCGATGTCGGAAGCGACGCCTGAATAGTCGAGCATATCGTCGACCAGTTGGAATGCCGTGCCAATCGAGCGGCCGTATTCGCGGCAGGCTTCGACTTCGGCCGCCGGTGCGCCGGCGATCAAGGCGCCCAACTCGGTGGCGGCCTCGAACAGCTTCGCAGTCTTCGAGCGGATCACCTGCAAATAGCGCTCTTCGGTCACGTCCGGGTCGTGCATGTTCAGCAATTGCTGGACCTCGCCCTCGGCGATCACGTTGGTGGCGTCGGCCAGAATCTGCATCACGCGCATGCTTTCGACCGACACCATCATCTGGAACGCACGCGAATAGACGAAGTCGCCGACCAATACCGACGCGGCGTTGCCGAACAAGGCATTGGCGGTTTCGCGGCCGCGGCGCAACGACGATTCGTCGACCACGTCATCGTGCAGCAGTGTTGCCGTATGAATGAACTCGATCACGGCGGCCAGCACATGGTGGTGGGTGCCGCGATAACCGTAAGCCTTGGCCACCAGCACTACCAGGGCCGGGCGTATGCGTTTGCCGCCCGCACTGATGATGTATTCGGCGATCTGGTTGACCAGGGGAACTTCCGAATACAGCTGCCGGCGGATGACGGCGTTGACCGCTTCCATGTCCTCGGCGATGCATTGGATGATGGCGTGTTGCGATTGGGTGGCGGCAGACAAGATGAAACCTGCAAAATTCGATGATGGGCGGGATTATACGATGACAAGCGGCAATGACAAGTTGGCAAACCGGATGAGATTTCCTGCTTCCGCCGGCTTTCACCACCGTTCCCGACGGCTTTTGCCGCGGAAAGCATAACTAAATAATAATTTTCAGGTAGCCGCAATCATCAAAATGGATAAAAATGCCGTCTCGCAGGCAGTCCGATTATTCCTTTGACCGTGAAGCTAAGTCCATGTATAATTTGAAGTTTTCCCGATTCCTGTTTCGCTTGGCCCGAATGGGCCGGTAGCTGGCATGGGGCAAAAAATATTTCTTAATTTCTCAATTGATGAGGTTTCACATGTACGCGGTCATAAAAACCGGCGGCAAACAATACAAAGTTGCTGCTGGCGAAAAACTCAAAGTAGAACAGATACCGGCAGACATTGGTTCCGAAATCACCTTGGATCAAGTGCTCGCATTGGGCGCAGGCGATACCATCAAATTTGGTGCGCCGCTGGTTGAAGGTGCCAAGGTACTGGCTACGGTTGTTGCTCACGGTCGTCACGACAAGGTCAAGATCTTCAAGATGCGTCGTCGTAAGCATTATCAGAAGCGTCAAGGCCATCGCCAAAACTACACCGAATTGCAAATCGTTTCGATCAACGGTTAATCCCTCATCGGCTTAACTACGACGAACTAACCGGATACCAAGGAGCTCTTAAATGGCACACAAAAAAGGCGGCGGCACTACGCGCAACGGTCGTGATTCAGAATCGAAACGACTGGGAGTGAAAGTTTACGGCGGCCAGGCGATCAACGCCGGCGGCATCATCGTACGTCAACGCGGCACGAAAGTGCACCCGGGCGAAAACGTCGGCATGGGCAAGGATCACACCCTGTTCGCGCTGATCGACGGCAAGGTACAGTTCACCGTCAAGGGCGCATCGCAGAACCATTACGCGATGGTCGTTCCTGCGTAATTGACGCAGCGAGCAGACACCGACGTAAAGCTGTACGATAGGCGCAAGCCTGTATTTCAAAGGCTCTGCCTCATGAGGTAGAGCCTTTTTATTTTTATACCTGACAACAAAGATAGCTGTAAGCCATGAAGTTCATTGATGAAGCCAGAATCGAAGTCATTGCCGGCGATGGCGGTAACGGCTGCGCCTCGTTCTGTCGCGAAAAATTCCGTCCTTTCGGCGGTCCCGACGGCGGCGACGGCGGCAAGGGCGGCAGCATCTGGGCGGTTGCCGACCGCAACATCAATACCTTGGTGGACTACCGCTTCTCCAAGCTGCACAAGGCACGCAGCGGCGAAAACGGCCGCGGCTCCGACTGCTACGGCAAGGGCGCCGACGACATCATGCTGCGCATGCCGGTCGGCACGCTCATCACCGACAACAACGACGGCGAAGTAATTGCCGATCTGACCGAGCACGGCCAGGTCATGCTGCTTGCCAAGGGCGGCGAGGGCGGTTGGGGTAACATCCACTTCAAGTCTTCGACCAACCGCGCGCCGCGCCAGAAAACTGACGGCAAGGAAGGCGAGCGGCGCGAACTGCGGCTTGAACTGAAGGTGCTGGCCGACGTCGGTCTGCTGGGTATGCCCAATGCCGGCAAATCGACCTTCATCACGGCAGTGTCCAATGCCCGTCCCAAGATTGCCGATTACCCGTTCACCACCCTGCACCCCAACCTGGGCGTCGTGCGTGTCAGCCACGAAAAAAGCTTCGTCATTGCCGACATCCCCGGCCTGATCGAAGGCGCGGCCGACGGTGCCGGCCTGGGTACCCAGTTCCTGCGTCACCTGCAGCGTACGCGCGTGCTGCTGCACATCGTCGACCTCGCGCCGTTCGACGCCGCAGTCGATCCGGTCAAAGAAGCCAAGGCCATCATCAAGGAACTGAAGAAGTACGACGAATCCCTGTATGACAAGCCGCGCTGGCTGGTGTTGAACAAGCTCGACGTAGTGGCCGAAGAAGAGCGCGCCAAGCGCGTCAAGGACTTCATCAAGCGCTTCGGCTGGAAGGGCCCGGTATTCGAAATTTCGGCCCTGACGCGCGAAGGCTGCGAAGACCTGGTGATCGCCATCTACGACTATCTGGCCGAGCAGCGCCAGGCCGAAACACGCGCCGAAGAGACGCAATTGAACCAGATGGCCGAAGATGCGCGCGCCATTTCCTCGATCGAGCCGGACGATCCGCGGTTTAAAGTGATTGATTAAGGTGACCGGCTAAGGTGAACAAGTCCGTCATCCAGAAGTCGAAACGGCTGGTCGTCAAGGTCGGCTCCTCGCTGGTCACGAATGACGGCAAGGGACTGGACCACGCAGCCATCGCCAAGTGGGCGCAACAGATTGCCGAATTGCGCAAGGCCGGCAAACAAGTGGTGCTGGTCAGCTCGGGCGCCATCGCAGAGGGCATGCAGCGCCTAGGTTTCGACAAGCGTCCGACCGGCGTGCACGAGCTGCAGGCTTGCGCCGCGGTCGGGCAAATGGGTTTGGCGCAAATCTATGAAACCAGCTTCAGCGTGCACGGCTTGCACACGGCGCAAGTGCTGCTGACCCATGCCGACCTGGCCGACCGCGAGCGCTACCTGAATGCGCGTACCACGCTGTTCACGCTGCTGGGCCTGGGCGTGGTGCCCATCATCAATGAAAACGACACCGTCGTCACCGACGAAATCAAGTTCGGCGACAACGACACCCTGGGCGCTCTGGTGGCCAACTTGCTCGATGCCGACGCCCTGGTCATCCTGACCGATCAGCGTGGCTTGTACAGCGCCGATCCGCGCTCCAACCCCGATGCCCAATTCGTGCACGAAGCCAAGGCCGGCGACGCGGCGCTGGAAGCTATGGCCGGAGGCGCCGGCACCAGCATCGGGCGGGGCGGCATGCTGACCAAGATACTGGCGGCCAAACGCGCCGCCAACTCGGGCGCCCATACCGTGATCGCCTGGGGGCGCGAAGACCAGGTGCTGACGCGCTTGGCCGGAGGCGAAGCCATCGGTACCCAGTTGACTGCGCAAACCGCGCAACTGACGGCGCGCAAGCAATGGATGGCCGATCACCTGCAAACCGCCGGCAAGGTGGTGCTCGATGCGGGGGCCGTGCAAAAGCTGACGGCGGAGGGAAAATCCTTATTGCCCATCGGCGTGGTGGCGGTGGCCGGCGATTTCGGCCGCGGCGACGTCATCACCTGCATCGACGAAACCGGGCGCGCCATTGCGCGCGGCATCACCAACTACGCCAGTTCGGAAGCGCGCCGCATCATGCGCCGGCCGTCGGCGGAAATCGCCGCCATCCTCGGGTTCGTGGAAGAACCCGAGCTGATACACCGCGACAACCTAGTTCTGCTGTAACAGCCCCGTGTCGAGGTCGGCATGGGCGGGCTACTTGTGAGCCTGCGGCTCGCCGCCATCGGCCGGGTCGGCCGGCATGGCCGGTTCGGCACCGTTATGGCGTCCGGCATGCGATTGCCGCAGATAGCGGGCATTCTGCCGTCCGGTATTGGGGGGCGAGCGGCGCGTCAGGAAACGTGATAATTCTTGCAATGCCTGTTGATAGACATCGCGCTTGAACTCGATCACGACGTCCAGCGGCACCCAATAGTCATGCCAGCGCCAGGCGTCGAATTCGGGATGGTCGGTAATGCGCAGGTTGACGTCGCAATCGCGCCCGACCATGCGCAGCAGAAACCAGATCTGTTTCTGACCCCGGTAATGGCCGCGGATTTCGCGCTTGATGAACTTGTCCGGCACTTCATAGCGCAACCAGTCGCGCGTACGGCCGATGATCTTGACGTGTTCCGCGCGCAGGCCGACTTCTTCCTCCAGCTCGCGATACATCGCCTGTTCCGGCGTCTCGCCGAATTTGATGCCGCCTTGCGGGAATTGCCACGAATGCTCGCGCACCCGCTTGCCCCACCATACCTCATTCTGGGCGTTGAGCAGAATGATGCCGACGTTCGGGCGAAAGCCTTCACGGTCCAGCATGTTGCACCTCAAAACTTTCTGCGGCTAGGCGCCCCTCTTATATTGTTCGGCACAGGTACGGCTATGCGCTCCGCCGCCGTCCGGGAACGGCGCGAAGCGGGGTGCTGCCATCATTTGTGCGAAGAGTGGGTGCATCAGCCAGCTAATCCTTTAAAATTGAGTTGATTATAACCCTCTATTTTTAAAAAGAATTCACCGTTATGCGCGCATCCCGATTTTTTATTGCAACCCTCAAGGAAGCCCCTTCCGACGCCGAAATCGTCAGCCATAAACTGATGCTGCGGGCGGGCATGATCAAGCGGCTGGGCTCGGGAATTTACACCTACATGCCCATGGGTTTGCGCGTGATCCGCAAGGTGGAAGCCATTGTGCGCGAGGAAATGAACCGCGCCGGCGCGGTCGAACTGCTGATGCCGCTGGTGCAGCCGGCCGAGCTGTGGCAGGAAACCGGGCGCTGGGACAAGATGGGGCCGGAGCTGATGCGAGTGAAAGACCGCCATGGACGTGACTTTGCCATCCAGCCGACGTCCGAGGAAGTGATCACCGACGTGGTGCGCACTGAAATCAAATCCTACCGCCAGCTGCCGATCAACTTCTACCATATCCAGACCAAGTTCCGCGACGAGCGCCGTCCGCGCTTCGGTCTCATGCGCGGCCGTGAATTCACCATGAAGGATGCCTATTCCTTCGACCGCGACGTGGCCGGCATGCAGCAGTCATACAAAATCATGTATGACGCCTATGTCAGCATCTTCAACCGCTTCGGCCTGCAATTCCGTGCCGTGGCGGCCGACAACGGCGCCATCGGCGGTTCCGGCTCGCACGAATTCCATGTCATCGCCGACACCGGCGAAGATGCGCTCGTGTATTGTCCCGCTTCCGACTACGCTGCCAACATCGAAGCGGCCGAAGCCTTGGCGCCCGCAGCACCGCGCGCCACCGCCACGCAGGAACTGGTCAAGACTGCCACGCCGGGCAAGGAAAAATGCGAAGACGTCGCGGCCTTCCTCAAGCTCGATCTCAAACAAACCGTCAAATCGATCGTATTGACGGTCGACAAGGAAGTCGACGGTAAACAGGAGAAAGAAGTCTGGCTGCTATTGCTGCGCGGCGACCACGAACTCAACGAAGTCAAGGCCGCCAAAGTGCCGGGCTTGGGCGACTTCCGCTTTGCCAGCGAAGCCGAGATCGTCGAATACTTTGGCACCACGCCCGGTTATCTGGGACCGATCGGTACCAAGAAGCCGGTCAGGCTGGTGGCTGACCGTACCGTGGCCCAGATGGGCGACTTCGTCTGCGGCGCCAATGAGGCCGGCTACCACTACACCGGCACCAACTGGGCGCGCGACCTGCCCGAACCCATCGTGGCCGACTTGCGCAACGTTGTGCCTGGCGATGCATCGCCAGACGGCAAAGGCGTGCTGGCCATTCAGCGCGGCATCGAGGTCGGCCACGTATTCCAGCTCGGCACACGCTATTCGAACGACATGCAAGCCACCTATCTCGACGAAAGCGGCAAGCCGCAATTGCTGCAGATGGGCTGCTACGGCATCGGCATCACACGCATCCTCGGCGCAGCCATCGAACAGAATTTCGACGACAAGGGCATCGTCTGGCCGGCCGCCATCGCGCCTTTCGAGGTCGTGCTCTGCCCCATGGGTTACGACCGCAGCGAGATGGTCAAGAACGCCACCGACAGCCTGTATGCCACCTTGGTGGAAGCCGGCGTCGACGTCGTACTCGACGACCGCGGCGAGCGTCCCGGCGCAATGTTCGCTGATTGGGAATTGATCGGCGTGCCGCACCGTGTCGTGGTCGGCGAGCGGGGCCTGAAAGAAGGCAAGCTCGAATACCAGGGCCGGCGCGACACCGCGGCAACCGCCGTCGCCGCCGACGAGATGCCGGCATTTATCCGGGACAAGCTGGCGGCCTGAGCCGGCATGGGCGGTACGGTGCAATGAGGGACACGGCATGAAGGGCAGCGTGGCCCTGCGCCGTTGGCCCTTGCTGCTGGCGGCGTGGTGCCTGGCTAGCGTTGCCTGGGCCGGCAACCAGAAAGAAGAAGCGCTGGCCGATTCGGTACGCACGGCGCTGTCGCAAGCCATTAGCGACCCGCGTCCGCCGCAGCCGCACTTTGCCGACATCAAGGCGCGTATCCGCTACCTGTATTGGCGCGGCGAAATGTCGGAGCGGCTCAAACCCAAGCTGCCGGACGCCCAGATGCGGCGTGAATTCCTCAATACGGTCTGGTACGAGGCCACACGCGCTGGCCTCGATACGCAATTGGTATTGGGCTTGATCCAGGTCGAATCGGCATTTCACAGCTACGCCCTGTCCAACATGGGCGCGCGCGGCTATATGCAGGTGATGCCGTTCTGGACGCGCCTGGTCGGCGATGGCGATGCCAAGAAACTGTTCGGCATGCAAGCCAACCTGCGCTATGGCTGTTCCATCCTGCGCATGTACATCGACCAGGAGGACGGTAACCTGTTCCTTGCACTGGGCCGCTACAACGGCAGCCGCGGACAGCGCGAGTACCCGGAGGCGGTGCTCAATGTATCAAAACGATGGGAATACAAAGACTAAGGCGCTGCAGAAAGCCGGAATGGAAACAAAAACGCCCGCGCGATGCGGGCGTTTTTGTTTGGTACCTGGAAGAAGCTTACTTCAAGTGGTCGGAGATGAGTTTGGTCATCTCGAACATCGACACTTGCTTCTTGCCACCAAAGACAGCTTTCAGCTTATCGTCTGCATCGATCATGCGCTTGTTCAGCTCATTCTGCAGTTTGAACTTCTTGATGTATTCCCAGATCTTCTTGGTCACTTCCGTGCGCGGCATCGGAGCGGCGCCGATCACTGCTGCCAATACTGCCGACGGCGTCATCGCTTTCATGAACGCTGCATTCGGCTTGCGCGGCTTGGCCGGGGCCTTCTTCGCTGCCGGCTTCTTCGCAGCTACTTTCTTGGCTGCTGCCGGTTTTGCGGCGGCCTTCTTGGCTACCGGCTTGGCGGCTGCCTTCTTGGCTGCGGGCTTGGCTGCTGCCTTCTTGGCTGCAGGCTTAGCGGCGGGCTTCTTGGCTGCTGCTGCGGGTTTCTTCGCTGCGGGCTTCTTGGCTGCTGCTGCGGGTTTCTTTGCTGCGGGCTTCTTGGCTGCTGCTGCGGGTTTCTTTGCAGCGGGCTTCTTTGCTGCTGGTTTCTTGGCTGTTGCCATCTTCAAGCCTCCTTCACAAATGTGTTGGGAAATTGCGTCATTCACGCACCGCTAATAGTGGTGTGGTTTCCTCTAGGATGCAAGTGTTTTTTTCGAGAAGTCGAAAGAATTTGTGGGGCAAGCGCCACTACTGCGTAGAGGGAGCGGCGCTATTTTTCGCAGCTATTCCCCTCTTGGCCTGCTGATGAGGCCGTGCTTGCAGCTGCGGCGGACCCCATTTTCTCCTCTGGAGCAGCGCAAAAAAACGAGGGCGAAGCGCAATCTGCCTTGCTTGCCAGGCCGGCGCTTTACCTTCCGGTTAGTGGATGTCCGAGAGCGGAGAGGCGTGTAAAGAGAATGTAAAAATTGCCGACGCATCACACAAGGACAGGCCCCGTGCGGGTGCCCGGCAGGCTGCTACAGAGGGAAAATCAGCGCATGCCGGGCATCAGGCCCTTCATGCTGCGCATCATTTTCAACATGCCGCCACCCTTGAGCTTCTTCATCATGGCCTGCATTTGCTCGAATTGCGCCAGCATGCGGTTGACCTCCTGCACCTGGACCCCGGCTCCTGCAGCGATGCGGCGTTTGCGCGAAGCCTTGATCAGCTCCGGCTTGCTGCGTTCGGACGGCGTCATCGAATTGATGATGCCCTCCATGCGGCGAACCTGCTTGTCCGCCTGGTCCATGTTGGCGCCGCCGGCCGCCATCTGGAACTGGGCCGGCAGCTTGTCCAGCAGGCTGGACATGCCGCCCATCTTCTTCATTTGCCCCAACTGGCTCTTGAAATCGTTCAGATCGAACTTGCCGCCCACCTTGATTTTCTGGGCCAGATCCTGGGCAGCTGCCACGTCCACGCCCTTGCGCGCTTCCTCGACCAGGGCCAGGATGTCGCCCATGCCGAGTACGCGGTCGGCCATGCGGTAGGGGTCGAATGGCTCCAGGCCGTCCAGCTTTTCCGCCACGCCGGTGAACTTGATGGGCTTGCCGGTGATATGGCGCACCGACAGCGCCGCACCGCCGCGCGCATCACCGTCGAGCTTGGTCAATACCACGCCGGTCAGCGGCAGCGCATCGTTGAAGGCCTTGGCGGTATTGACCGCGTCCTGGCCGAGCATGGCGTCGACCACGAACAGTGTTTCGATCGGCTTGACCGCCGCGTGCAGGGCAGCGATTTCCTGCATCATCGCCTCATCGATGCCGAGCCGGCCGGCGGTATCGACGATCAGCACGTCGTGATAGTGCTTGCGGGCGAAATCGAGCGCTGCCAGCGCGATGTCGACCGGCTTGTCGGTCGGCTGCGAGGGGAAGAAGTCGGCGCCCACCTGCTCGGATACAGTCTGCAATTGCGCAATGGCCGCCGGCCGGTAGACGTCGGCCGAAACGGTCAACACCTTTTTCTTCTTTTGCTCGCGCAGGTATTTGGCCAGCTTGCCGACCGTGGTGGTCTTGCCGGCGCCCTGCAAGCCGGCCATCAGGATCACCGCCGGCGGCTGGGTGGCGAAACTCAACTGGGAGGCTTCCGCACCGAGATCGGCGCCCATCAGCGAAGCCAGCTCGCGCTGCACCACGCCCACCAGAGCCTGGCCCGGCGTCAGCGACCCGATCACCTCTTCGCCCATGGCCTTTTCCTTGACGCGGGCGATGAATTCGCGCACTGCCGGCAAGGCAACGTCGGCCTCAAGCAGAGCCAGGCGCACTTCGCGCAGCATCTCGCTGGTATTCGATTCAGTCAGGCGCGCCTCGCCGCGCATGGTTTTGACGACTTTGGCAAGGCGTTGGGTGAGATTGTCTAGCATGGGGTGTATTCAGAAAAAATGAAGGCAAACTGCGGCCGAAGTCCGTTCAGCGCCCGGGCGCTGCATCAAGTCGTCATTTTAACCGATAGCGTCCGGCCCTCCCGTCCGAAGGGGGATCGTGCGCCCCGCTTGGTATACACTTGTCGGATGCACATATTTTTTCTCGGTTTGGCTGCCGCCTGTTACCTGATTGCCACCTTTTTGCCTTCGCGTTTCCGGACGACGACCTCATTGACGGTTGTGGCGGGCTGGCTGTTGCACGCGGCCGCCCTGAGCGGGGAAATCGATGCCAACGGCGCGCTACGCGTCGGCTTCGCCGTAATGCTGTCGGTCACGCTATGGGTATCGGTGGCTGCCTACTGGCTGGAAAACCGCAATTTCGCCCTCGACAGCCTGCGCGTGCTGGTGCTGCCCTGTGCCGCGGTGGCGGTGGTGCTGCCGGCCTTGTTTCCCGGTCAACTGGCTTCGCTGGAACAGAAATCGCCGCTGTTTTCCTGGCATGTCGCCATTGCCATGCTTGCCTACAGCACCTTGACCATCGCCGCGTTTCACGCCGTGCTGATGGCCCTGCAGGAATCGCGTCTGCATATTCGCCATGGCGAAGCGCAAGGCGGCTGGTTCGGCGCCGCCATCGATCGCCTGCCCGCCTTGTTGACCATGGAGAAGCTGCTGTTCCGTATGGTGGCCTTCGGGTTTGTGCTGCTTTCCCTGACGGTGGCGTCAGGCGTGATTTTTTCGGAACAATTGTTCGGCCAAGCCTTCAAATGGGATCACAAGACCGTGTTTACCATGATGTCCTGGGCACTGTTCGGCGCCTTGCTGGCCGGACGTCAATGGCGTGGCTGGCGCGGCAAAATGGCGCTGCGTTTTTTCCTGAGCGGATTTGTGGCCTTGTTGCTCGGTTACGTGGGCAGCCGTTTCGTGTTTGAAGTCGTATTGCATCGGACGTTTTTATGAGATTTTTGATATGGCTGGTCGTCGGTTTTGCGGTGGTGACCTGGTTCATGCGGCTCAAGGCCCATGTGGTCAATAGCGCGCGCCACGGAAGCGAAGGCGCAAACCGCAAGCCGAGGTCGGCAGTTCCCGTGGCCGAGGCCATGCTGCAATGCGCCCATTGCGGCGTCCACTTCCCGGCCTCGGAGGCATTTGTCGATCCCGATGGCGCGGCCTATTGCAGCGAAGATCATCGCGCCCAACGCACGCTGCGTTGACGGCAAGCCTGTGAGCATTGCGACGGCCGATGCATAAACCCAATCTCCGTGAAAGTTTCTGGCGCTCGCTGCTGACTTTCGACATCACGCGCGTGCTGATCGCCGTGGTGCTGCTGGTTTATCTGATTGCCAATAAAAAGAGCGGCGTCAGCGATGCCGAGCAATGGGTCAACTGGCAGATTTGCGTGGTCTACCTGGCGTTGGCCATGTTGTTTGCCGTCTTCGCCGTCTATTATCGTGGCCGCTTTGTACTGCAGAGCCTGTTGCAGATCACGGTTGACGTGCTGGCGATTTCGCTACTGTACGTCGCCGCCGGCGGTACCCGCAGCGGCCTGGCGATCCTGTATTTGTTTCCGCTGGCAGGCGGCGCGGTCCTGCTGCCCGAGGTATGGGCTCTGTTTTTCGCCGCCGCGGTCACTTTGTTCCTGCTCGGCGAAAGCGGTTACCGGATTTTCGTTTTGCTGGCCGATGGCTCGTTTTCTCAGGCCGGACTATACGGCGCAGCTTTTTTTTCCTCGGTTTTCCTGGTTAACCGGCTGGCGGCGCGTTTGATCAACCAGGAAGACCTGGCGCTCGAGCGCGGCAAGGCCTTGCAGATGCAAGAGTCCATCAACCGCATGGTGATTGCCGACATGGGCGACGGCATTCTGGTGGTCGGGCGCGACGGCACCGTGCAAATCGGCAACCCTGCAGCCGAACGCATGCTCGGCATGACCATTCCGGCGGCCGGACCGCATTTTCGCTTGGCCGATGTGCCCGTCCTGGTACCGATTGCCGATGCCTTTTTTGAATGGATGAGCAAAACCGCCGAGCAGAGATTGACCGAGGCAGCCGCTTTTATCGTGATCAGGCCGGGCGAGGATGCCAGCCTGGGTGCCCCGAGCGGCGCCGGTGTCCTGTGGGGCTGGCGGCGCGAACCTTCGGTGCACCTGAAACTGCGCTTTGCCGCCGTGCCCGCCATGGACATGGAGGGCGAGCGCACCGTTATTTTCCTGCAGGACGTCACCGAAATAGAAAACCGGGCACAGCAGCTGAAGCTGGCCTCGATGGGGCGCCTGACGGCCAGCATCGCCCACGAAGTGCGCAATCCGCTGTCGGCCATTTCCTACGCGGCTTCGCTGCTGTCCGAGGATATGGCCGATGCAACGCCGCGCCGTTTGCTGAATATAATTGGCGACAACGTCACGCGGCTGAACCGCATGATCGAGGACATCCTGAAGCTGTCGCGGCGCGCCCAGTCGCACAATGAGCCGCTGGCGCTGACGAGCTTTTTTCAGGATATCCAGGCCGAACTGCAGGAAACACGCGTGTTGCCCGACAGCGTGCTGCGCCTGTCCGAAATGGATGGCCAGTGCGTGCGCTTCGATCCTTTGCACCTGCGAGAAGTCATGATGAATCTGTTGACCAATGCGGTACGCTACGCCAGCGGCCGGCCGGGCAGTATCCGCGTCCATCCCGTCTTTGACGGCACTCGCCTGGAGCTGCACGTTCAAGACGATGGGCCGGCGATTTCGCCGGAAGTGCGCGCCCACTTGTTCGAACCGTTCTATACGACATCGAGCAAGGGAACCGGCCTGGGCCTGTACGTGGCGCGTGAGCTATGCCTGAATAACGGCGCCATGCTCGATTACGAGTACCGGCTGGAGCGGTCGGAAGAGGGGGTGGACGAGGCGCGCGGACGCTTTGTTATTACCTTTGCGGCCGCAGAGCAATCCACATGAAGCTGCTGAAAAATTACCGTGGCGTTTTTGCAGGGGGCGGCCATCCGCATCCTTGCCGCCCTTGCAGGGCGCATTTGCGCTTGCAAGCGCAAATCGTTCCGCAGGCACGCGGCACGCCGCGCGAATTCCCTGCTACACCAGTTCGTACTGTCTGCGTCGCTGCGCCTAGCCACACTAATTTTTCAACAGCTTCTAAATATATATGAGTTCTCCCCGCATCCTGGTGGTCGACGACGAGCCCGATCTGCGCGAGCTGCTGGAAATTACGCTCGTCAAGATGGGCCTGGACGTTGATAGCGCCGATTCGCTCGCCGGCGCGCGCCGCCACTTGGCCGGCGACGACTATGCCTTGGTATTGACTGACATGCGGCTGCCGGACGGCTTGGGAATCGACCTGGTGCGCGAAGTCGCCGCCGAGCGCAAGCATACGCCCATCGCCGTGTTGACGGCCTTCGGCAGCGCCGATAACGCCGTAGCCGCGCTCAAGGCCGGTGCATTCGACTACCTGTCCAAGCCGGTCGGCCTCGATCAGTTGCGCACGATGGTGCAGTCGGCCCTGCGTATCAGCCGTCCCGATGCAGTCAGCCTGACTGAAGCCGATGCACAGTCGCAAACGGCCCTGCGACTGTTGGGACGTTCTGCCGCCATGCAGGAATTGCGTGCCCAGATCGTTCGCCTGGCGCGCAGCATGGCGCCCATTGCCATCAGCGGCGAGTCCGGCAGCGGCAAGGAACTGGCGGCGCGCGACATCCATGCCCAGAGCGCGCGCGCGGACAAGCCTTTCGTTGCGGTCAATTGCGGCGCCATTCCCGAAACCTTGATGGAAGCTGAATTCTTCGGCTACCGCAAGGGTGCGTTCACCGGCGCCACCGAAGAGCGCGACGGCTTTTTTCAGGCTGCTAATGGCGGAACCCTCATGCTGGACGAAGTGGCCGACTTGCCGCTGGCCATGCAAGTCAAGCTGTTGCGCGCAATACAAGAACGGCGCGTGCGCAAGATCGGAGCCACGGCTGAAGAATTGGTGGACGTGCGCTTGATCAGTGCTACCCACCAGGAATTGGCGGCTTGCGTGGAACGCGGCGTGTTCCGCCAGGACCTATACTATCGCCTTAACGTGATCGAATTGCGCCTGCCGCCTCTGCGCGAACGCAGCGACGACATTGGCTTGCTGGCCGAGCAGATCCTGCGGCGCTTGTGCACCGACCGTCCGGCAACGCTGGCGCCGGAAGCTTTGCAGGCTCTGCAAGCCTATGCTTTCCCCGGGAACGTGCGGGAACTTGAAAATATACTGGAGCGCGCTGTCGCTTTTGCCAACAACGGCGTTATCCAGGTCGACGACTTGGCGCTGAAAGGCGTCGCACCAGTCCAGCCGGCACCACCGGCCCAGGCAGTCGCGGAACTGCCGGAATCGGCGAAAATGGAGGCTGCGGCCCTTGCTGCTGCTCCCGCGCAAACTGCGCCCGCAGCGATGATCGGTTTACCTGGACTGCCCTGCTCGCTGCCGGATCACCTCGATCAGGTTGAGCGCGAGATCATCCGGTGTGCCTTGGCAAAAACCCATTTCAACCGCACCCAGGCGGCCGACTTGCTGGGCATCAGCTTCCGCCAATTGCGTTACCGTATGCAACGCCTCGATATTCACGAGCCGGAGACATGATGTTGACCACGAACCCGGCTGCCGGGGCGGTTGCGACGCTGGAATTTGATGCCGAAGGCTGGTGTGCGCAAGCCGTGCGCGAGCCTTCGCCCAACTGCGATGCGCGCCCCGACCCGTCCGACATCGGCCTGCTGGTGATCCATTACATCAGCCTGCCGCCAGGCCGCTTCGGCGGACCCTATATCGCCGATTTGTTCTGTAACCGGCTCGATATCGATGCCGACCCCAGCTTTGTCGATTTGCGCGAGCTGCGCGTGTCTTCCCATTTCTTGATCGGCCGCGACGGTGCGTTGACCCAATTCGTTTCGGCCAAGGCCCGGGCCTGGCACGCCGGACTTTCCAGTTTTGCCGGCCGCTCTGCCTGTAACGATTTTTCCATCGGCATCGAGCTGGAAGGGGATGGGAATACTCCTTTCGACGAACGCCAGTACCGGACCTTGCTGGCGCTGACCCTGGCGCTGCAGGCAGCCTATCCCTTGGCCGACGTGGCCGGCCACGAGCATATCGCCCCCGGCCGCAAGACTGATCCCGGCCCATATTTCGATTGGCAGCGCTACCGCGCTGCGCTCGCCCAACAGGCCATGCCGGCGCCCAACGGCCATGCGCTGCGCTTTCCCTTTTTATTAGAAAGCTGAGTTGAAATGTCAATCGTCCGGCAGAAAAAAATTCTGTTGTTTTGACAAAAAAACTTATTGCGATTCCATAAATCAGGCACTAGAATTAGTGCAAATCACAGCTTCAACACTATATATAGTGTTATTTTGTGATTGTCCTTTTTGGGGCTGGTCAGGGTGTTCCTCAACGTAATGCGGTAAAGACGGGGCCTGTGAGCAGACCCTCCATATATAGAAGTGCAGCCAGGTTGTCCGCGCAGAAATGCAAGGGCAGGCCCGACTCACGGCAGTAGAAAAGTAGTGAACATCGTGGCAGCACCGTGTTCTAACAATAAACATGTGACAGCTCAGCTGTCCAGCTTGATCGCCTTGGAGGATTAGCGCAATGCACTCTACTCAAGAACTATCCGTCAAATCCCCCACAGATTTCGGCATGGCAGCCACACTCGCCAATCCCGCAGCGCCCACCGGCACCAGTGCACCGGCTTTGGCCGACTACCGCATCATTCGCCGTAACGGCGCCGTGGTCGGCTTTGAACCGTCGAAAATTTCGATCGCCGTGACCAAGGCCTTCCTGGCAGTCAATGGCGGGCAGGGCGCGGCTTCGGCCCGCGTGCGCGAACTGGTCGAACAATTGACCGCGAACGTGGTGAACGCCCTGGTGCGCCGCCAGCCGGCCGGCGGCACCTTTCATATAGAAGACGTGCAAGACCAGGTCGAACTGGCCTTGATGCGCTCGGGCGAACACGATGTGGCACGCGCCTACGTGCTGTACCGCGCCAAGCGCATGGAAGAGCGTGCCCAGCAGCGCACCGCCAAAACCGATAGCGCCGCGCCGCAATTGCATGTCGTGGTCGATGGCCAGAGCGTTCCGCTCGACATGGAGCAAGTGCGCGGCCTGATCATGGCGGCCTGCATCGGCCTGGAAAAGCATGTCGACGCCGAAGCCATCCTGGGTGAAACCGTCAAGAACCTGTATGACGGCGTGCCGGTCGAAGAACTGCACAAGTCCGCCATCCTGGCCGCTCGCGCCCTGATGGAAAAAGATCCGGCCTATAGCCAGGTCACCGCACGCTTGCTGATGCACACCATCCGCAAGGAAGTGTTCGGCCGCGAAGTGGCCCAGCAAGATGCGCAGACGCATTACATCGACTATTTCCCGAAATTCATCAAGAAGGGCATCGAAGCCGAGTTGCTCGACGCCAAATTGATGCAGTTCGACCTGAACAAGCTGTCCAATGCCCTGGTGCCCGAGCGCGACCTGCAGTTCGGCTACCTTGGTCTGCAAACGCTGTACGACCGCTATTTCCTGCACGTGCGCGGCACCCGCATCGAAATGCCGCAGGCTTTCTACATGCGCGTTGCCATGGGCCTGGCCCTGAACGAGATCGACCGCGAAGCACGCGCCATCGAGTTCTACAACCTGCTGTCGACCTTCGATTTCATGAGCTCGACGCCCACGCTGTTCAATTCCGGCACGCAGCGTTCGCAGCTCTCCTCGTGCTATCTGACCACGGTGGCCGACGATCTCGACGGCATCTACGAAGCGATCAAGGAAAACGCCTTGCTGGCCAAGTACGCCGGCGGCCTGGGCAACGACTGGACGCCGGTGCGTTCGCTGGGCGCCCACATCAAGGGCACCAATGGCAAATCGCAGGGCGTGGTGCCGTTCCTGAAAGTGGTCAACGACACCGCCGTGGCAGTCAACCAGGGCGGCAAGCGCAAAGGTGCGGTGTGTGCCTACCTGGAAACCTGGCACATGGACATCGAGGAATTCCTCGACCTGCGCAAAAACACTGGTGACGACCGCCGCCGTACGCACGACATGAACACCGCGAACTGGATTCCCGACCTGTTCATGAAGCGCGTCATGGAAAAGGGCGAATGGACGCTGTTTTCGCCGTCCGACACACCCGACCTGCACGACAAGTTCGGCCGCGCCTTCGAAGAAGCCTATACCGGCTATGAAGCCAAGGCGGCGCGCGGCGAGTTGCGCCTGTTCAAGAAGATTGCGGCGCTCGACCTGTGGCGCAAGATGCTGTCGATGCTGTTTGAAACCGGCCACCCTTGGATCACGTTCAAGGACCCGTGCAATGTCCGTTCGCCGCAGCAGCACGTCGGCGTCGTGCACAGCTCCAACCTGTGCACCGAGATTACGCTCAATACCAATGAATCCGAAATCGCCGTCTGCAACCTCGGCTCGGTCAATCTGCCGGCCCATATGAAGGATGGCAAGCTCGACCACGCCAAGCTGCAAAAGACCGTGCGCACGGCCATGCGCATGCTCGACAACGTGATCGACATCAATTATTACGCCGTCAAGAAGGCGCGCGACTCCAACCTGCGCCATCGCCCGGTCGGTCTCGGCATCATGGGTTTCCAGGACTGCCTGCACGTCACGCGCACGCCTTATGCGTCGATGGAGGCGGTCGAATTCGCCGACCGTTCGATGGAGGCGGTCTGCTATTACGCCTACATGGCTTCGACCGAATTGGCTGAAGAACGCGGCCGCTACAGTTCCTACCGCGGTTCGCTGTGGGACCGCGGTATCCTGCCGCAGGATACGCTGGGCCTGCTGGAACAGGAGCGCGGCGGCTATCTCGAGGCCGACCGTTCCGAAACCATGGATTGGTCCGCTCTGCGCGCCCGCATCAAGGAACACGGCATGCGCAACTCGAATTGCGTCGCCATCGCTCCGACCGCCACGATTTCCAACATCATCGGCGTGTCGGCCTGCATCGAGCCGACCTACCAGAACCTGTACGTCAAGTCGAACCTGTCGGGCGAGTTCACCGAAATCAACGAATACCTGGTACGCGACCTGAAGGCACGCGGCCTGTGGGACGAAGTCATGATTTCCGACCTCAAGTATTTCGACGGCAGCCTGGCCAAGATCGACCGCATCCCGCAAGACTTGCGCGACCTGTACGCCACCGCCTTCGAAGTCGAACCGAGCTGGCTGGTGGAAGCCGCTTCGCGCCGCCAGAAATGGATCGACCAGGCCCAATCGCTCAACATCTATATGGCCGGCGCCTCGGGCAAAAAACTGGACGAGACCTACAAGCTGGCCTGGCTGCGCGGCTTGAAGACCACTTATTACCTGCGCACCATCGGCGCCACCCATACCGAGAAGTCGACCTCGAAGGCCGGCGCGCTCAACGCGGTTTCGGCCGATGGCGGTCTCGGCGGCGGTACGGCGGCAAGCGCGGGAACGTTTGCCGCGGGTCCGGCAGCGTCGCCTGCGGCGGTATCGGCTGCGGCCATCCCGACCGACGTCGCCGGTCCGGCGTGCATGCTGCGTCCCGGCGATCCAGGGTTCGAAGAGTGCGAGGCTTGCCAGTAAGCCCGGCACGAATCGATATGGCTGACCTTAGTTGCTGAAATTACGCAGAATTGAACTAATATTAATCAAGGCGCCGCCGCCATCCGCAGAGGTTTGCAAGAACTGCCGATTGCGACGGAGCCTGCCAGAATAGGATAATCACTATGCTAAGTTGGGATGAAGACCGTACTCCTCCAGCCAATCCGGCACGCAATCCGCAATTTTCACCGGAACCGGCTTTGGCTCCCGTGCAGCCGCAAGCGCAACTGAGCCCGCAAATGAGTAATGTCGCTTTCGATCCCGCCCTGGTCGCCAAGCCGGATGCCGCCGCCAATTCGGGACGCCGCGTCAATGCGGCCGACAAGCGCATCATCAACGGCCAGACCGACGTCAACCAACTGGTGCCGTTCAAGTACAAGTGGGCCTGGGACAAATACCTGGCCGGTTGCGCCAACCACTGGATGCCGCAGGAAATCAACATGCAGCGCGACATCGAGCTGTGGAAGAATCCTAACGGCCTGACCGAGGATGAACGCCGCCTGGTCAAACGCAATCTCGGCTTCTTCGTTACGGCCGACTCGCTGGCAGCCAACAATATCGTGCTTGGCACCTATCGCCATATCACGGCCCCCGAATGCCGCCAGTACCTGCTGCGTCAAGCTTTCGAAGAGGCGATCCACACTCACGCCTACCAATACATCGTCGAATCGCTGGGCCTCGACGAAGGCGAGATTTTCAACGCCTACCATGAGGTTGCCTCGATCCGCGACAAGGACGAATTCCTGATCCCGTTCATCGATACGCTGACCAACCCCGACTTCAAGACCGGTACCACGCTCAGCGATCAGCAATTGCTGAAGTCCCTGATCGTTTTCGCCTGCCTGATGGAAGGCTTGTTCTTCTATGTCGGCTTCACCCAGATTCTCGCGCTGGGCCGCCAGAACAAGATGATGGGCGCTGCCGAACAATACCAATACATCTTGCGCGACGAGTCGATGCACTGCAATTTCGGCATCGATTTGATCAACTCGATCAAGATGGAGAACCCGCATTTGTGGACCGCAGAGTTCCGCGAAGAGATTAAATCGTTGTTTTTACGTGCGGTAGAGTTGGAATATCGTTACGCAGAGGATACAATGCCGCGTGGAGTGCTCGGTTTGAATGCGCCGATGTTCAAAGGCTATCTGCGATTCATCGCAAATCGCCGTGCGCAGCAGATTGGTCTTGACCCGATGTTCGCACAGGAAGAGAATCCCTTCCCATGGATGAGCGAAATGATCGATCTGAAAAAAGAGCGCAACTTCTTCGAGACGCGCGTGATCGAGTACCAAACCGGTGGCGCGCTCAACTGGGAGTAAAGCGCTCATCGGGCAGTAACCCGGCTTGCCAAGGGTTGGCGAGCCGGTAAAAATGGCAGGACGCAGTCAACAACAACCGTAAAAAGAGTAAGGGGCTGGGACTGCAAAACAGAAGGGCTTCAACCAAATTTAATGGACAGTAGACGACAGAATCGATCTGACCTGTTTGCATCTTTCATTCCGACTGTGTCGGAAAAGGCGGCCTTTTCCTCGAAAAATGGCCTTGTTATATTGAAACAGTATTCCCACGCCGGCGTTATTGCTGGCGTTTTTTTTGGTCGCGGCTCAGGCATTTTGCCGAGCTGACCAATTGGCTGAAGCGCTGCATTGGTGAGGGAATGCAGCAGTTCAGCTGGTGCCGAATTCATTAGCGCAAACAGAAACATGCTTGTGCCGATGAATAATCCGCCTGGAACATCGCGATGAACCAGGAGGGTTTCAACTTAGTAGCTTGATTTTTTCCATCACGTGAAGGAGAAACAAATGGCAACAACTGCAAAGAAACCGGCGGCTAAGAAGCCTGCCGCCAAGAAACCTGCGGCCAAGAAGCCTGCTGCAGCCAAGAAGCCCGCCGCTGCAAAAAAGCCGGCTGCCAAGAAGGCCGTCGCTAAAAAGCCGGTAGCCAAGAAGGCCGTCGCTGCCAAGAAGCCGGCAGCCAAGAAGGCCGTCGCTAAAAAGCCGGTAGCCAAGAAGGCAGTCGCCGCCAAGAAGCCGGTAGCGAAGAAAGCCGTCGCTAAAAAGCCGGTAGCCAAGAAGGCCGTCGCCAAAAAGCCGGTA
>Ga0213872_10000796_pt1 | contig 23012 bp, 23 predicted proteins | sample VelepicomBERX_R2_FD_160071 | JGI IMG/M metagenome (GOLD analysis project Ga0213872, IMG submission 160071) | Rhizosphere microbial communities from Vellozia epidendroides in rupestrian grasslands, the National Park of Serra do Cipo, Brazil - RX_R2 | ecosystem: Host-associated > Plants > Roots >...
CGGTTATTATCGGCGGTACGAGTCTGAACGGCGGCCGCGGCTCGCTTATCGGCACTTTCCTCGGTGCGTGCCTGATCGGGGTCCTGGCCGACGGACTCATCTTGATTGGAGTAGGGGATTTCGTGCGACAGATGATCACCGGCGGAGTGATCATTCTAGCCGTAATCCTTGATTCCTATAGAGCCAGGATCGCAGAACGCACGCGCTGAATCGCTTTCTACGCCATTCCAGGCACTTCGTGCCAGGCTACTCTCATGAGTCCCTCCGGGACAATAAGTCGCCGGCCAATATCGGCTCGCACGCCGACACGCCTCCTCACTCGTGTCTGCTCAGAACAAACGGGGCGGGTGCAACTGTCGATTCGCGTACCCAAAGCTCTGGGTTTATCAGTATGCGGCGAACCCGGCCTTCGCCTCCCTTGCGGATGCGCTCGAGAAGTGCGCTCGCAGCGATCTCGCCTTGTCGATGGATGGATTGCCCGACCGTAGTTAACGCAGGGTAGAAGTACCGGGTCAACTCGATGCCGTCAAAGCCGATCACGGAGAGTTGGCTGGGCACGCGAATACCGTGTTCGGCCGCGAATCGCAGCAAACCGATGCCCATGAGATCATTGCTTGCAAAAACGGCTGTTAGTTCAGTTCTCTTCAGTAGTCTGCGAGCAGCCTTATAGCCACCTTCGGCGGTAAAATCTCCCATCACCACCCATTCAGATCGAAAGGGTGCACCGGCTTCCGCGAGCGCTTTGCGATATCCGTTCAGCCGTTCGATACTAACGGAAGTAGTGTCAGGCCCGGCGATACAGCCGATCGACTTATGCTTTAGTTCGAGCAAATGCCGAGTTGCAAGGTAGCCCCCCTTCAGGTGGTCGACTTGCACGAGATCGGCAGTGACGCCCTTAACCGCACGGTCGACGACGATGATCGGCACCTGGGCTTCACGGACATGTTCGGCTAGACCAAGGTCGTCGCCTGCAGAACAGATGATCAAGCCGTCTATGCGTTTTTCGAGCAACACTCGGAGATAAGTCTGCTGGCGCTCGGGGTGATCGTCCGAGTTGCATAGTATAACCGAATAACCAGCGCGGTAACAGGTATCTTCGATGCCGCGGGCCAACTCTGAAAAAAAAGGATTGGTGCTGTTGGATACAAGTAGGCCGATTGTAAATGTCGCCTGGTGCTTCAGCGATCTTGCGACGGCGCTGGGCACGTAGTTCAACCGGCGGATTGCCGCCTCGACCTCACTACGCACCTTCTCGCTGACAGGGCGTGTCTTATTAATTACGTGAGAAACTGTGGTATATGAAACTCCCGCTAGGGCAGCTACATCCTTAATTGTCGACATGGAGGGAATGAATATCGTGCGATCGAGCGTCCATCGCACCTGTTCTTAGACCTGTAGCAGAAGCACTGGCAGGTTGCGAGCCCGCATCGCTTACAAAATCTGCAAAGATTTGTCCGATTTAGCCCGGTAGGGCGAGGCTCCGCCCGAGCCGCGGCGCGGGCGCGGCGCGTGACTTCGACCCTGCACCCTTTGGTGACGTCACGCGCCACGGTTCGGACGGAGCCTCGCCCTACCGCTGAGCCGTGCCCCACCACTTCCCTCACCCTACCGGCTAGGAGCCGGCCGCGACGAAGTTGGCTTGCCAGCAACCTGTTTGCCTTTGGGGGCGGCGGCTTCCTGAGGCTTGGACACCTCTAGTCTCAGGTTCCCCTTCCGGAGATTGGACCACCAGAGAACAATCGGTGCAGCGATAAAAATTGAAGAGTACGTGCCCACGATCACTCCGACTACATTGGTGAATGCGAAGTCGGCGAGCACAGGACCGCCGAAAATCAACAGCGACAACATGCAAAGCAGAGTGACCCCGCTCGTCAGAATGGTCCGACTCAAGGTCTCATTGATGCTGGCGTTCATCAGATACTGAATCGAGCCCTTTCTCCCTGAACGCAGACCCTCCCGAATACGGTCGAATACGACGATTTTGTCGTTGATGGAGTAACCAGCGATAGTGAGGATCGCGCCGACCATGACTAGCGAAAATTCGCGTCCGGCCATGACGAAAATGCCAAGAGTAATGACTAGATCGTGGAGCATTGCGACTATCGTCCCGATGGCAAACGAGAATTCGAATCGAATGGTCACATACGCCAAGATACCTAAGATCGCGATCCCGAGTGCGAAAAGCGAAGTCGCCGCCAGCTGTGAACCCATGATCGGGCCAACGCCTTCCGATCGCTCAACTGAGAGATTAGCAGCTGGGAATCCTTGTTTCAGTTGATTGGCGATCTTGTCTGCCGTGCCGAACGGTGATCGAATTGAGATAAAGTGTGCCACCTGGGTTTGTTGCTGGCTTGTCTCTTGTTGAATCACCGCATTCCCTAACCCAATCTTGCCGAGTTCGCCGCGAATCTGGGCGTCAGTAAGCTCCGTCGCCGACTTCACCAGCAGAAAGTCACCGCCCGTAAAATCGATATTGAACATGCTGCTGCCTCGCAGTCCAAAAGCACCGATCGAAGCTGCCAGGAAAATGACCGAACCGATCAGGGCGGGCCGCCACTTCCCCAGAAAGTCGAAACTCTTGGATTTGATCAAATGCAGCATCGAGATGCGCTTAACCAGGTTAAGCTTGAGGGCCCAGCCGAAGATGTTTCGAGTCACCAGCAGGGCAGAAAACATCGAGGCGATGATACCAATCGTAAGGGTGATCGCGAATCCTTTGACCGGTCCCGAGCCGAGCCAAAACAGGATGGCAACTTTCAACAAAGTTGTCAGGTTTGAGTCGACGATCGCGCTGAATGCTTTGCGGTATGCCGTATCGATTGCCGGTCTGAGGTTCTTGCCGTGCTCAAGTTCTTCTCTCAAGCGCTCATAGATCAACACGTTGGCGTCGATCGCCATACCAATCGTTAAGATGATGCCGGCGATACCGGGTAGGGTAAGGACGAATCCGAACAGGGCCATCGCGCCGAACAGCAATACCCCGTTTACGGCCAAACCGATAAAAGCGACCAACCCCGCCGCGCGATAATAAACCAGCACAAATATCAACGTCGCCGCGAGTCCGGCTAGTCCAGCTGCGATACCTCGGAAAATGGAATCTTGGCCCAACGTTGCAGAAACCGTCCGGGTTTCATCGATCGCTACCGGAGTCTGCAGAGGGTTTTCCATGACCGTCGCGAGATTCCTGGCCTCGTCGGCGGTAAAATTGCCGGTAATGACCGCCTCGCCATTCGGGATTTCACTTTGAATGGTTGGGGCCGACACGACTTCATTGTCCAGGACGATTGCAAGCCGGTTATTAATGTTATCTCGGGTAACCCGCCGAAAGGCTTCGGCACCGGCCCGGGTCAGTCTCAGTGATACTTCGTAGCCGCGTTGTTCGAAAACAGGCCGTGCGCTCGCAACATCCTGGCCGGTGAGTTCAGGGCGTCGTTTGACCAACAGTTTTTCCGGTTGGCCATTTCGATGCTCAATTGAAGTAAGTATCACATACCCCGGTGGGGTAAAGGCCGTACCGGCCGCAATTTGGCGTATCAGCTGCTCATTGTTCGGATGAACAAGCCGAAACTCCAGCTTGGCGACCCGCTGCAGTTGCTGGCGCGCTGTTTCAATTTGCGCCGTGCTCAGCCCGGGGATCTGGACAAGAATATGATCATTGCCCTCTTTGGTTATAACCGGTTCGCTGACCCCAAATTCGTCCACCCGTTTCCGGATCACCTCGACGGCCTGCTCCTGCATCTCTGGTGTAATCGGCCGCGGTTTACCTCCCTCTTCAGGGACTGGTGGCACCAGCCGTACTAGGAACGAAGTGCCTCCCTGCAGGTCAAGCCCGAGATGAATCTTCTGCTCGAACGGCAGAAACGCGTCGATTGAAAATGCACAGAGCAAGAGGGCCAGGCTCGTGCCCAGCCAACGTTTGATCCGCTCTTGGTCGGTCAGAAAATACCAGGCGAAAAGGAGTAAAATGAAAAGGCCGAAAAAGAAGGTCAACGTCGCGTTCATAGCAAACTGCTAAGCGGCCGGTTTTGCTTCCGGAGCGGCTGCCTTGGATTCGGCCGGCTTTTCGATCCCGGCTACCGCGCTCTTGTCAATTTCGATCTTAACGTTATCGGCGACCTTAAGCAGGAAAGTTGTTTCTTTCACGTTTGCGATCAAACCATGAATACCGCTGTTGGTGACTACTCTGTCGCCAGTCTTCAGGTTGGCCATCAACTGCTGATGTTGCTTCTGTCGTTTCTGTTGCGGACGAATCAACAAAAAATAAAACAGAACCCCCATGAAAAGAAATGGCAGCAGGTTCAACAGTGGATCCGTCTGAGGAGCCCCGGGAGGAGCGGGTGCGGGTGCTTGTTGAGCTAGGAACAGAATATTTGAGATCATCGGATGCATACTAAACCCTCGCGCAGGCCTTGCCTTTGGAATAGGGGAAGTGAGTCAATAACTCAAAGACGCGGTTGGATCAAAACAAATATTAAGCGAGCCCCGCGGGGCCGGCGCCCTGTAACCGTCCGGGTCTATGACGAGGTGGCGAAACCCGATCGCCAGAAGCGCCTCCTGGATCGCTTTTTCCCGGGAAGGCAGTTTCTCCATCTCATCCGGGTCAACCTGGAGCTTTGCGACTGGACCTTCTCCGTTGCAAGCGAGGTAACGAACGCGAAAGACCTTGAATCCCTGCGAACGCACGTACTCTTCTGAGCGCTCTATCATCGCCAAGGCATCACTGGTGACCGCTGTGCCGTGCGGGATTCTTGAGCTCAGACAGGGTTGTGCCGGGCTGTCAGCGGTTGGCAGACTTCTTTGGCGTGACAAAAAACGAATCTCTGCCTTCGTAAGGCCGGCGATTCGAAGCGGGGCCAGCACCCGAAATTCCTGCGCGGCCCCGGCGCCCGGCCGCACTTGGAAGGCGTCATCTGCATTTTCGCCGTAAGCCAAGGCAGCGAACCCACGTTCAACTGCGACTTGCTGCATTTTGGTGAAAAGCTCGAGCTTACAGAAGTAGCAGCGGTTGACGGGATTGCTGGAGTACCGCGGATCGGATAATTCCGCCGTGGCCATGATTTCCACGTTGGCCCCGAAACTCTTGGCGTTTGCCAGCGCGGAGCTCAGCGCGGCGCGCGGTAGGCTCGGGCTATCGGCGATAATACCAAGAACGTGGTCACCGAGCGTCGCGGAAGCCTCGGCGAGAAGGAAAGTGCTGTCGACTCCTCCGGAATAGGCGATCAGCAGCGGAACATTTTGTGCAAGGATTACTCGGAGCCCGCGAAGCTTCTCCCGAGCCACTGATTCGACAGCTGTCACGTATCTATCCGCTCCCATTTGGACGACGCTCCACTAAATCTGGATCCTTCTAAATAGCTGATCGAGCGAAAGCTGAAGGCCGATGTAGAATTCTCCAAAGTCGGCGTATTGCGCGCTGACTTCGTCAAATCTCATCTCGTAGACGATCGATTTGATGTCGAAAATGTCGTGGGCAAACAGACTGACGCCCCACTCGGCGTCATCCAGACCGGTGGAGCCGGTGATGAGTTGACGAACCCGTCCGCTGTACCGGCGCCCGACGCGCCCGTGCCCGAGCATCAGCTCCTTTCTTTTTTCGTAAGGAAGAGCATACCAATTCTGCCCGGCGTTCCGGCGCTTTGTCATCGGGTAAAAGCAGAACACCGGCCAATCCGGCATGTTCGGATAGAGACGATCCTGGAGATATTTCTTCATCCGCTCCCGAAATTCAGTGATAGCTTGTTCGAACTCAGGCGATCCGGTTGAGAGCCCCTTCTCACTCACCAGGGATGCGGCATGGTCTTCTTCAGTAGTCGTATATTCGCTCCGTTCGGTGAGGGAAAAGAAGCTGAAGACCGGGGTCAAGACCTCGATTCCCAGGGATAAGGTCAGCTTCTTTTCGATGCTATTCGCGCTGTGGAGATCGGCGGTCAGCAGCATGAATCCGAGATCAGCCTTCGGAGAAACCATTCCAAAGGTTAAGAGCTGAGTCGAAGGCTGAGATCTGGCCTCCTGTACGACGGCGGACAGATTCGTCTTCGCGGCCAGCTTCTCTTCAGAAGTCAGCGTCTGCCATTGGCCATACTCCAGGCGATAAAAGAGATGCAAAACATTCCAGCCTTCTTTCGGCTGCAGTGTAGGCTGATGCGTCATATGGAACCTTAGCTCGTCCGTGTGGGCTGTCCAATGCAGGAACGCCGCGAGTCTCATAGGTCCTATACGTCCTATACGTCCTATACGTCCTATTGGTCGGCCGTTGGGAACTTATGCCATAGCCGCTTTTTGTCCTTTTGCGTTTTGCGCCAGGTGAGCGATGCTCTGGAAGGCACAATTCAAAACTCAGAACTTCAACCGGAACGGATCGATCTGAGACTTGCAGTCTCAGATCGATTCGTTAGATTAGCGGGCTTTTGAAAAGTCTGCAGGAAAACTTGCCCGCAGGAGAGCCTGCAATTGGGAGTCGCTAAGGAGACAAACGAGTAAAGATATGGCTGACGTTGCAAATAAGTATCCGCAAAATGCGACTGGTCGCTTTTACGTGGATGATCAATGCATTGATTGCGACCTTTGCCGCGAGACGGCGCCTGCAAATTTTACGCGCAACGATGATGGTGGTCACTCCTATGTGTATAAACAGCCGGAGAACCCGGAGGAAGAAGCTCTGTGCAAGGAGGCTATGGAGGGATGTCCTGTGGAAGCCATCGGTAGTGACGGCGATAGCTGAGTTGGTGCCGGGAACGTTGATCACGTGCGGATTGGACAGTCTTCGGTTTAGGCCGGACTGTCCTTTCTCTTTATGCGGCGATCGTTTCGCAGACGTGTCATAGAAGAATGGCGCGGGTTACCCGAGCCTGACGAAAAGGGGGACCGCACTCTCCCCATCCGCGAGCTGCTTGACCAACTCGCACCGAAGCTCGGTCTGGAAAGCCGTTTGCGGGAGGAAGAAATCGCTGCTGCTTGGCTTGAAATCGTGGGCGATTTCTTTGCGAGACATTCCCGTCCCACCAGGCTTCATCAGGGGGTCCTGATTGTCAGTGTACTTCAGCCGACGGTGTTGTACGAGCTCGATCGTCAATGGAAGCCGTTGATCCTGACGAAGTTAAAAGGGCGATTTGGAACCAAGTTGATCAAGGAACTGCGGTTCCGCTTAGGGTAGGGATGTTGAACGGCAAACGCCGAACGGTGAACGGTGAACGCCGAACGTTGAACGTCGAACAGTGAACGCCGAGCACGAATGGATTGAGATTGTTGATCTTGAGGTGAAGAGCAAGATTGGTGTGCCCGAAAAAGAGCGGGAGGGCTGTCAAAGGCTTCTGGTTTGTATTTTGTTTCAGATTGACGCCGGCTTTGGGGAGTTAAACGATCAACTAGATAAAACCATCGACTACGGTGCTGTGGCGGCTGAAGTCGTGAGGGTTGCGGAGGAGAATCGGGCTCAATTGCTCGAAACACTGGTGTCAGAGATTGCAGACACTTTGATGGCCCGTTTTCGTATCCGTCATCTGGAGGTTGAGCTGAAAAAGTTCATTTTACCAAACACCGGGTACGTCAGCGTAAAATCGGTACGGACGCGCGCCTAACCTATCTGGCTCTCTTTTCGGCGCCGAAGTCCCACGGATCGAGCACGAGCACCACGACGAGCACGAGCACGATTCCCCTCGACTTCGGAACCGAGTTTCATAGGCGGCGCGCCCGCTTCACCACAACCGCCTCACTAGGTCTCCAAACTCTCGCTGGTTGTGCTCTACAGACGCAATCGGTACATCCACCAGACTTTCCAGGACGCTTAAATTCGTGGCCTGGGAAATATCGGGCTCGGGATGCGCCGAATTAAGGACAACCAATGAACACTCCAGGTCTGCTGATCGAATCGCGTCAACGGTCAAGCGTGTGTGATTCAGGACGCCAAGGCGGTTGGCGGCCACGACGATCACGTGGAGGCCCACCTCGCGCGCGAGATCACGAAAGTCGTAGTCAACCAGAATTGGGACGGCAATGCCTCCGGCTCCTTCGACCAGCACGCTTGAATGCCGGTTTGCGAGTTTGCCAAACGCCTCGCAAATCGCGCCGATGTCTATCAGGCGATTCTCGATGAGCGCTGCCGCGTACGGCGCGACCGGTGTTCGAAACCAGACCGGGTTGATGAGATACTCGGGTTCGCTCGAACCGGAGGCTTGGCTGAGCTCGCAGACGTCACTGTTGTCCCCGGTGCAAATCGGTTTCATCCCGACAGCGTCTAATCCCTTGGATCGTGCGGACCGGAGCAATCCGCTTGTGACAAAGGTCTTGCCTACGCCAGTGTCTGTTCCCGTGATCAGGTAGTTCAAGCGCCTAGATTCTTCACGACTTCTTCCACGATGGCGTCCGCCAGTTCGTTGAGCTCATCAGCGTCCGGACCCTCAAGTAGCAGACGCGCCTTCTTTTCGGTTCCAGAGTATCGCAGCAGGACACGACCTTTCCCGTGCAGTCGGGATTTGGCCTCCGCCGTTCGTGCTGTAAGGCGTTCGAATTGCTCAAAAGGCACTTTTTCCCGGACCGTAATGTTCCGCAGAATCTGCGGAAACTTGTGCAAGACCTGGCGAAGCTCGCTGAGAGGTTTTCCGGTGCGCGCCATCACGACCATAATCTGGAGTGCTGCGATCAATCCGTCCCCGGTCGTCGTAAAATCCCGGAAGATAAGGTGGCCGCTTTGTTCTCCACCTAAGTTCAATTGGTGCTGAACCATGGCGTCTATGACGAATGGGTCGCCGACATCGGTACGCAACACCTTGCCTCCGTGCCGATGCAGGACTTCGTCGAGGCCGAAGTTACTCATCACTGTTGCCGCAAGCGTGTTTGCCCGCAGCTGATTTCGGCTCAATAAATCGACCGCGGCAATGGCGAGAAGTTCGTCCCCATCCAGCGGAACTCCTTTTTCGTCGCAAAACAGAACTCGATCGGCATCTCCATCGTGGGCAACCCCGACAGCCGCACCCGAGTGTTGAACCAGCCGAGAGAGCGTGGCGGGGTGGGTGCTTCCGCAGTCCTGGTTGATGTTGAACCCATCTGGTGCACCGAAGCGCAGATCGACCTCGGCACCCAGCCTTGCCAGAACGATCGGGGTCGTCTGATACGCAGCGCCGTTCGCGGAATCGACCAACACCTTGACTCCAGTTAGCGAAAAGTCCTTTGAAACTGTGGATGCCGCGAAGGCGGCATATTGTTCCGTCGACTCCGGTAAACGGCGAATTCGCCCAATTGATTTGCCGGTCACAGGCGGGTGGGGGCCTGGATTGAAATATTCCCGTTCGATGGCGAGTTCGACTTCGTGACTCAGCTTGTAGCCATTCGCTCCGAAAAACTTGACTCCGTTATCCTGAAAAGGATTGTGGGATGCAGAGATCACGATCCCAAATAGCGCCCCATGAACCGGCGTTAAGTAGGCGACCGCTGGAGTAGGCAGAACGCCCGCGAGCAGTACCTGCACGCCGCTCGCGGCGAGACCCGCGGCGATAGCCGATTCGAGCATCTCCCCTGATGCACGTGTGTCCCTTCCGATGATCACGACCGGCTCGCTTTCTTCCTTGGCCAACACCCGCGCTGCGGCTTGAGCCAGTCTTAGAGCCGATTCCGCGGTAATGGGCTCAATATTTGCAGTTCCACGAACCCCGTCCGTACCAAAGAGCGTCCGCATGCGGGGGGAACTTCAGGTTAAGAGTGCTCGGGCCCTAAGTTAGTGGGCCGATGCTCGAACTTCCAACGGTCGGGCGTCTCGTCGACATTCTTCTTGATCAAGTACCAAACCGCGGTAGCCACGATCAATGCCATCAGTTTGGCGCGCCAGTTCTCCAAGAGAAGTCGTTTCATTGTTTCAAGGCGTTGTATCCGGCTCCGGTAAGGTATTATCTTCGTTGTCCTCCGATTGGCCATTCCCGCGCAGCAGAAGTTCGGACAACCGTTTCTCGAATTGTCCTGGCTTAAAGCCGCGCTCGATTTTCCCTCGGTGACAAATCGAAATGTTCCCTGTCTCCTCCGAGACCACAATTGCGATCGCGTCCGATTCTTCGCTGATTCCGAGACCCGCACGATGCCGGAGACCGAGGGTGCGGTCAAGATCTTCGCGCTGGCTGACCGGGAAAATGCAAGCAGCCGCTATAATCCGATCGTTTCGAATAATCACGCCGCCATCATGCAGAGGCGTCTTCGGAAAAAAGATGGTCAGCAAAAGTTCCTGCGAGATTTCGCAATCGATGCTCACGCCGCTCTCCGCGAAGCTCTGGATTGCAGTATCTCGTTCAATGGCCAATAATGCGCCGGTTTGCTTGCTTGCAAGTTCGAAAACCGCATCGGTGATTACATCGATCGTCTCCTTCTTTTGGGTCGTCGACGAGAAAAACTGGCTGCTGCCGAGTTCTGCGAGCGCCCGACGAAGCTCCGGCTGAAATATGACGACCAGGGCAATGGCCAGGAACGCCGTCAAGCTGCGCAGCAACCAGCTGATCACGGTAAGATTCAGAATCTGAGAGACCAGGGTGAGAGTAATGAAAAGAATGGCCAGGCCGGTAAGAACCTTTGCACCTCGGGTCCCGCGGAAATAAAGGTAGCCATAGTAGATCGCCACAGCCAGGAACACGATCTCAATCGCGGCGTTCCAATAGTTCTGTAGAAACTCCAAAATCGCGTCAGTCATCGGATACGATCGCTTCCGTCATCCGCAAGGCCTCCAGATTCGGCCGCACGTCGTGCACGCGGAAAACGTGAGCACCCTTCTCTCGGAGTAAACTAGTCACGGCAACCGTTGGCCACAACCGTTCGCGCGACGGCAGCTTCGGGTTACCGAGTAACTGGGCGATCGTCGACTTCCTTGAGATACCGACGACCACTGGCTGTCCAAGTTCGGCGAACCGGCCCAGCTGGCGAATAAGCTGAACATTGTCTTGAACGCGCTTGCCAAAGCCGTAGCCCGGATCGGTCGCGATTCTACGTCGATCAATACCGCGGCTGACGAGCTCATCTCGCCGTTCACGGAGAAACTCAAGTACCTCGGCCACGACATCTTTGTAACTTGGGCTTAGTTGCATCGTCTTAGGCGTTCCTCGCATGTGCATAAGGATGACGCCGGCATCAGAGCGCTGCAAAACCTCGATCATCGCCGGATCAGCCCGCAGAGCCGAGATGTCGTTGACGATATCTGCACCGGCCGCAATGGCTTGGCGAGCTGTCTCTGCCTTGTATGTATCGATCGACAAGAGAAGATCTGGAAAGCGGCTGCGAATCCGCTTGATGACCGGGATAACGCGCCGAAGCTCTTCGGCCAGGGGGACCGGATCCGATCCCGGCCGCGACGATTCTCCCCCCACGTCCAGGATGGCCGCTCCTTCGCTAACCATCCGCTCAGCGTGCTGAACCGCGAGCTCCTCTTCCATGAATTGGCCGCCATCCGAAAAGGAATCAGGCGTGACATTTAAGACGCCCATAATCACACCCGATCGGCTCAGGTCGATCGAGCGCCTTCGGAGTTTCCAGAACATGCGGCACACTCACTACGTAAGGTAGCGATTGGCAAGTGGTTTTGGTAGAGTTCGGAGTTCCGGGTTCGGGGTTCGGGGTTCGGGGTTCGGGCTTAACGGGTGAGCTCATCACGAGATCCTTCTCTTGGGCCCGGAGAACCGCCGGATAGCAACCGCGCCTTCGAAGGTCACGGTTTGTGGACTCCGAACTCCGAACCCGGAACTCCGAACTCCGAACCCGGAACTCCGAGCCCCAAACTCCGAACCCCGAACTTAAAAGGGCCGGCTTCCGCCGGCCCTTTGACTCGTTCAGGCATTTGCCGGTTCACCGTGCTCCGGCTGACCCACTTTAAACTCCAGTTGCTCGCCGGCCGCGTACACATCCAACGCGTCGCCCGACTTCACCTTGCCGCGCAGCAGTTCTTCCGCGAGTGGGTCTTCCAAGAACTTCTCGACTGCCCGGCGCATGGGCCTGGCGCCATACGTCGGATCGTAGCCCTTATCTATCAGGAATTCGACCGCAGACGCATCCAGATGCACCTTGATGGCTTTCATGCGGACACGCTCGACCACCTTTGCCACCTCAAGCTCCACAATCTTAGCCAGATCGCTTCGCCCAAGCGTGTGGAAGACGATCATATCGTCTAAGCGATTCAAGAACTCAGGCTTGAAGACCCGCTTGGATTCTTCAAGAATCTTGTCGCGCATGTGCTCGTACGACTCGTGGCTGGCAACAGCGCCAAACCCCAGCGAGGTTTGACGTTTGATGAGTTCGGCGCCCACATTCGAAGTCATAATGATGATCGTGTTCCGAAAATCGATCTTCCGCCCAAGGCTGTCCGTAATCTTCCCTTCCTCCAAAATTTGGAGGAGAAGATGCATGACATCCGGGTGTGCCTTTTCTATCTCGTCAAACAGGACCACCGAATAAGGTCTGCGCCGGACTGCTTCCGACAACTGGCCGCCTTCCTCATAGCCCACGTAGCCTGGTGGCGAACCGATCAGGCGCGACGCGGTGAATTTCTCCATGTACTCGGACATGTCGATTTGAATCAGGGCGTCAGCGTCGCCGAACATGAACTCCGCCAGAGAGCGCGCCAGGAATGTTTTACCAACGCCGGTCGGTCCAAGAAAGACGAACGAGCCGATCGGACGCCGCGGGTCCTTCAAATCAGCACGGGAACGCCGCAACGCCTTGCTGATGGCAACTACCGCTTCGTCCTGACCGATCACATGGTTTTTCAGCTCCTCCTCCATCTTCAGAAGCTTCTGAGCTTCCTTTTGCTCCATGCGGTTGAGCGGCACACCGGTCCATCTGGAGACGATGTGCATGATATCATCTCCGGTAACGACCACCTCTCGTTCCTCACGCTGTTCTCGCCACTCGGCCAGGATCCGCTCCAGTTTGTCCTTCGTTTGCTTTTCCGAATCACGAAGCGCAGCCGCCTTCTCGAAGTCCTGAGCCTTGATCGCGCCCTCCTTTTCGGCGCGAATAGTTTCGATGTCTTTCTCAATCTCCTTGACGTCAGGAGGTCGAGTCATTGCGTTGATTCGCGCTCGCGCGCCAGCCTCGTCCATAACGTCAATGGCCTTGTCTGGAAGGAAGCGTCCGGTCAGATACCGGTCAGACAATCGAACCGCCGCCTCCAATGCCTCATCGGTTAGCCGCGCTTTGTGGTGCGCCTCGTACTTCGGACGTAGCCCTTTCAAAATTTGTACAGCCTCATCGACGGTGGGAGCCTCAACTTTGACCGTCTGGAAACGCCGCTCCAAGGCCGCATCTTTCTCGATGTATTTGCGGTATTCGTTCAGGGTCGTCGCGCCCACGCATTGCAATTCACCCCGGCTCAGGGCCGGCTTGATTATGTTGGAGGCATCCATGGCCCCTTCCGCAGAGCCGGCGCCAACGATCGTGTGCAACTCGTCGATAAAAAGAACGACATTTTTCGAGCGCCGAATCTCGTCCATCACCGCTTTGATGCGTTCTTCAAACTGCCCTCGGTATTTGGTTCCGGCGACCATCAGGGCGAGATCGAGAGTAATCACTCGCTTGTCGCGAAGCAGCTCGGGCACGTTTCCTGCCCCAATCTCCTGCGCAAGTCCTTCGACAATAGCGGTCTTACCAACGCCGGCTTCGCCTAGGAGCACCGGGTTGTTTTTTGTACGTCGGCAAAGGATCTGGATCACCCGTTCGATTTCGTTTTTCCGACCGATAACCGGATCCAGCTCGCCCTTCTTCGCCAGTTCGGTCAGGTCCCGGCCGAATGCACGCAAAGCGGGCGTCTTAACATCTTTTTTATTGCCTTCCTGCGGGGATTCAGCCTCGCTTTCAGGCGGCGTAAAGTTCGGGTCCAATTCTTTTAAAATTTCGTTACGAGTTCTTTCGATATCGACTTCCAGACTCTTCAGTACTCGGGCGGCTACGCCTTCTCCTTCGCGCAAGAGTCCCAGCAAAATGTGTTCCGTACCCACATAGGAATGATTTAGGGCTTTGGCTTCCTTGCCTGCTAAAGCCAGCACCTTTTTTACCCGAGGTGTGTACGGGATGTTACCGACCATCTTTGTCTCGGGGTGCGAACCGACATGTTTCTCGACTTCCATCCTGACCGTTTCCAAGTCGAGGCCCATTTTCTGCAGCACATTTACCGCAACGCCCTGGCCAAGTTTGATCAGCCCGAGCAAAAGATGCTCGGTTCCCACATAGTTGTGGTTGAACCGGTCAGCTTCCTTGCGCGCGAGCGCCAACACCTGCTGGGCACGTGGAGTAAAATTATTCATCATTGCGTTTCCGGTGCCGGACCCGCTGACTGACCCCCCGACAACTTGTTTTTATTAGGTTTAGGTAAGTCTTTCAACTTCTCCCGTACAATGTCGGCGCGAAGATGGTCGCGCTCTTCCGCAGCCAATTTTTGCTGTGAAAGATGCTGGAGATGTGCAGGCTGTGTTTCCATCAACAGTGAGTTAATCAATATGCGACCCTCTTCCGGGAAAAACCCTAAGTCAATCCCGAGGCGCATCACAGATAGCAAGTTTAGGGCCTCCTTGGACGAGACCGAGTAGGCGTGGGTTAAAATACCGTAGGCACGACCGACTTGGTCCAACAGCATTGGACGTTTTGTCTCGAGCAGATTCTCGCGGGCCTGGTTCTCGCGCTGGACTAACGTCTCGATGACCTTGTTTAGCCGCTCAATAATCTGGCTCTCGTTTTCCCCAAGCGTAGTTTGGTTGGAAACTTGAAAAAGGTTACCCATGGCTTCGGTCCCTTCGCCGTACAATCCTCTCACAGCCAGACCGATTTTGTTTACCGAATTGATAACCTGATTGATTTGCTCGCTCAGCACTAACCCGGGCAGGTGGACCATCGCGGAGGCGCGCATGCCCGTGCCGACATTCGTCGGACACGCTGTCAGGTATCCCAGTTCGGGGTCAAAAGCGAAATCGAGGTGCGCCTCCAGCGCAGTGTCAACATCGTCGATAACGCGGAAGGTCTTTTGTAACTCCAACCCCGCGGTGATGGCCTGCATCCGTAAATGATCTTCTTCGTTGATCATGATGCTGACAGCCTGCGTCGGATTGATCACAACCGCGCTGCCCATCCCTTTGGCAGCATGTTCGCGGCTAATCAGATGCCGCTCAACCAGGACCTGCTTTTCCAACGCGGAAAGCTCATTTAAATGCTCCGAAAACGAGCTTCGCATCTGTGCGAGTCCATCCACTTCCGGTTTGATCTCATCCAAAATGCGGATCCGCTCCGTCTTCTTGGCCCATCCCGGAAATGGCAGTTTAGCCAGGTTGCGCGCCAACCGGACGCGGCTGCTAATCACGATCGGATGATGCCCGTTGCCTGGCGACAGCCAATCTCCACGTGTGGTCAATATAGAGCCGATTTTCATGCTAAGCCTGCTCCTCCAACTCCAATTGCCGGATCTCGTCTCGGATCGTCGCTGCCGATTCGTAGTCCTCTTTGGAAACTGCTTCTTCCAGGCTGCGTTTCAGCTCATTGAGCCGATCGGAGCGCACAATGTTTCTGAACAAACGAGCGGGGACTTTGCCAGTGTGTTTTGTCCCTTTGTGCATCGCTTTGATCAGGGATCCCAGGCCCTCGGCAAATGTGCCGTAACACTCGCTGCACCCAAGCCGGCCGGTCTTCTTAAAATCGGCCTGCGTGAACCCGCATACCGGGCAGTGTTCCGTCGGCGCAGCCTGTTCGACTTGTTGCGTCTCCCCTAAGCCAAGTAATAGGTCCGCAAGCGCGAAACCGGTCGGATCTGAGACACCTTTATCTTTGGAGCAGGCCTCGCACAAATTGATCTTCTTCATGTTCCCATCGACGATCTGGGTCAGATAGACCGTTGCCGTGTTTGTTTTGCAGACGTCACAAATCATGCCAATGTTGCTCCCGTTATTCGGACGCGTTCATCGTGTCTAAAGTATCCTACTGATAAATCGGAGTGCCGGTAGCGCGTGTCAACTCGCGGAAGCTTTCGATCAACCGCAAAGTGACGGCTCCCGGTTGCCCGTTGCCGATTAACCTTCGATCAAGTTGCACGGCCGGGATGACCTCAGCTGCAGTCCCGGTTAGAAAACACTCGTCGGCGGTGTAAATGTCATGTCTGATTAGGTCACGTTCTACCGTCCGAATATGAAGCTTCTCTGCCAGCTCAAAGACCACGGCGCGCGTTACGCCCGCCAGAATCCCAGAGTTCAGCGGCGGCGTGGAAATCTCGCCCTTTTTGACAACGAAAATGTTGTCTCCGGTGCACTCGGTGACGTAGCCCTGTTCGTTCAACATTACGCCTTCTCCGGCGCCTGCGTTCTGGGCTTCAAGTTTTGCCAGAATGTTGCTGAGGTAGTTGAGGGACTTGACTCTTGGGCTCAATGCCGCCGGCGGGGTTCGTCGCGTCGCACAAGTCACCATGGTTAAACCCTTGTGATACAGATCTTCCGGGTACAAGGCGATCGTGGCGGCGATGATGATAATACTTGGCCGGCGACATGTATCCGGACTGAGCCCCAACGACCCGACGCCGCGCGTCACGATGAGACGAATATAGCCGTCGTGCAGATCGTTCTGCCGGATAGTCTCCAGGGTGGCGGCGATCAGCTCTGATTTTGACATTGGAACATCGATGGCGACCGCCCGGGCGGAATCCCAAAGCCTGTCAATGTGCTCATCCAGGCGGAACACTCGATCGTTGTAGAAGCGGATTCCTTCGAAGACCCCGTCGCCATAGAGGAGACCATGGTCGAACACGGAAATTTTTGCCTCGGCCTGGTCGTAGAAGTTTCCGTCGATGTAGATTCTGAGATTCATACTTATCGCGTTCAAACGTTAGTTGGTCAGTAATCCGTCCCGGATATTTACACGCCGGTCCCCAGCCGACGCGAGCCGTTGATCGTGAGTGACCACGACCAATGTTTTCTGTTTCTCTCTTGCCAAAGCAAGCAGCAATTCCATGATCGCATCGCCATTCGCAGTGTCGAGGTTGCCGGTCGGTTCGTCGGCGAAAATGATGGCCGGATCATTGATCAGAGCGCGGGCAATCGCGACACGCTGCTGTTCTCCACCGGACAACTCGCTTGGCAAATGGTTCATCCGATCGGCCAGACCCACCCGTTGCAGGTGTTGGACGGCTACCTCGAGCTGTTGTTTGTTCCGGATTAGCGACGGAACCAGCACGTTCTCGAGTGCAGTGAGCTCCGGCAGCAAAAAATAGCTCTGAAACACAAATCCCATTTTCTCATTCCGAATCTTTGCGTCCGCGGAAGAACCATTCCGGTACATTTTGTGACCCTCAAAGATTACTTCGCCGGCTTCTGGTCGCTCAAGGCCGGCCAATGTGTACAACAAGGTCGTCTTCCCCGCGCCAGAGACGCCACAGAGAAAAACTGCCTCGCCGCGCCCAATCTCGAGACTAATCCCTCGCAGCACTTCAATTCTTCGTGAACCGACCTTAAAAGATCGGTAAACATCCCTGGCGCTTAGCTGTGGGTGGTTAATCACCATTATGGTGCAATTGGCGAACGCCTTCGAACAATATAACGGCCACAGCGGTTGCCAGGTTTAAACTACGGGCTTCCGGCGCCATTGGTATCGTCAAACAATCGTCCGGATGAGACAAAAGGAAGCTTTCCGGCAGGCCTTTGGTTTCGCGACCGAAAACAAGATAGTCTCCCTCGCGGAAATCCGCGTCCCAATACCTTCGTTTAGACTTAGTCGTTAGAAGAAACCGCCGGCTGGGGGGGCGTGTCGCGGCCTCAAATTCGGCGAAGCCTTCCCAGTACTCGATATCCACTTCATCCCAGTAATCCAGGCCGGCACGTCGCAACCGCCGGTCATCGACCGAAAAACCAAGGGGCTTAACCAAGTGCAGCTTGCTCCGCGTCGCCAGGCAGAGCCGGGCGATATTTCCGGTATTGGGAGGAATTTCCGGTTCGACGAGCACAACGTTGAACATGCTTTCGTAAAAACAAAAAAAGCGCCTCAACGTCCGAGGCGCTTTTTCCGTCGGGAGGGAAATAATATTGCCGGATCAGTTGGTCGAACTCAATTGCGCCGCTTCGATCGGTTCGACATTTACCCTTCGACCGCTCTGGTCGAAACGTACAATGCCGTCTACCAGAGCGAAAATCGTGTAATCTCGACCCAGCCCGACATTTTTTCCCGGCAAAAATTTGGTTCCTCGCTGGCGGACAATGATGTTGCCCGCGACCACTTGCTCACTGCCAAATTTTTTTACACCCAGGCGTTTACTAACGCTGTCGCGTCCGTTTTTGACACTACCTTGACCTTTTTTATGAGCCATACTTCAAAACCTCAAACTGTGAACAAGCTTGACGGGAAGACTTTTGCGTCCAGCTCTTCTATTCGTCGCCTATTCATGAGTTAATCGCTTCGATCTTCACCCGCGTCAGTTGGCGGCGATGACCCACGGTCCGATGGTATCCTTTGCGCCGCTTATACTTGAAAGCGATCACCTTTTTGTCTTTGAACTGTTCAATCACTTCACCGACCACCTTCACTCCGGCGATGACCGGATCACCAGCCGTGATGTTCGCTCCATCAGCGAGCAATACCACGTCTCCGAACGTGACCTTCTCTCCCTGTTCCGCCGTGAGTTTGTCAACCGCAATGGTCTCCCCGGGGCTCACCCGATACTGTTTACCTCCAGATCGAATAATTGCGTACGCCATGGTCAATGTCTAATTAGAAAGGCGCAAAAAATGCCATAGCCAGCCCGGTGTGACAAATTATTTTTATGAGGTTGTGGTGCTAGCCCGCAAAAATCACGCGCTGGGAGAATCGACGAGCTCATTGCGGGCTAGAAAGCTCTTAAACAGACGCTGCGCGTCTGTTCAAGAGCCTGTTTTACAATTAAGGATTCGAAACAACGTGTTTTTTCACTCTTCTCTGCAAAAAGCAGCAGAATGGTCCGGCGTAGCCGGAGGCCACCTTCGCTCTACGGGCTACGGCGCGCCCGCAAAGCTGGAAAGGCCGCGCCATAGCGAAGCGACGGCGGGATTCTGCTGCCTGAGCCTGCATCGCTCACAAATCTCTGAAGATTTGTGAGCGATGCAGGCTAGGGGCGCGCTCCCGCGCCAGGACGCGACGAAGCGCGTCCCTACCGAACGATTCGGTAGGGCCAAGTTTCACCTTGGCCTTGCGACAGCAACGGGGTGCGACCAAGCCTCGCCCTACCGCCCTGAGCTCGCGCCTACCACCCTAAAATTCTCTCGCAAGTAAGTAATCGGCCAGACCATGTAGGACTTCCGCTTTCTGCCCAAATGGCTTGAGCGAGGCGTGGGCTTCCTCCGTCAATTTCCGCGCGACTTTCCGCGAGCGCTCCAGGCCGACCACTGACGGGTAGGTCGCTTTCTCGGCAATCAGGTCTTTGCCCGCACTCTTCCCGAGTGCCTCAGAAGTCTGGGTGACGTCAAGGATATCGTCGATGACTTGAAACGCGAGTCCGAGAGCCTTCCCGAAACCCGACAGACTCGCCAGCTGTGCAGGCGTGGCGTTCGCGCTCATCGCTCCCAATCGAATCGATGAGCAAAGGAGCGCCGCCGTCTTCGATTCGTGGATGAACCGCAGCAATGGTAATGAGACTCGTCTTCCCTCGCTCTCCAGATCGACCACCTGACCTGCTATCAGGTGGCGGCTGCCGGAAGCAACCGCAAGCTCCCGGACAATGTCCTTTAATGAGTAGCGAGGCCACCCTGGTACCTGGGCCGCTAACTCGAACGCAAATGTCAAAAGAGCATCGCCTGCCAGTACGGCGATAGCCTCACCAAAAACCTTGTGGGAGGTTGGCACGCCGCGGCGAAGGTCGTCGTCATCCATGCAAGGCAGGTCGTCGTGAATCAGCGAATAAGTGTGAATACATTCAACTGCGCAGGCCAGCGGCATAGACTCTGCCTGTTGACCGCCGCAACATTCGGCGGCTGCAATACATAAGATTGGCCGCAACCGCTTGCCGCCAGCGAATATGCTGTATCGCATTGCCTTATGTATCGTTTTCGGCTTGACGCTCGTTTTCGGCAGCAACCCTTCCAGCGCCTCGTCCACCAATTTCTGGCGTGCAACAATGTACTCTTTCATTCCGGCGGCACTTACCGAAGATAACGCTGAGCGATCGGCATTCTCCAGCCCATCCCGAAAGCGAGGCTGGTGACCTTTAGCCCGGGGGCAGCCTGACGCCTTTTGTATTCGTTCATATCCACCTTACGCTGAACCCAGCGAACGACTTCGGGATCAAAACCGTGGTCCGCAATCTCTTCGGGGCTCAAAAGTTCTTCCACGTACAGCCTAAGGATCTCGTCCAACACCTCATACGCCGGCAGCGTATCCTGATCCTTCTGGTCCGGCTTCAGTTCGGCGCTCGGTGGCTTCGTGATCGAGTTGGTCGGGATGACTTCCCTTTCACGGTTAATCCAGCGCGCCAGTCTGTAAATCATTGTCTTTGGCACGTCGCTGATCACTGCGAGGCCGCCGCACATGTCGCCGTAAATTGTGCAATAGCCGACCGCAAGTTCGCTCTTGTTCCCAGTCGTCAGAAGCAGATGGCCAAATTTGTTCGACATCGACATCAGAGTCAGACCGCGTAATCGGGACTGCATGTTCTCTTCCGTGGTGTCTTCCCCTCTGCCGGCAAAGATTTCTTTGAACTGACTTTTCAAAACGTCGAAGGGCTCCCTAATCGATATGACGTGACGGACAATTCCCAGGTTTTTCGCCAGACTCGCTGCGTCATCCAGGCTCCCATGGGAGGAGTATTGACTTGGCATCGAGACCCCGACAACGTTCTCTTTGCCCAGGGCCGCTACCGCTATCGCCGCGGTGACCGCCGAATCGATCCCACCGCTCAGGCCAAGCACCGCGGTTTTGAATCCGCACTTGGAAAAATAGTCCCGTACGCCTAAGAGAAGTGCCTCATAGATCTCTTGTTCGGGCGATAGGTCGACTGTAGAGACCGGCTTAGCGGACGACTCTATGACCGCAACCTCTTCCCGGAAGCCGGGCATCTGAAAAATGGTATTGCCCGCCTTGTCTATTGCAAAGGAGTTGCCGTCAAAGATCAACTGGTCATTTCCGCCGACGCCGTTGCAGTAGAAGAACGGCACCCGGTAGATGGCCGCGAGTTCACTGACCATTCGGCGCCGAAGCGCAGGCTTTCCGACGTAGTACGGGGATGAACTCAAGTTTACAATGACCTGTGCGCCTTTCCCGGCGAGAGTGGAAACCGGGTCCTGGCGATACAGGTCGCGCTTCAGGTATTTATCTGTCCAGATGTCCTCGCAAACTGTAATGCCGATTTTCGTGCCAAGCAGCTCGATGGGTTCCTGATCAAGTGCTGGATCGAAATATCTGGCTTCATCGAATACGTCGTACGTCGGCAGTAAGGTCTTGAAAACCTTCCGAAGGCGTTCTCCTTTAACTAAAACAGCGCAAGCATTTACAAACGGTTTACCCGTTTTACTCGGATTAATGTCCACATAGCCGACTAGGAGCGGTACAGTCCCCACAGCGCCCTGCAACTCATTGAGCGACTCAAGCGTTTCCGGAACAAATCCAGATTTGAATATCAGGTCTTGAGGCGGGTACCCGGTTAGGGCCAGTTCCGGGGTCAACACCAGATCTGCCCCTGACGAAACCGCCGCTTGGTATGCCGAGAAAATCCGGAGCCGATTTGCTCGGATGTCGCCAACCGTAGTGTTGATCTGTGCAAAACCGATCCGCATATAAGTAGCCTGCAATGAGCTGGTCGCTTCGGCTAGCGCGTGATTTTTGCGCGCTAGCCGCAAAAATCAAGCAAAAGCCGAAGCGACCAGCTCATTGCAGGCTCGGGGGTTTCTCATTAGCCTCCGCTAGAGCTTCCGGGTCCCGAATGTCGGTCCAATAGCCTTTGATCTCGACCGCCTGCACCTTCTTTCCATCCCGAGCGATGGCGCGAATTGCGTCAGTCAATTCGTATTCGCCTCTGGGTGACTTCTGTAAACGGGCAACGTACGAAAAAATCTGCGGTTTGAAGGTGTAAATACCGGCGTTATACCAGGGTGTGCTCGCTTGGTCTCGACTCTGCTTTTCCTGGATATCGACCAGCTCGAAGGCATTGTTCAGGTAGACAGCCCCCCCTTTCGAGGTGTCTTCTGCATACCGCACGGTCAGCATCATTTCGGCGTCACCTGGCCGAGTGAGAGGGACATAGCTTGACGGATCAACGAGGATATCGCCGTAGCTGAGAACGAATGGATCATCCCCACAGAATTCTTTGGCGAGTTCAACCACTTTTCCTGTGCCATCTTGCGTAACTTGCTCTACGTAAATTATTTTCACACCAAACTCTGAACCGTCTCGGAAATGCTCCCGAACCACCTCCTGCCGATACCCAACCACGATTAATATTTCCGTGATCCCCGCATCGTGAAGGCCGTCGACGATATAGCGCAGGATCGGCTTACCGCGAACCTCCACCATCGGCTTGGGTAGCTCGTGGGTCAGTTCTCGCATACGTGTACCGCGCCCTGCAGCGAGGATGACCGCCTTTGTCACTGGTTTGCTCATGTCTGCCTGGATCTGATCTCCGTGACAAACTCTGCGATCCTGTCCATGGCCTCTTTGAGTTTGTCGAGCCCGGTGGCGAAACAGCAACGCACAAAACCTTCGCCCGAAGCCCCGAAAGCGCTGCCGGGAACGACTGCTACTCTTTTTGACCTCAGCAGTTGAAGGGAGAAATCTTTGCTCTTCAGGCCTGTTGAACTGATTTCGGGAAACACATAGAAGGCGCCTTTCGGTGTGTGGCACGGAAGACCGATCTCGTTCAGGCGACTAACCACAAAGTTTCTACGGCGCTCGTAGTCTTCGCGCATGATTCCCACCTCTTTCTGACAGTTTTCCAGTGCTTCGATAGCCGCCTCCTGTGACATGATCGAAGCACACATGATGGCGTATTGATGAATCTTCATCATCGCTTCGATCATCGGTCCGGGGGCACAAGCGTAACCAACTCGGAAACCGGTCATCGCATA
>Ga0213872_10000797_pt1 | contig 22981 bp, 19 predicted proteins | sample VelepicomBERX_R2_FD_160071 | JGI IMG/M metagenome (GOLD analysis project Ga0213872, IMG submission 160071) | Rhizosphere microbial communities from Vellozia epidendroides in rupestrian grasslands, the National Park of Serra do Cipo, Brazil - RX_R2 | ecosystem: Host-associated > Plants > Roots >...
ACCGTGCGTTCCAGCTGCTCGGTATCGGCACGCGCCGTTGCTCGTTCGGCCACTACCTCGGCACGATATTTACCGCCGGCAATCACCTTGATGATGTAGGCGGTGATGATCAAGAGGAAGACAAAGTCGCCCCCTTTGAGCAAGCTCGCGACGATCATCACGAGGATGGAGACGATGATTAGCGTCTTCCAGGGTACGACTGCGAGCCAGTCGAAGAACTGCCACCAGAGCTTGACTAAGGCATCCTTGACCGGGATCAGCGTCACGATCACCGATTCTTTTTCCTTGGTCGCCTTTTTCTTGTCGGCCAAGGTCGCTTCGATGTCGTCGAGAATGCTGGCCCGGATACGGTCACCAAGCCGTTGGCTATCGCTCATTGGTTTACGCCGCGCGCCGCCTGTGGCGTCCTGAGCATTGAAATTGTCGTCTTTTTCCATCGTTGTCCATCCGGCTTGGTTCAGCCGGGGTCACATGCTTTCGCATCGGCTGAGGGGCGAATCCATCTGGATACCAGCCTTTTGAGGCCAGCGTTCGTATGGTGCAAAGATAGGCGATGGGGCCCGTACGGTCGACGAGACAGGGATGCACTGCGGAAAGCGGGGCATACACTGCAGGAAACGGCGACGAATGGCGATCATTCCTCGCGTGCCGGGACGAGGACGGTCCGGTTGCCATTGGTTTCCATGGGACTCACAAGCCCGGCCTGCTCCATCTGCTCGATGAGCCGTGCCGCGCGGTTGTAGCCAATGCGCAGCTGGCGCTGAACGGATGAAATGGATGCCTTGCGGCTCTTCAGGACGAACGACACTGCCTGGTCATACAGATCGTCACCTTCGCCATCTCCGCCACTGGTGAGGCTGAATTCGCCGCCGCCGTCTGCACCCTCGACGCTGCCTGAGAGAATGCCTTCGATATAGTTCGGCTCACCCTGGGTCTTGAGGAACTCGACCACGGCATGCACTTCTTCGTCGGCCACGTAGGCACCATGCACCCGTTGTGGGTAGCCAGTGCCTGGAGGCAGGAAAAGCGCATCGCCCTGGCCCAAGAGGCTCTCGGCACCCATCTGGTCAAGAATCGTGCGCGAATCGATCTTGCTCGATACCTGAAACGCGCAGCGCGTCGGGATATTGGCCTTGATGAGGCCGGTGATGACGTCGACCGATGGACGCTGGGTCGCGAGGATCAGATGGATGCCTGCCGCACGGGCCTTTTGCGCCAAGCGCGCGATCAGTTCTTCGATCTTCTTGCCGGCGACCATCATCAGGTCGGCCAATTCGTCGATCAACACCACGATCAACGGCAGCGGGTCGAGGGGTTCTGGGCTGTCCGGCGTCAGGCTGAATGGGTTGGTCAGGCGTTCGCCACGCTTTTCCGCGTCTTTCAGTTTCTGGTTGAAGCCCGCGAGATTCCGCACGCCCATGGCGCTCATCAGGCGGTAGCGCTTTTCCATCTCGGCCACACACCAGTTGAGCGCATTGGCGGCGTGCTTCATATCGGTCACGACAGGCGCCAGCAGGTGCGGGATGCCTTCGTAGACGCTGAGCTCCAGCATCTTCGGGTCGATCATGATCAGGCGCACTTCTTCAGGCGTTGCCTTGTACAGCATCGACAGGATGATCGCATTCATCGCCACCGACTTACCCGAGCCAGTGGTACCGGCGACCAGCATATGCGGCGCACGGGCGAGGTCGGTCACGACCGGCTTGCCCGAAATATCCTTGCCCATCGCCATGGTGATCAGCGAGCTGGAGTCGTGATACGACTGCGAGCCGATGATCTCCGACAGGCGCACGATCTGGCGCTTCGGGTTGGGCAGCTCAAGTCCCATATAGGTCTTGCCGGGAATGGTTTCCACGACCCGGATGCTGACGAGACCAAGCGCGCGCGATAGGTCCTTCATCAGGTTAACGATCTGGCTGCCCTTCACGCCCACTGCGGGCTCGATTTCGTAGCGCGTAATGACGGGGCCCGGGTAGGCCGCAACAACCTTCACTTCGACACCGAACTCGGCGAGCTTGCGCTCGATCAGGCGGGAGGTGTACTCCACGGTTTCGTGGCTGACGACCTCCTGCGATGCGGGTGGTGGTGCGAGCAGGGTGATGCTGGGTAACTCTGTGCGGTCGCTGGTGACGAGCGCTGGCGTTTTCTTGGCAACTGTCTTCTGCTTCGGCGCTGGAACACCTGCAGGGGTGGGCGCCGCCGCGATGGCTGGGGCTGCGGGGGCTGGCTCATCCCAGGGCGGCAGCTCCTCTTCGCTGAAGAGCGACGGTTGGGCTTCGGCTTGTCGTGCTTTTTCCTGCGCTTTCTGCTCCTGCTCGATCTCGCGCAGTACGGCGCGGGCGGGCGGGATGTCGAGCGTTGGCTCTTCGATATGGATGGCCGGTGCGTCTTCGATACGCTGCTTTTCGACCGTGACACGGGCTTCACGCGCAATGGCGGCTTCTTCGCCGATCTTGCGATCCTGCCGGGCTTGCCAGATGTTCAGGATGCTCATCGTGCCGTCTTCGATCCAGCCGCCGACGCGCTCCATCAGGCTCAGCCAGGAAATACCCGCGAAGAGCGAGAGGCCGATGGCGAAACCAGCCAATAGCAACAAGGTGGCGCCGATAAAGCCCAAGGCATGGTAAAGCCAGCCACCCAGCGCCAAGCCAAGCATGCCGCCGGGTGCGTAGGGCAGGGCGATTTGCCAGGTACCGAGGCGCAAGGCTTCCAGGCTGCAGCTGGACAAGATCAATAGCAGGTAGCCGCTCAGGGCAACGGTGACGATGCGGCGATTTTCCGACACTTGTTCGAGCCGACGATAGCCCCACAGGATGGCCGCAAGGCAGAACACCACCCACCACCAAGCCGATTCACCGAACAGGTACAGCAACACGTCGGCCAGCCAGGCGCCAAAGCTGCCGCCTAGGTTGTGAATGGTGGCGTGTGTCGCAACCGTGGACCAGCCCGGGTCGCTCTTGTGATAGCTCGCCAGGATGATGACCAGGTAGATGCCACCAACCACGGCGGCCAGCCACCAGGACTCGCGCAAGACAGCGGCAAGTTGTGGCGGCAAGGGCGTGGCATCACGCTGGCTGCGGTTCGAGACATTGCGGGGACGGCGTGAAAACAGCATGGGCACGGCCTGTTGGAGGACTTCGGCGATTATAACGTGCCGCCCAGTTTGCAGGGCCGAGTTATGGCGTGGTCATGCACAAGGGGTGGGATGTTTGCATCATGAACGGAGGTTGGCCCCGCTCAGTGCGGCTGGTCCTCGCGGTAGATCGCGATCTGGCGTTGGCCATCCGCACGCACCGATGCGCGGTACATACCTTCGCAGTTGAACGGCAGGGCGATATTGCCCGCCCAGTCGATGGCGATCAGGCCGCCGCTGCCACCCATGTCGAGCAGCTCGCCGTTCACGATCTCGTCGGCGGCGTCGATGAGGCCTTGGCCCGTGTAGCGCAAGCGGCTCGCGAGGGAATGCGCGGCCGCGCAACGAATGAACACTTCGCCGTGGCCAGTGCACGAAACGGCAACCAGCTCGTCGGCCCAGGTGCCTGCTCCGAAGACAGGTGTATCGCCAATGCGCCCAGCCATCTTGGCCGTGCGCCCGCCTGTTGACGTGGCAGCGGCCAAGCCACCTTTGCGATCCAGTGCGACCGCACCTACTGTGCCGTGCTTGATATGCTCGGCGGCCTGCGCAGCGTCACCCCCGGCACGCATGCGCGCGAGCTCCTGTTGCAAAGCCGCCCAGCGTTGTGGGGTGTGGAAGTAAGTCGGGTCGACCCGTTCCAGCCCGACCGCTTCGGCGAAGGCATCTGCACTGGCGAAACCAAGCGTCACATGTGGGGTGCGTTCCATGACGGCGCGCGCCAAGCGCACGGGGTTACGTACAAAGCGTACGCCCGTCACGCTGCCTGCTTGCCGATCGGCGCCGTTCATGATCGCAGCGTCCAATTCGACGAAACCGTGGTCATTGAAGACGGCACCACGTCCAGCATTGAACAGTGGGTCATCTTCAAGCGCAACGACGGCGGCTTCGACCGCGTCGAGCGCACGGCCGCCTGCCACCAGCACGGTTTGGCCGGCCGTGAGCGCCGCATCTAGCCCCTGCCGGATGGTGGCTTCGCGCTCAGGCGTCATATCACCACGGGGGATCGCGCCTGCACCGCCATGTATTGCAATTGCGTAAGTCATGCGTCAGTACCCAATGGGGCAAACGAGGTATGGGTGATTATATTTAATATAGTTTGTGCTGATGCGCTTGATTGCATCATGAACCTACCCGTGCGACTGGCTTGCAGGCATCAATCCAGAAAGCGAGACTGCCAAGCTAGGTACAAGCGATATGCATGGTCTTTCATCGCTTCAGGCGTTTCGAAGTTCGCCGGGTCGATCGGGTTGAAGACATGGTATTCCGCACAGGGGTTCGGCGAAATGGCAATTTCCCACAACTTGGTGAGCAGATGCTGGTTGTCCCACTCGAATGCTGCTTGGGCGGGGTAGTAAAGAAAGACTGGCAGGATGGGGATGCCCGTTTCCAGGCTGGTGACAAAGGCGCCGTTGAAGAAATGCCCGCCGATACGACGGCCTTTACAGCCGCCTTCGGGGTAAAGGGCCAGGTTGTCACCCTGGCGGACGGCATCGATCATGGCTTGCGTGGCAGCTTTGCGCGAGGCAGAAGACTCGCGTTTGACGAATAGTGTGCCGGCGGCGACGGCGATGCGCCCCAATACCCACCAGTCTGCGACTTCGGCCTTGGCGAGCGAGCGGACGGGGAAAAGCGCGGGGATGCCGATGTCTTCGAAGGCAGAAGGGTGGTTGGCGATCAGGATGTATTGCTTGGGCAATGCACCTGCATAGTGCTGGTGCAGGGCTAGCTTGACGCCCAGCGCCCGTACGAAGCTGCGACACCAGGCCGCAAAGCAAATGCGGTAGAGGCTACGTGCGATACGGTGTGGCAGCAGGGCCACCAGTAGCATGAACAGCGTGAAGGCGAGTAGATCAAGCAGGGCGGCTGCGCGGCGCAGGCAAGCAAGCAGCGCCAGCATGCCGGTCAGACCAGGAAGCCGCGCAGCTTGCTTTCGATAATGCGCGGATTTTCGCCATGGGCAATCGCAACCAAGCCTTCGACCACCATTTCGCGGCGATTGGCTTCGGTTGCAATGACGTGTTTGAGCTTATTCGAAATCGGCAGAAAGAAGAGGTTCGCCGAACCCACCCCGTAGATGGTGGCCACGAAGGCAACTGCGATCCCCGCACCGAGTTTTGAGGGGTCAGTGAGATTCTCCATCACATGGATGAGGCCCATCACCGCGCCGATGATGCCGATGGTCGGAGCATAGCCACCAGCCGATTCCCAGATTTTAGCGGCCGCACGGTGCTTTTCTTCGTTGGCGCTGATTTCAAGCTCCATGGTGTGGCGAATCGCCTCGGGCTCGGCACCATCCACCAGCATCTGCAGCGCACGCTTCACGAAAGGGTCTTTTTCGCTCATCAGCGCGGTTTCGAGTGCCAGCAGGCCGCCGCGGCGGGCGGTGTTGCTCCAGTTGACCATGGTTTTGACGAGCAGCTCCAGATTGGAGCTCGGTGGCATGACGACCCACTGCAGCATGCGCACGCCGCCGATGAAGTTGCCGACGGTACTCTGCAGCAGCACTGCGCCCAGAGTGCCACCGATGACGATGAGGAATGCTGTGAACTGGAGTAGGGAGCCGACACGGCCGCCCTCCAATAACTGGCCACCGATGATTGCGCAGAGGCCCAAAAGGAGGCCAATAAGGCTCAGTCTATCCATGGGATAAGGTGTTGTTGTAAGCGACGGTCCACGAGGTTATAGCAGATTTCAGTGTAGCCCGGGAACCCGCACGCATCCGAACTTGTACCGCGTTTGCGCCAAAGTGCGTGGGGCGCTTGGCAATGCTGGCCCCGTACCGTGCTGAAGCGGCGCATCAAAACCCTTGTTGAATGAGGGGGATGTGTGCTCGCCGCCGCAATAGGCGTTGCTTGGGATTGAGCAATGGTGTCCCGCCGCGGCTCCCCGTCACAGCGAGGCGGGTTCGTCTGGGCGTGGTTTGCCTCGCGAAATTACTGTGTCGTAAACAACAGACTGCGCCTATTTATCGGTCCAGTCGTGGAGTTTGACGCGCAGTCGGGCAACGGCCTGGCTGTGTAGTTGGCACACACGCGATTCCGATACGCTCAGCACGGCGCCGATTTCTTTCAGGTTCAGGTTTTGCTCGTAATAGAGCGCCATCACCATCTTTTCGCGTTCAGGCAATTGATCGATGCCTTGGATCAGCACATCGCGGAAGCTCTGCTCATCGAGCGCCCGCAAGGGGTCGGCGTCATGGTCCGCCGCCATATGGTCGAGCGCGTGTCGCTCGTCGTCCTCGGTATCGTGCTCATCGTAATAGATGAGCTGGTGACCGCGGCATTCGGCCAGCATCTCCTGGTATTCGGCGAGCGGCAGATTCATGGACTCGGCGATTTCACCCTCGGATGGGGCGCGGCCGAGCTTGTGTTCCAGCTTGACGAGGGCTTGCTCCATATCGCGCATGGTGCGGCGCAGTTGGCGCGGCAACCAGTCAGACTGGCGCAGCTCGTCGAGCATCGCGCCACGGATGCGCTGCGTGGCATAAGTCTCGAACTGCACACCGGCAGCAAGGTCGAAATTGCGGGCGGCCTCCATCAGGCCGATCAAGCCTGCTTGGATCAAATCATCGACTTCGACGCTGGCAGGGAGACGGGCGACCATATGGTACGCAAGCCGCTTCACCAGTGGGGCGAACGTGTTGACGCGTTCTTCCACCGGGTCGGATGCGTTTTGCCGGTAAAGGCCAATGGCGCGTGAGGAGGGCATACTTAACAAAATGGGGTTGATGCCTACTTTATGCCTTAGATGACGCCTGATTGCCAGCGCGTTGAACGAGCGGCCGAAGATTAGCAATCACTGACGCAGCTGGCAATGAGGCGATTCTCTGAAATGCGCTTGATAGGCGGCTTAGCGCCGTGCGGCCAGCCTGCTGTTGACGTCGAGCGCCCGGTAGAGCAGGTTGGCACGGTCTGCACTGCTGGCGCGCTTAGGCCAACGCAGCATGGCCGTGGCGAGTTGGGCAAAGGCCACGCTCGCTTCTGCCTGTGGGAAGGCGTGCACCACGGGTTGACCTACTCGGTCTGCGCGTGCCAGGGCTTCGTCTTCCGGCACAAACCCCACTAGCTTCATCTTAACGTCCATATACCGTTTTGCGACTTCCTTGACGCGCTGAAACAGCGCCATCGCGGTATCAAGGGTGCGCACGCGATTGGCGAGCACCCTGAAATCGCGCCGGCCAAACTCGGTGTGCAGTCGCTTCATGCTGGCATAGGCGTCGGTAATCGAATCGGCGGAGGGCGTGATGACCACGACGACTTCGTCGGTCGCGAGCGAGAGACCCGGCGCACTGTCTTCGGTCGGTGGACGGGCGTCGACCAGCACCCAGTCGATGCGCGCGACCAGTGAGTCATACTCGTCGGCCAGTTGCTCCGCGCGGCCAGGCGGCAACGTGCCGGCGAGCGGGGGCGGTAGCGTGAGCGGCATCAGCTCGAAACCCGGGGCAGTCAACAGGAGCTCATCGAGCCGTACCTCGCGTGCCGCCACATGGGCAAACTGGTAACGTTGTCGCAGCTGCAAGCGGTTGACCACATTGCGGCGACTGTCGTCTTCGTCGAGCAGCAGCACGCGCCGATCGAGCGCGGCCAGCGATGCAGCCAGATTAATGCTGAGTGAGGTGACCCCCGTCGCCGCCCCGCCAAGGAGGGCGACGGCACGGCCGCCTGCGCCGCCGACGAGTCGCCGCAGGCTGGCGGCCTGGTCGACCGCCACTGTCGCGACTGCGTTATCCATCCGATCCATGCTCATCGATTACGTTGTTGCTTCGCGCCAGGAGAAGTCCAGTGTGGGGGCTTGGGCACCCATGAAGAGGGGGTACTCTTCCTGCTTCAGTCGATACGCAGGTGCCTCGGGCGGTGTCTTGAAGACACGGTCGACCAAGTAGAGTGCGCTGGCCACATGCAGGTCTTCCGGCACACGCTGCCCATTGGTGATGTAGAACAATGGGAGCTTGTAGCGCACGATCACGTCGAGCCCACTGCCGAGGCTGAAGGCCTCGTCGGTCTTGGTGAACACACAACCCGCGAGCCCGCCGCCGTGATAACGCTTCACCACATCATCGAGCGTATTGCCTTGCGCATTGGCCGACAGGAGCAAGAGGCGTTTTACCGGTGTTGTCTGACCCGCCAATAGGGCGATCTGCTCGACCACGCGCTGGTCGCGCTGGCCCATGCCCACGGTATCGATCAGTACCAGATGGCGGCTGCGCAGATCGGCCAGGGTCTGGCTCAGGTCATGCTCGTCGGTCACCGCGTAAACCGGAATGCCGAGAATCTTGCCATAGATGCGCAACTGATCTTGCGCGCCGATCCGGTAACCGTCGGTCGTGATCAGCGCGACGCGTGCCGCACCGTGCTTCAGCGTGGCACGCGCAGCGAGCTTGGCGACGGTAGTCGTCTTACCGACGCCTGTCGGGCCGACCAGCGCATAGACGCCACCGGCTTCGACGATATCGGCGCCAGGGCCGACCGTAGGTAGGTTGTGTTGCAACGCAGTCCGCGCCCATTTCATGCCGCGTTCGGTGCTATAGCCTGCCGGCATGTGCTCGACGATCTGCCGCGAAAGCGCAGGGCTGAAGCCGACTGAAAGCAAACGGCGCAGCACTTCGAGGCGCTCGGGCTCCTGGCGCTTCAGCTCATTCCAGGCGAGCCCCGCGAGCTGGCCTTCGAGCAGATTGCGCAACAGTTTGATCTCTTGCGAAATGTCCTCGACTTCGTGCGAGATCGTATCGATCTTGCGGCCGTGTTCTTCGGCGGCGGGGGCGGCGGTAGTCGGTTGCGGGGCTTGGGCGACAGGTGCTTGTACCGGCGCGACGACTGTTGGCGTCACTACGGGCTCTGGTTCGGGCAGTCGGGCGCTGGGTGCCAGCGTGGGCTCGGTACGGCTACCCATGACGGGTGCCTGCGTCAGATCGACCTCTGGCGGCTCATAGCGATAGCGCGGCGAGAATGTCTGTGCCGGCACAGGGTGGTCATCCGGAATCAAGTCAGGCGATAGCGTCGGCGAAGCGGGCCGGGCCGCGCGGGCGCCAGGCGAGGGCTGGGCGGCGCGCACGTTGGGGCGTACGTCGTCGAGCGTCGGTTCTTCGTCGTCGTCGAGTTCGGGCGGCAGCGCGTAGGTACGCTGAATCGCCCGGCCGGTATCCCCCGCTGGCTTGCGCGGTGCGACGGGTTGCCGGCTGGGTGAGGGTTTGGCGCTATCGAGCGCGGCAACCTCGGTGTCGGCGACCGCCATGATCTCGATATGCCCATCGGGCAATTGCCGATTCGAGAGGATGAGTGCGTCCGGCCCCAGTTCGTCGCGAACCAGCTTGAGCACTTCGCGCGTTGTTGCGCCTTGGAATTTTTTGACGACCATGGTCCTGTCCTTTTCGGTCGATTTCAGGGCTTACTGCTCCAGATGCATCCAGGCGCTAAGCTGGGATGCTTCGTTCAAGCTGCTGCCTCGAAAGCCTACTTTTTCAGCACTGCCTTAAGCCGGTGCTGTTCTGCCACCCAGCACACCTACGATGCGGATGGTCTTGTTATCGGGTATCTCGCCGTGCGCCAACACACGGAACTGCGGGATGGAACGGCGCAGGAAACGGCTCAGCAGCGGGCGTAGCTGCGGCGGCGTGATCAGCACGCTGTTCATGCCCTGCGTTTCCATCTGTTCGGTGAGCTTGCTGGCCTGCTGCAGCAGCGATTCCGCCAAGCCCGGCTCCAGACCGCCGCCCTTGCCTTGGCTGGCTTGCAGCAAGACCTGCTCAAGGCTTGGGTCAAGCGCGATCACCTGCAACTCGGTCTCGCCTGGGAAGAGCTGATGCACGATGGCGCGGCCCAGGGCGACGCGTACGGCAGACGTCAGGTCGTCGATGTCCGTCGTCTTCTGGAAGTGCTCGCCAAGCGTTTCGAGAATCGTGCGCATATCGCGGATATGCATGCCTTCGTCAAGCAGGTTTTGCAGTACCTTCTGCAAGACGCCAAGCGGCACCACCTTGGGTACCAGGTCCTCGACCAGCTTGGGGAATTCCTTGGCGATATGGTCGAGCAGCTGCTGCACCTCTTCGCGGCCCAGCAGTTCGGCGGCGTGGCTTTGCAGCAGGTTGGAAATATGCGTGGCAACGACGGTACTGGCATCCACCACGGTGTAACCGAGCGATTGTGCCTGCTCACGCAAATGCGCATCTACCCAAACTGCGGGTAGGCCAAAGGTAGGGTCGGTCGTCGGCGTGCCTGGCAGCGTGCCCATCACTCGGCCCGGGTTGATGGCCAGAAATTGGTTCACATAGGCTTCGCCTTCGCCCACGTCCACGCCCTTGAGCTGAATGCGATAGGCATTCGGCTTGAGCTCAAGGTTATCGCGGATATGAATGGCGGGGACGAGGAAGCCCAGGTCTTGCGCGATCTTCTTGCGGATGCCGCGAATACGGCGCAACAGCTCGCCATCCTGATTGCGGTCGACCAAGGGGATGATGCGGTAGCCGACTTCGAGGCCGACTGGGTCGACCGGCGCGACATCGTGCCAACCCACTTCCTGCATCTGCTTTTCTTTTTCCTGCACCGCTGCTTGTGCCACAGCTTCGTCAGGTTTTTGCGCCTCGACTTCGCGCAGCTTGGCGCGCTGTTCCATCATGTAGCCCAGGCCCGCGAGTGCAGAGGCGATGAGCAAGAAGGCGATATGCGGCATATTCGGGATCAGGCCGAAGGCACCGATCACCGCTGCAGTGATATAGAGCGTGGTGGGCTTTGAGAACAGCTGGCCCAGCAGCTGCTCAGAGAGGTCTTTTTCGTCGCCCACGCGCGAGACGACGATACCGGATGCGGTCGAGATGATCAGCGCGGGAATCTGCGCAACAAGGCCGTCACCAATCGACAGCAGGGTGTAAGTCTTGGCGGCCTCGCCCACGGCGAGGTCGTGTGAGAACACGCCGACGATGATGCCGGCGATCAGGTTGATCACCATGATCAGGATGCCGGCGACCGCATCGCCACGCACGAATTTCGACGCACCGTCCATGGAGCCGAAGAAGTCGGCTTCCTGCGCGATCATGCGGCGACGGCGGCGGGCGTCTTCTTCGCCGATCAGGCCGGCGTTCAGGTCGGCGTCGATCGCCATCTGCTTGCCGGGCATGGCGTCCAGGGTGAAGCGGGCGCTCACTTCGGCGATCCGCCCGGCACCCTTGGTGATCACGACGAAGTTGATGATGGTGAGGATGACGAACACCACGATGCCAACCGCGAAATTGCCGCCGATCAGGAAGTGGCCGAACGCCTGGATGACCTTACCGGCGGCGGCTTCGCCCTGGCTGCCGTTGGTCAGGATCACGCGGGTAGAGGCCACGTTGAGCGCGAGCCGCAACAGCGTGGTCATCAGCAACACGACAGGGAAGGCCGAGAAATCGAGCGGTTCCTTGGTGTTGATCGACACCATCAGCACGATGATGGCGACGGCGATATTGAAGGTGAAGAAGAGATCCAGCAGAAACGGCGGTAGCGGCAGGATGAACAGCGTCAGCACCATCAAGACAAGGATGGGGCCGGCGAGGTTACTCAGCTTTAGACTAAATGGCATATTGGCTGTGCCGATACTTGATACTTCAGTTTCAAAAACTGCGCTTTCACTTTGAATTATCGCATTTTTTTGCGTTTGTCACCTATCGACTTCATTTCTGGCGGTGTTTGTCTGAAAAACAGCGCACGGCAAGCAATCGATCTATTGATGGACGAAGGCTGGGAGGCGAGGCAGCGGGCGGAAAGGCAGCAGAAATCGAACGAAGCTGGGGGTTGACTGCTGCGATCAAGCCTCACCGCCCGGGTCGAGCTCTTGCGGCACTGGCAAATCTTTCGCAAGCTGCGGCTCAAAGCCGCCAAACTGCTTCCAATGGCTCAGCTGATAGAGGTAGGCCAGTACTTCAGCCACTGCGGTGTAGAGCGCGTTGGGAATGTCTTGCCCGAGATCGGCATGGTGGTAGAGCGCCCGGGCAAGGGGGGGCGTACGCAGGATGGGAATCTTGTTTTCCTTGCCGATCTCGATGATGCGCTCGGCAAGCAGGAAGGCGCCTTTCGCGACCACTTTCGGTGCGCTCATATTCTTTTCGTCGTAGCGCAATGCGACGGCATAGTGCGTCGGGTTGGTTACGACGACATTGGCCTTGGGGATTTCGCTCATCATGCGCTGGCGAGCAGCCTGCATCTGCAACTGGCGAATCTTTGCCTTGATATGCGGGTCGCCTTCGGATTCCTTTTGTTCCTGTTTGACCTCTTCCTTGGTCATGCGCAGATTGCGGCGGTAGTCCCATATCTGGAAAGGCACATCGATCAGCACGATCACCAGCATCGAACCGACGACTAATTCCAGTGTAAAGCGTGCCAATTCCCAAAGCGCCGCAAGCCCGGCCAGCGGGGGCATGGTGATTAACTGAATGACATCACCACGTTCATGCCAGATGGTCGCAATGGCAACCCCGCCGATCAGCGATGACTTCAGAATGGCTTTAGTCATCTCCACCAGGCTGCGCACCGAGAAGATTCGGCCGATGCCGGTCATAGGATTGAGTTTGCCGAAATTCGGCATCAAGGGCTCGAACGAGAACAACCAGCCCGACAGTGCGATGGAGGCCAAAACGGCGGCGACTGCGGTAGCGCCGAGCACCGGCAGAACGGCCAGCAAACCGGCCATGCCGGCGGCGCTCAGATGGAGCAGCATCTGGTTCAAGTCGATCAGCGTGGCTCGATCGATATGCAGATTGCTGATCATGACCTGTTTCAGGGTCGTGAGCATGCTGGCGCCGGTCAAAATAACAGCGGAAAAGCCGGCGGCGACCACGGCAAACGTGACGAGCTCATGCGAGCGCGCGACCTGGCCGCGCTGACGCGCTTCCTCTAGCCTTCGGGGGCTGGGGTCTTCTGTTTTTTCGAGGTCGCTGTCTTCAGCCATGGTCGCTTGGATGAAAGGCGAGGGTGCAGATGGAGCGGCTTAAGGAAACACTTCCCCAAAGCGCTGACGCCGTCACTATAGCGTGAAAACAGACTGGGCCGCGCATTGGCGGCCCAGTCTGTATGCGCCGGTACGACAGGCGCTGTGTCGATTCCGGCGTATTACTTTGCGCGAGCGATCACGCCGGCGGACTTCACCGCAACACCCATCAGGTCGGCCTGCTTTTGATGCATCAGGTCGACGTAACGCACATTGGCCTTGGTCATCTGATCGACCAACAGCCAACCGGCGTAGCGCACCTGGTCCATCTGCGCGCTGTACTGGGCAAGGGTGGCAGGGCTACCGTCACGCAACTTGGGCTGCATGGCCTTCAGGTCGGTCTTGGCGCTGGCGGAAACCTTGGTGAACTGCTCAGGCGTCATATCGAGGTATTCGGCGGTTGTCTTGCCTGGCACGACATCCTTCAGCACGTGGGCGTAGATGCCTTCGTTGATGGCCAGCTCGGTCAGGTTGCGCGGCTGGGCACCCCAGGCGGCTTCACGCTGAAGCGCGAGGCGAGCAATGATGCGTGCGAGCGGCAGCATGCGGGCATCTGGGCTGACTTCAAGCGGCAGGTAGACGTTCAAGAGATCGCCTTCCTGTGCGGTCCACACCTTGCCTTCAAACGTGCCGACGTAGGAGACGACGCGGAATTCGAACGGCTTGCTGCCGGCGAGTGCCAAGCGCGACACGACGCCGGTGGTGATGGATGACCATTCCGGGGCAATGCTGTCGTAGCCGGCGCGGATCTGCGGCATGACCGCCTCATAACGTGGCCAAGCGGCTTCGAGCGCTACGCGCGTGGCAGCATCGTCTGGCTGGGCCGAGAAGCCGTAAGCTTGCTTGAAGAAGCGCCAGCGGCGGTCTTGCTCAGACTCGACTGGTGCGGGCGGCGCAACAGGGGCGACGGCGGCTTGTTTGCCGTCGGCCGCGGGTGCTGCCGGGGCTGCCGGTGGCGCCGGTGGAACGGGTGCGGGCTTGCTGGCGCGGTCGTAGAAATCGACGAAGCGGATCGAGATGTCGCGCAGATGCGTCTGGATCGGCACCGGCTGTGCATCTTGTTTGGTCGCTGGCTTTGCGTCAGACGGAGTCTTGGCCGGCTTGCTGGCGGACATGGCGGACGCTGAGAAGGCGGCCGCAATCAGGCCGACGATAACGAGTTGACGCATGAGAACTCCACGATAGGGCTACAACGATCCGCTATGTGCGGACGAAGTCGCGCATTCTACCGAGGGTGAACCCATTTGGCACGAGTTAGCGGCAACCGTTTGGCGGAGAAAACTTGCCTATTTGCCGAAATCAGCTACAGACGCGATTCCGTCCCCCTTGCTTGGCCTTGTATAACATGGCATCTGCCTGCAAGAAGAGGGTGTTTTCGGTATTGAAGTCAGGCGTAAAGGCAGCGCCGCCACTGAAGCTGAAATGGCGGATTTCACCGGGCTCGACCTCGAACGGTAGCGCGCCGAAAGCGTTCTTCATGGCGTTGAGCCGCTTGAGCAGGCTGTCTTCGTCGGTATTCCAGAGCAGCATCACGAACTCTTCGCCGCCAAAGCGACTGAGCAGGTCGTGTTCGTTCATGTGGGATTGCAGCGTGAGCGACAGCCTTTTGATCACGATGTCGCCGAAGTAATGACCCCAGGTGTCGTTGATGGTCTTGAACTTGTCGATATCGACGATGGCAAGACCCAATTGCACACCTTCTGTCGTTGCTCGCATGATCGCGTCGTGCGCACGAATCTGGAAGCCGATCTTGTTGAGCAGCCCCGTGGCGCGGTCTCGGCTGATCAAGTCCTTGGTGAGTTGGTGCTTTCTGAGCCGATTGATGAGCTGCTGGCTGAGAATGTCGCTTTCCTTCTCAAGCAGCAACTGGTCGAACCCGTCGGCCACCGCGCGACGGGCAAGGACGGTATCGGTCGACTGCAGCAGCAATACGATCTCGATACTTGGGTCCGATTCCATATTCCGCTTCAGGATCTGGACCAGGGATTCGGTCTGCCGGTATTGCTTCTCGGGAATGATGATCATGTCGGGCTGGATACGCCGCGCTTCCTTGTGCAGCGTATGCGCTTCAGCGTGCTCGACCATCCTGATCTGTCGATCGGCCAGCATCTGCTGATCGAACGCCTTGGCCGAGCCGAGGATCAATACCTGGCTGACCATATCTCGCCGCGATTGGGCAAACAGATTGAACAGTTTCTCGACCAGCTTTTCATTGGCGATGGGCTTGTCGGCATACGCGAGGCAATTGGACTCGACCAGCATCTGCTGCAGCAAGAAGCGGCCGCTTTGCTTTTCGGTCTGGAGATAGACATAGCGCCGGTTGGCCGGTAGTTGAGCGAACAGGTCACGCAGGAACAGCGTTCGATTGCCGTCATTCTTCTGCAGACTCGACAGGATATCGAGATCGACGACGAACAAGGCATCGTCATCCGCGGACAATACGGCCTGCTGGAAGTCGACCATCTGGTCGAACAGCAGCACGTCGAAATCGTACTTGTGCGCGTGGAGCGCCAGCTCTTCCTGGTTGTCCTGGATAAAGAAGGTTTGCGCCAGAATGTAGGCCTTTCTGGGATACAGGAGATCGCTATCCTGCAAATTCATGCCTGCCGTCTCCAAACCTTCTGTTGCCATGTCTCTGCCAATTGTTGCGGACCGGGCGTCTAGGCTGCAGACAGCCGATTCCGGGCCTTAAAAAAAGTATAGTGTTGATACGGCTCTGTGGCTTGGTATATCGCACCACTTTTGGCTGGAACGGTCAGCCGCACGCTACCTGCTGCGACCCGCGTCCCAGGCGCATTGCCGAGCGCATCGATCAGCGGTACGCCGTCATACCAATGCGAGTAGGGAACGAGCAAAGTCTGTTCTATGGGGGTATCCGACAGATTGACGATGACCAATGCCGCCTCACCAAGCTCGCCAGTATGACGCAGATAGATCAATGCGTTACCGTTCAATCGATCTCCCAGTACGGTGACGTCGCCAAATTGCAACGCCGGGTTCGATTGTCGAATGGCGATGAGTTTTTTCACCCATTCCCGCTGCTGATGATCCCATTCGGTCGAATTCCAGCGCATGGGCCGTCGGCAGTCTGGGTCGGGCCCGCCGGCCATGCCGATTTCCTCGCCGTAGTAGAGCAGCGGAATGCCGGGTAGGGTGAATTGTGCCAGCTGTGCCAGCTGGACCCGCGCTGAGTCGCCGAGTGTCGTGAGAAGGCGTGGCGTATCGTGGCTCGATAGCATATTCCAAGAACACAGCAGGCCTTCCAGACCGTAGCCGCTACGTGCGTCGGCCACCGCACGATTGACCTGTGCCGCGCCGATGTCGCCTTTGAGCCAAGCCAGCAAGGCTGTGCGATACCAGTAGTTCATCATCCCGTGAAAGCCGGGCTGCTGGTCGAACCAGGCGCCGGCAAAGCCATTGAGTTCGCCGAGTAGTTGGCAACCTGGGTAACGGGCGGTGACATGGCGGGCCATATCTTGCGCAATGTGCAGGCCGACATCCTGGGCGACGTCAAAACGCCAGTTGTCGATGCCTTTGCTCAGCCAGTATTGCACCAGGCTATCGGGCTTGCGGTAGAGCGCATCGAGTACCGGGGGGTGAGTGAGATTGAGCTCTGGCATAAAGTCTACGTCCTGCCAGCATAGATGCCCACCGTCGGGGGTAAACGTGAACCAGTCGCGGTACTGAGGGTCGCCTGCCTTGGCGGCGACAAACCAGGGATGTTGATCGGAGACGTGGTTCAGCACGGCGTCCAGCGTGAGCGTCATCTTGCGCGCGTGTAGGCTGTTCAGCAGCCGATCGAGCGCCGGCTCGCCGCCGAACATCGGGTCGATCTCGAAGAAATTCGTGGCGTCGTACTTGTGATTCGACGGCGCGCTGAAAATGGGTGTCAGGTAGATACCCGTCACCCCGAGGTCTGTCAGGTAATCGAGCTTGTCGGCAATGCCGTCGAGGTCGCCCCCAAAGAACTGCTGGCCCCAGGGCTGGCTCAGCGTGCTGTCGTTCCAGTCGCGCTTCACGGCGCCGGGCAGGTTGTAGGCAGGGTTGGCCAGTTTGGTGGCGCTATCGAGCCCGCCGCCGATGGCGAAGCGTTCGGGGAAGATCTGGTAGACCACCTGACTGGCGGCGCGACGGACGAATTCGTTGAGGACGATGGGTTTCATGGTGGGCTCAGGTAAAATACAGAATTGGTTAAGCCATTCTTATCTGGAGCAAGCGCGATTATGCCGTCATTCGATATCGTGTCAGAAGTGAACGAAGTGGAAGTCAAAAACGCCGTCGAGCAAGCTAATAAGGAAGTCACCAACCGGTTTGACTTCAAAGGCTCGGATGCGCGCATCGAAGTCGCCGAGAAAGTCATGACGATCTTCGCGGACGACGATTTCAAGCTGAGTCAGGTGAAGGAGATTCTGACTGGCAAGCTCTCCAAGCGTGGGGTAGATGTGCGTTGCCTTGACGAGGGGAAGATCGAGAAGATCAGTGGTAACAAGGTCAAACAACCCGTGACCGTGAAGGTGGGCGTGGAAGGCGACCTGGCCAAGAAGATCGTCCGCATCATCAAGGATTCAAAGATGAAGGTGCAGGCCAGCATCCAGGGCGATGCGGTGCGCGTATCGGGTGCCAAGCGCGATGTGCTGCAGGACGCAATCGCCTTGATCCGCAAGTCGATTACCGACTTCCCGCTGCAGTATCAGAATTTTCGCGATTGATCGTTAGGCCAGCGGCCCGTCAGGGCCGCTGTGTTTACACGACAGACTGCAGTGGAATATAAGGCCCCGGTGTGCCGGGTGGCTTGGTCAGCGTGCGCGCGATGGCACTTTCGACCAGATCGGGGCTGAGTTTTTCCAGGCAATCCATATGCTTGAGCGGGCAAGTCCGTTCAAAACAAGGGCTGCAGTCAAGGTCCAGCGTGACGATTTCCGCGCGGTCGGAAAGCGGTGGCGTGAACTCTGGGCTTGATGAGCCATAGAGTGCGACCAGAGGCCGTTCCAAGGCAGCCGCGACGTGCATCAGCCCTGAATCATTCGTGATCACAAAGCTCGCAAGCGAGAGCAGATCGATGGCTTGCGCGAGCGACGTCTTACCGGCGAGGTTGGTGAGTGGAATGCCTGCCAGTTCTGCGATCCGGTTTGTCTCTGCAAGGTCATTCGCGGACCCAAACAGCCAGACTGCGTAGCCCTGGGAGCTGAGCCTGCGCGCCAACTCGGCAAAATGGCGCGAAGGCCAGCGCTTGGCGGGACCGAACTCGGCCCCGGGGCAGAACGCGGCAATTGGTTGTGCGTCGGATAGCCCCAGGTCGGCCAGGGCCTTGGCACGCGACGCTGGGTCGATGCTCAGGTGAGGTGCGGGTAATGGGCGTGGGAGTCGGTGGTCGGGCGCCTCGGCAAGGATAGCGAAGCGTTCCACCATTTGCGGCAGGGCTTCCTTATCGAGCGAACGCGCGTCGTTAAGTAGGCCATAGCGCGACTCACCAACAAAACCGGTGCGCAGCGGGATATTCGAGAACCAGGGCAGCAGCGCCGACTTGAACGAGTTCGGTAAGACGATCACCTGATCGAACTGGCCTTTCAGCGCCCGACCCAGTCGCCACCGTGCGCCGAGTTTGAGTGCGCCGTGCCCAAACGGATTCAGCAGTGTTGCGTCGACTTCGGGCATCCGGTCTAGCAGCGGGAGTGTCCACGCTGGCGCCATGACCGTGATATGCGCGTTGGGGCGGTAGGTTTTCAGCCGGCGATAAAGCGGCTGGGCCATGACGCTGTCGCCTACCCAGGCGGGCGCGATGATCAGGATACGGTCAGCCATGGCAAACGGTATCCTTTGCAACCCATGATGCGTCCTGGCAAATGCCAGGCGTGACCCATGCAGACTTCATGCTCAGTGGCCGTGTCCTGCCGGGCCGCCCTTGAGCAAGTACAGCGTACCGCAGTAGGGGCAGCGTGCTTCGCCGGTCTTTTCGATAGGCAGGAAGACGCGCGGATGAGCGTTCCACTTCAGCATGTCCGGCATTGGGCAGTGCAGCGGCAAGTCCTTGGCTTCGACTTCGATCTTGGTTTGGGTGTTTTCTTTCAGATTACTCATGGGGTGTTCCTGTTGGGTGGTGCGTATGGGTGAAACGGTGGCCGGCTGCTGCCGACCACCATCGCGAATAAGGTTAGACGAATGTCAGCCAATCGGCGTGCTGGCTGTCTTCGCCCTTCACGGCGGCAAAGTACATGCTCTGCAGGCGGGTGGTGATCGGGCCGCGACCACCCTCACCAATCGTGCGGCCATCAAGCTCGCGGATCGGGGTGACTTCGGCTGCGGTGCCGGTGAAGAAAGCTTCGTCGGCGATATAAACTTCGTCGCGCGTAATGCGCTTCTCGACAATCTCAAGGCCGATACGTTGTGCAAGCTGGAAGATCGTATTGCGGGTGATGCCGTCGAGGCAGGACGTCAGATCCGGCGTATAGAGCTTACCCTTACGGATCACGAAAATGTTCTCGCCTGAGCCTTCGGCCACATAGCCGTCGACGTCGAGCAGCAACGCTTCGTCATAGCCGTCGCGTGTGGCTTCGTTATTGGCCAGGATCGAGTTCATATAGTTGCCGTTGGCCTTGGCCTTGCACATGGTGACGTTGACATGGTGCCGGGTAAACGAAGACGTTTTGACTCGAATGCCTTTTTCGAGCCCCTCTGCGCCGAGGTAAGCCCCCCAGGGCCAGGCCGCGACGATCACATGCACATCGTCCACCGGCGGCGCCACCCCCAGCTTGCCTGAACCATAAAAAGCCATTGGCCGTAGATAGCATGACTTCAGGCCATTTTCCCGCACCACCGCCTTCTGCGCCTCATTGAGCTCATCCTTGCTGTGCTTGAGCTTCATGCCGAGGATCTTGGCTGAGTTGAAGAGACGGTCGGTATGGTCCTGCAAGCGGAAGATCGCGCTGCCGTGGCTTGTTTCGTAAGCCCGTACGCCTTCGAATACACCCATACCGTAGTGCAGCGTGTGTGTCAGCACGTGCGTTGTCGCTTCACGCCAGGGAACAAGCTTGCCGTCGTACCAGATCACACCGTCGCGGTCGGCCATGGACATCGTATTCTCCTCGGTTGCAGGGCAGGTAGGCCGTCATTTTAGCTGGTTCGCGGGCGGTCCTCTACGCGTACGACGTCGTGTCGGCTAATATCGTCGCATTCCCTTGTCTGGAGCGTTCTCTGTGAGCATTGCCTACAACTGCATGTTGATCGTGATTCTGCTGCCCTATATCTGGGTGGGCGTCGCGAAATTCGGTCGCGACGAGCATGGCCCGAAGCGCTATAACAACCACGCACCCCGGCTGCAACAAGACAAGCTTGATGGCTGGCGCAAGCGTGCGGTGTGGGCGCAGCACAACGCGTTTGAATCCATGCCCGGCTTTCTGGCTGCGATGCTGGTGGCGATGCATGCTGGAGTGGATGCTGTTTTGATCAATGCCGCAGCGGTGACCTTTGTTACCCTGCGTGTGGTGCACGGCGTGCTCTATATCGCCGACAAGCCGATGCTGCGCACGTTGTCGTGGGCCTTGGGCGTCGCGGTTGTCGTGTTCTTGTTTGTGGCGACCGGCATGCACGCCTAAAGCTGACGGCGGTCCTACGCCACGTCGTCTTCGGTGGGTGTATAGACCGCAAAGCGATGTTTACCCTCGCTTTTGGCGCGGTACATGGCGATATCGGCATGACGGCGCAGTGTGCTGGCTGTTGTGCCGTGGTCTGGATAGACCGAGATGCCAATACTGGCGCGGACCGACCGCATTTCTCCGCCTACTTCGATCGGTTCGTCGAGCGCGGTCAGCATCTTCTGGGCGATCTGGCGTGCATCGTCCACTTGCCGGATACCCGGCAGCAAGACCATGAACTCGTCACCGCCCTGGCGCGATACGGTGTCGGATGCGCGGACGCAGGCTAATAGCCGCTTTGCAACGACTCGTAGCAATTCGTCGCCCGCATCATGCCCCAATGTATCGTTGATCAGTTTAAAGTCGTCCAGATCGATGAACATCAGTGCCAGCATACCGCCCTGGCGTTGCTTCACCCGGAGCGCCTGCTCTGTATGTTCGGCAAACAGGAATCGGTTTGGCAGGGCGGTGAGGGTGTCGTAGAACGCCAGGTAGAGTACTCTTTCCTCATTCAGCTTGCGTGCCGTCACGTCGTTGATCAGTGCAAAGATCGAGCTGAGTCGCCCATCTTGATCAACGATGCCGGCGATGCTGATCTCGGCGGTAATGCGCTCACCCGTCGCGCGGCGCAGGCCAAGCTCAAATCGCCGATGCGGCATATTGGCCCAGCGCTTTCGCTCGGCTTCCAGCTGCGGCAGGCTGTCTTCAGTGACCAACGCTTCCGGCATCATGCGGAGCAGTGCGTCCCGGTCGTAGCCCAGCATATGGCAGAGTGCGGCGTTGACTTCCAGTAGCTCTCCCGTCCTGACATCGAACAAAGCGTAGCCTTCATTGGCGGCTTCGAGAATGCGCCGATAGCGCAGCTCACTTTCGCGCATTGCCTCGAAGTCTTGATGGCGCTCATGCACGTCAATCAAGGTCACGATCAGCGTAGGTTGCCCCGCGATATCGACCAGGCGTGCGGAAAGGAGATTCCAGCTCCGTTGGCCGGTGCCGAGTCGCAATCGCGCCTCAAATTGACGCACAAAACCATTGCTGCGCGCCATGAGCAGGAATTGCCGGGCAACGCTCGGGCTATCGAACAGGTCCCGTAAAGCGGTGTCCTCGTCCTGCAGGGCCAAGGTATCCCGCGCAAGCTGGTTCATGGTGAGAACCGCACCAGAATCGGGATCGATCGCCAACATGGCCAAAGGCGCAAGCCGGGTCATTTCGGCGAGGAGGGGGATAACGGCCGGTTCGATAGCGGTGTGCCTTGCTCGATGCAGAAGTGCAGAATGAGGTGCTTGTGTATCAGTTGCGATAACGACGCTTATTTTCGCCGTTCGTACATCACAAAACTATAGGTGAAATCCGGCCCTGAATGCTGTTCGCGGCGGATTTCTGTGAAGTCTGACTTATTCCAAGCTGGAAAGTGCGCGTCTCCCTCGAAATCGGCGTCGATCTCGGTCAGGTAGAGCCGGTCGGCAAGCGAAAGAGCCTCTTGATACAGCGTCGCACCGCCGATCAGGAAGGTCTCCTGTGCTGCCCCTGCGGCTTGCTGTGCAGCGGTCAGGCTATGCGTCACGGTAACGCCGTCGGCTTGCCACTGAGGGTCGCGGGTGACAACGATATTATGCCGTCCGGGCAATGGGCGACCGATCGAATCATACGTCTTGCGGCCCATGATGATCGGGTGGCCGCTAGTGGTGGCCTTGAAATACTTCAGGTCTTCCGGCAGATGCCAAGGGAGCTTGTTGTCGATACCGACAACTTGGTTGCGGGCAACCGCCGCGATCAGCGAAAGCATGGTGTCCTTAATGGGGCGCATGGGTATCGCCCGCTATGAATGCGTGGCCTATATGGTAATGCCCCTGTGCGATTCAAGGAAATGCTGCGATTCGGACTCTTGAGTGGCACATGCCCACTAAATATATATATGTCGTGCAACGACCCATTTCAGCGTTGGCATCACGCCGAGATGCCAAAAAGTCAGGTGTCGATTACCTCTGCTGGGTGCGCCGGTTTAGGCGGCTTTATGGTCTTTTGCAGATGACGATCACAATCGCTAAAAAATCTTTCAAGGCTTGATCGATACAAAACAGGGACTTAGGGCTGTTTGGGCGATTGGGGTGTAAAAAGTGAGGGAGAAGGTGTTGACGGGTGGAGGGTGGTGCCGTATAGTTCGCCTCTCTGCTGCTGACGCAGAGACAGAAACGAAGCGAAACGAATGAGTTTAGCGAGTTGAGTCTCTTCCGGCAAGTGCTCTTTAACAAGATACAAC
>Ga0213872_10000798_pt1 | contig 22934 bp, 18 predicted proteins | sample VelepicomBERX_R2_FD_160071 | JGI IMG/M metagenome (GOLD analysis project Ga0213872, IMG submission 160071) | Rhizosphere microbial communities from Vellozia epidendroides in rupestrian grasslands, the National Park of Serra do Cipo, Brazil - RX_R2 | ecosystem: Host-associated > Plants > Roots >...
TGGTGGCCGTAGCGCCGCTAACACACAACCTGCTGGCGGGCGTGAGTGGCCGTAGCCCAGATGCAGCCGGGGTATCCGCCCCGCCGCTCGCGGATGGGAGCCCCGCGACGGACGCAACACGTCAACTACTGGAGGGCGCCTTGCTACGGCTCGATATGGCGCTCGAAAGCCCGCAACCTGTACCTGCCGGCGCATTGCTGCCCCTGCTCGAAGCCCTGGCCGAACGCAGCCCTGCTGCCTTGCACGCCAGGCTGCATCTACATGTATTAAGCCGAGCCAGTCGCCGTACCTGGCTGACGACATTGGGATCGCATGCGCTCTGGATGTTGATGCAGCAGCTGACGGCAAGCGAGCCGGCAGCCGAAGGCGAGGCGCCTGAGGCCGAGGTCGCCACGTCGCCGTTGCTGGCCGATACCTGGGCCGAATCCCTGCGGCAGTTCTCACTTGCTGCCCTGCGGCAGCCACCGCTGTCTGAGCTGCAGATACCGCTGGGTTTCTCAGCCATCCAACGCTGGCTGGTCGATTACACGCTGTGCTACCTGGCGCTTGGTCATGCCTTGCCCCAAGACCACGTCGCCTGGCAGGCGCTTTGGCAGCACGCCATGGTGGAAATGCTGGGCCAGCCTATCGATATACCGGCAACGGGTGAATTCGCAGCGGATAAGGGCCACCGTGGCCGACCGGGCCAAGATTCTGAGGTTGAAGCACATGCATTACGTCGCGACGGTATCACGGCCGATTATGAATCGGCCGGTGGAGTTGGGCATGCCCTGCAAGCCGATACGGCAACTGATTTCGGCGCTTGGCTTTCGTCAAGCCTGGCTACATGGCGAACTCAGCCACTGACCGTGGCCCGTATGCTGTGGTGGTTGCAGCGCGCATGGGCAGGAAAATTGCCCAAGGATGGATTGGGCTCGAAGAGGTCGGGCATAAGTGCTGACGGTACCGCGCTGGTAGCTGGTTTGGCACAGATTGCCGCCTATGTCGATGGTATGGGAAACCTGCCGCCGTCGCTACGACGGCAGCGAGCCAATGCGATTGCGGTTTACTGTTTGCGCAATACGCAGGGTGATGGTTTGGCGAGGTACGAGGCCATGTGGCTTGAGCAACTGGCGGCATTGCTGCATACCGAAACGCAAGCCGATGAATCACACACCACACGATATGCGCTGACAGAGCAGGGCGAAGAGACGCAGGATGGCGCATTCGCCCGGTGGCAGCGACTCATTGTGGCCTGGATGCACGGGCGATGGCTCTCGCAGGCTGCAGCAGAATGGCAAGCTTGCTTGCGTGCACCGGCCGACGGATTGCTGACTGTACTGACCCCCTGGGTAATGTCGCCAATCTGGCGTCGCCGCGTCGCGGCCAGGTGGCCGCGTGCGCGCAAGCTGGAGTTGTTTGTCCTGCTCGATCTCGCACATCGACGCACGCCGCCGGTCCAGCTTGACGGCGGCATGTGGGCGGCTGCCTCCGCACGCTGGCGCTGGTTACCAGCACAGGTCGCAGCGCATGCCGACGTCGCGCTCTGGGCAGGCCGAGCTATGGATACCGCGCCATCGACCACTCAACCTCGTTTGCGCATTGCAGTACTGACAGACTGGCTTTGGTCCGAGGCCATACTCTGGGCCACGCAGCTGGGGGCAGCATCGGCACAGGCGACGAGCCTGGTTGAGCATTGGCGATTGGCCGCTGCAACTGTATTGGGTCGATCTAAGGTAGGCGGCGGCGATGGCGCCGCCCCTGAACCATTGTGGTCTGAGATGGTACCTTCCTTGGTCGCCACGCTACATGCTGAAACGCGACAAAGGTCGCAACCTGCGGTGCGAGACCGACATTCGCCTGCGGGTGCTCAAGGTATCCGTTCCGCTGGCCCAGGCTCGGCGATTGACCCTGTCGACCTGAGCCCCACACGCGCACCCGCGTTGGCTGCGGCAGATGGCTGGTCGCTGGCGACGCTGGATGCGTTGCTGGCGCGCCCGGTCTCCGCATGGCGCGGTGCCGATCGCCTTTGGCTCATGGAGGCGATGTCAGATCGTCGCCATTGCGACGCCTGCCTGATGCGTTACTCGAACGAGCAGCGCTGGAAGCTGCTGGAGGCGTTACACCCCGCCCATGTGGCAACGCTGCGGCGACAAAGCGCGCGTCTAGCCGAGGCATCCCGTCGTCTTCTGCCCGATCTCTCGGCAGACGAGGCGGACGCACTGCATTGGCGATTCCTGTTTGGGCACTGTTTTCTGGCCGGCCTGCAGCCGACGCCCGCCACGCTGAGCCGTCGATATGCGATGCACCTTGTGCAATTTGATCAGGATCGACATGGCCCTGGCGCGGCCTCATACAGTCGCTGGCTAAGTAGGCTGGCCGATGCGTTGGCATCGGCGCACGCCGCGGCCGAGACGGCGCCTGCACAGGCGGGCACGGTCTCGGCTGAGGACGAGCTGGACGATGGGCAGTCTGCGCTGCGCCGAGGGCCGACTCGGGCCGAGCAATGGGAAGCAACCTTGCCGGCATCGCGCCGGCCGGTCCATCTTGCGCCGCCACCGGCTGAGCCGAAAGACCTTGCTGCGCCGCAAACCCCGCCTGCTGACGCAGTCAAACTGGAAGAGCCGATTTACATCGCCAATGCCGGTCTCGTATTGCTCGCATTCTTTACCCAGCGCCTGTTCGACAGGTTCGGCCTGCTCGAAGAACGGCACTTCAAGGACGAGGCTGCGCAATACCGCGCCATCCATTGCCTCGCCTATCTCGTTGACGGGCATGTCGACAGCAATGAGTCGGACTGGGTGCTGAACAAACTTCTGTGCGGCGCGCCGCTCGCACGGCCAGTGCCGCCGTTGGCGGGGCTCGATGAAGAAACATGCGGCACGATGGACGATCTGCTGCGCGCGGTGATCGCCCACTGGAAAATCATCGGCAACACGTCGATCCCCGGCCTGCGTGGAAATTTTCTGCAGCGGCAAGGCCGCCTGACCGCCGAAGAAGGGGCGGGCGGCCGACACTGGCGTCTGGTCGTACAGCCCGCCCCATTCGACATGCTGCTCGACCAACTGCCCTGGTCCTACTCGACCATCAAACTGCCGTGGATGGAGGAGGTGCTCTATGTCGACTGGCGCTGACATGCAGAACCTGATTCACGCGACCGCGCTCGGGCTGGAGTTAAATTGGCTGGAGACTGTGTTGGATGTACGGCTGAAGCAGCATTTCCAGCAAGATGGCGGTACCGACCCCATCCCCGCGCCGCCAGCGTTACCCGCCGACAGTGCACTGGCCGAGCTGGTGCAGAGCCTTCAGCTGGATGCTAGCGCCCGACTGGTGCTCGCACTTGGACTCGCCCCCCATCTACGGCCGTCGGTGCTTGATCTGCTGTTTGTGCGTAACCGCAATCTGGACCGTACTTTCACCGAGTTTGGTGGGTGGAAAGGCGTGCGACACAACGGCTTTCTGCCGACAGGCGAGACGGCCGCTTTTTTGGTGGCGGGTGATGACCTGACAAAGCGGATTGAGCTGCTGAGTCTGTTCGACCCGCATCACCCATTCGTGACGCGCAACCTGTTGCGACTGGAAAGCGACCAGGAAGGCGAGCCACAACTGAGCGGTCCGCTGCAGGTCACTGCGGAAGCGCTGCAACGGCTGCAGACCGGCGTATGGCATAAACCCGACTACAACATTCAGTTTCCGGCCAAACGCATCAGCTCGGTATTGGGCTGGGATGATCTCGTTCTGTCGCCCGAGGTCATGGACGAGATCCAGGTCGTACGAACCTGGCTGGCGCGCGGACCCGAGCTGATGAATGACTGGGGGCTCGCAAAATCGGTCAAGCCTGGCTACCGCTGTCTTTTCTATGGCCCACCCGGCACCGGCAAGACGCTCACGGCGACGCTCTTGGGGCAGTCTGCCAATGTCGATGTCTATCGCATCGACCTTTCGATGGTGGTATCGAAATACATCGGCGAAACCGAGAAGAATCTCGCACGCGTGTTCGACCAGGCACAGAGCCGCCAGTGGATTCTGTTTTTTGACGAAGCGGATGCCCTGTTCGGCAAGCGTGGTGCTACGCAGAACAGCAACGATAGGCATGCCAATCAGGAAGTTGCCTATCTCCTACAGCGCGTCGAGGATTTCCCCGGTGTCGTGATCCTGGCGAGCAACCTGCGGGCCAATATCGACGAAGCCTTTTCGCGGCGTTTCCAATCCATGATCTATTTCCCCATGCCTGACGTGAACCAAAGGCTCCGCCTCTGGCGCGGCATGCTCGACCGTCCTGAGCGGTTGGCGCCAGATATCGATCTGCACGATCTTGCCGAGCAGCATGAGCTCTCGGGTGGTGCGATGGTGAACGTGCTGCGTTTCGCCGCCTTGCGCGCCGCACAGGGGAACTTGCCCCATATCACCCTCGCGCATCTGCGCGAAGGGTTGGCCAAGGAACTGCGTAAGGAAGGGAGAACGGTATGACGATGCGCCATACCTCGATCCATCATCGACGAAAGGCTGTCGCGGCATGGCTGATCACGTTCGGCTTCGCTTTCGTGGGAATGCCAACGGCCAAAGCGATCGATGCGACAAGCGCGCCGCAGAAGCCTTTAGCCTTACAGCCTGCGCCGGCACCTGCGGTTGTGGCGACTTCAACGCCCGCCCAGCCCGTTGCGACGGCGCCAATGGTGGCTCCTGCCACCGCGACGCCATCTGCCAATGCCTGCGTGGCAAACCGGGCACCCAACCCTTGCGCAGAGCCGCCGTTGCTGCTTGATACCGCCATCATCCGCCTGCCATCGGCAAGGGTAGGGCGGGCCTATCGCCAGCAAATCGGCGTCACCGGCGGCCGCCCGCCTTACCAGTTCAAGCTGGTCGAAGGCACGCTACCAAACGGCCTGCAGATCAACCCGGCTGGCCAATTGGAGGGGATTCCGGTTGGCACCACACAGAAGCGCTTTCGCGTGGCCGTGAACGACGAAGGAGGCCAACTGGCTCGCCAGGAGTATGTGCTGACCGTCTTACCGCTGGCGATGGTCGATAAGCCCAAGCCGACGCCGGAAGCACCTGCCAAGCCTGCAACGATTACCGCTGTATCGATTGCCGACGCGCAGAAGGCCTTGCCTGCAAAATCGCAGATCGAGACCTACGTGCTGACCCAGAAAGTCGTCGAGGGTCTGAAGGCTCCCGAAGCGGCATCGCCGCCTCCCGCGCCAGCGCCGGCTGCAGGTGCAAGCACGGCTACGGCGGCTAACCCGGCAGAGGCGGTCGCGGCGACAGACAAGCCGTCAGTTGCCAGCCCGCCAGCGGGCAGCGCATCTACGGGTGCAGATGAACCGCCCTCGCCAGAGGAACTCAGCGACGACGGCATCGCGCAGCTCAAGCGCCTCTTGCAGCCCATCGTAGGGGTGGAGTACCCCAACAGGGGGTTATTTACCGCAGCGCTTGATGCGCAAGTCTGCCAGTACGCCGCAGAGCTGACCCGCAAAGCAGCCCAGGCAAAACAGATCGCGATGTCGCCTCAGGCAGCAATGGCCAAGGTGTGCCCGGCATCCAAGATCGCGCCGGCTAAACCGATGAAGGGGCAGGAGTCGGATGCGCCGGTACCCTTGGCTGATTTGCCGTCAACCCTGCTGCCGCCTTATTGGCGAAGCAAGTTGATTGACCTTGCCAGGCAGCACAATAGCCTACTGGGCATCGCTGCACCGCAATGGCAGGGCTCGGGCTGTGGCTGCCTCATGGGGGCAAGCAAGGGCGATATCTATGCCTTTTTCCCGAACTGGCACGATCCTAAAACGAACGCAACCATCGACTTCGGCCTGTTCGAGCGCATCAGCCTGTTTGCGCAACCCTTTGACGAAGATGGCAACGTCACAGGCTTGAAGCTCGACAACGAAGACCAACTGGACTTCTTGCGGGCTGCACATAATCACGGCACCAAAGTCGACCTCACGCTGTATCGCGGCGACTGGGATTTCCTGCGCAATCTGAACGACGAGCATCAAGAGTGGGTGATTCGCCAGATTGCTGTGCAGGCCGTACGCATGGTGGATGCGGAGCTACCTGGCTGGACCAGCCAATGGCATAGCTGGTTGCCTGGGCCTGGGTACGGGCAGCCTGAGCGCGTAGCGGATGGCATCAGCCTCTATCTCGACAATGCGCCGCGTAACGACAAGGCTTTAGGTGCGGCCTACGCTCGTTTTCGCAACAAGCTTATCCTCGCCTTGATCGCTGAGCTGAAACGTTCGAAATACCCACATACGCTCAACTTGATGATCAACCAGACCGAGCTGCTTGCTATCGAACGTGATGGGCAGCCCAGTGATGGCGCAGATGCAGACGATAAATTGGGTTGGGATATGGGCAACTTGCTCTATTACCTGATCCAGGCCGAAGAGCCGCGGGTCGAGCATGATCGCATCGTCTCTGGCGCCAATGGTTATCAAAGCAATACCAGTCTGACACTGCGCTACGTCGTGCTGATATCCGCACCGAGCAGCGAACGCAAACGCCAACTGCAGCAGTTTTTCGAAACCTCGCCCGTTCTGCACGGAGAAAGTCGGCGGGTGATGCTGCGCAAGGTCTTGCCGCTAGAGTCCGTCGGAGATGCATCGCCGCAGCAGTTGGCCGACAATATGTCGTACTACGTCGACAACTTCGGCGGTGCTGCATTCTGGCCGCGCCCGATCAAAGACCCAGCCATGACAGCCACGGTTGCGCGTAGTCTTCGTGCGACCTTCCTCGCCGACGAACCACGCGAAAATCGCATCTGTACGCTGGTCTGCGAATGGCATTGGCCGCTGCGCGCTATCTTCCTTCTCATGCTGCTGGTAGGGGTGATCTCCTTCGCACTTTATCTGCTCTCGTGCCGTGCGCGCGCGCTTGGGCGGCCCTACCAGCTCTACCTGATCCTGGGTTGCATTCCGCCGCTCTTGATCGGCGGTGGGCTGCTGCAATGCGATCCCGGCCTCGCAGCGCTTAGGCAGGACCATTCACTGTTGCTGGGGCTGATTATCTTCCTGCTGCTATCAGGCTTGATCCCCTTGCTGAAGCCCCGGGTAGAGAAGCCGTGATGTATCACGTCCATGCAGTGTTCATTCGATAGGAACGACGATGAAAGATCGTATCCAGGCAAAATCATTTGCACGGTCAACCGTAAACAGCGAATCGGTCGGCCAAGCTGCGCAGGACCAAAGGACGACGACGGCCCAGATGCAAGGTTTGCAATCACAAATCGACCATAGCGCCCAGGTTGCAGCGAGTGATTCGGTGCAGATGAAAGCCGACGCTTACATCATGCGGAAGGTGGCGCAGCACCTGGCACCGATACAGCGCGAAGGGGTGCCGATCAATGATGATCAAAGCCTGGAAGAAGAAGCCGATCGGATGGGCGCAAAGGCCATGCAGACCAAGCCCGCGGACGCACCAGTCCAGCGGCACAAGGAAGAGGTGGCAGAGAATAAGACCGGCCTGCCCGACCAGCTCAAATCGGGTGTAGAGGCGTTGTCGGGCATGTCGCTGGACAACGTAAAGGTGCATTACAACTCGGACAAGCCTTCACAATTGCAGGCCCTGGCCTATGCGCAGGGTACGGATATCCATGTAGGGCCAGGGCAGGAAAAGCATTTGCCGCATGAAGCCTGGCATGTGGTGCAGCAGGCACAGGGCAGGGTGAGGCCAACGACACAAATGAAGCGTGTCGAATCCAGCCAGTCTGAATCAACAACAAAGCACGCCGTGCCACGCACCGCGGGTGGAGAGACGCAATTAAAGGTCGGACGTACCACGCAGGCTAACAATGCGTTTGTGCGGGGCGCAGGTGGCGTTCTGCAACGTGATGTCGATACGACGGATTCCGAAGTTTATGAAGAGCTCGTCACAAGATTGAAGAAGGTTTGCGAAGAACACTCTACCCGTGCGTCCGACGGGGCCGATGGAATCATTGAGACTTGGCTAGCCACAACAGAGGCAAACGACTCACTGGATGATAATGACTCAACTATCGAAACTGTCGCCAATGATTTCGCTGAATATCTGGAGGAGGAAGATACAAGAGAATCGCCTGCGAATATTATTAGAAGAGCAGAAACGGACGAATACTCAGTTCAAAGCGCCAAGTTCATCGATGTGAAATCGGATCTTGGGGATGGATGGTATTTTGAGCATTTGACAATCGAAGGATATGCGACGAGCGATTCGGACCTGCAAGGGCCCGTTTATGTGCATGCCCAACTTCGCTTACAAGGTGGGACAAGCAGGTCTCGATCGAGCTTGAAGAATTTCTATCTGCAACTCAATAGCAATAACAGCAAGATAGGAACCGTCCCCAAAAACCAAGCCGGGAACGATCTCGGCAATAACGAAAACACATGGAAGCCGGGCGATGTTCCTGACTCCGTCAAAACGCAGGTGTTTATCCTTGTGCGTGATCTCGCTTATTCCTAGAGATCATTTTAATTTAATGGCGAGCTAAGTCCCTCTCTCACAACATACCTCGTCAACTCAGCAATCGTCTGAATCCCCAGCTTGCTGAAAATATGCTCGCGATGCGTGGCAATCGTCTTGGTACTCAAATGCAGCCGATTGGCGATGGCCTGCGTGGTCTGGCCTTCTGAAAACAACTGTGCAACCTCTCGCTCGCGCGCAGTCAGGCGGGGGAGCTTGATTGCCTCATAGTGTGCAGTCGGTTGTCGGCATGAGTGCATCACCGTGCCGATCAGCTCGCCACTCAGGTAGATCTGGTTCGCCATCACCCGACGAATACCACGGGCCAGCTCTTCGTAAGAGTTGTCCTTCAGCACATACCCTGATGCACCTGCATCGAGTGCGGCGACGACCTTTTCTGCCTGGTCGTGGACCGACAGGCACAAGAGCTTGCAGGGCAGGGCTTCGGCGCTCAGGCGCGTAATTACCTCCATGCCGTTCAGGATAGGCATGGAGAGGTCGGTGATGACGACATCGGGCTTGAGCTGGCGTGCAAGCTGGATCAGCTGCGCGCCGTCACGGGCCTCGGCGATGACTTCGATATCGGGCTCTCGCTGCAATAGCGCGACCAAGCCCTCACGGACGATGCCGTGGTCGTCACCCAGTACAACGCGGATCTTCATAGACCTTCCGTGTAAGTGGGCCGATGGGCTTCGCCATATCAATGGCGGGCGCCCGGTCGGCGATGATTCGGGATGCATACCAGGTGATGCGCGCGACGACGCCTGCGCCAGGCCGGCTTTGCAGACGAAGCTCGGCATCGACCTGGGCCAGGTCCAAGGCAATCTGGTGCAGGCCAAAACCACATTGAGCGTGGCGGCGCAGTGCGCCCATGTCGAAGCCTGGCCCATCGTCTGCGATGGTAACGACAAAACCCTGCTGCCGACCGATGGTTGGCGCCAGACCAAGCTTTACGGTCGCACCGGGGGCATGTTTGCAGGCGTTGATCAACAATTCGTGCACGGCACGTGCCGTGGTGGCGCCCACCTCTGCCGGCACAATGCTGTTCTCAAGCGTGCACGCCACCTGAATCGGGCGGTCAGCGAGCTGTGCGACCTCTTCAGCGGCTTGCCGCAGCGCATCGGTCAGCCTCGGCTCGGGGAGTGGGGTATCGGCTGTCAACGCACGGATCGTCTGCCGCGCAGCTTGCAGGGCGTCCTTGACCAATTGCCGACTACGCTGCAGCGCGGCAGTTGGGGTCGGGGTCTTGGGGTCTTGCGCGGCGTCGAGCTGCATCAAGGCGAAGGTCAACGTTTGTGTCAGTCCATCGTGGAGGTCGCGCGCCAGGGCGGCGGCACGCAAGGAGGCAGCGTCTGCTGGCGAGATGCGAGCGAGGTACGGGTTCGGCGACATATTCCCAAACTTTCTTCGTCAGACTGCTTGCGAAACGGATATCAAACGTTGACGCCAGGCGCGGCCGGGCAGATCAGCTATATACGCAATATCATCCAATTCAAAGGCAAGCACCAAGACGGTGTTGGGCCGAGACTGAGACGGGGTCTTGGCACGGCCCGGAAAGGCGCTTGTCTGTGTAAGAGATAGTCGCAGTGCGGCCTGTACGCAAGCAGATCATGCAAACTAAAGCGCATGTTGCGTTCGAGAGCCGTCTATCTGATACCGAATGAGTGCCATTTTGCCGCGAGCGCGGCCGTGGTCCAGTTTGTAACAGTAACGAGGCCCAGGTTACGGCTTTTTCTGCGCGATTTGACGCGTTTCAAAAGGAGGCCGCTCGCATACGATGCACCCTATGCCAGCTAACTGGCGCTTGGTGAAACGTTGGCTCAAGCCGAAATTGCTTCCCCGAGCACAAATGAAAACGTCGCACCCTCATCCACCGCTGCGCTGGCCCAGACGCGCCCCCCGTGCCGCTTCACAATGCGGCTGACGATCGACAAGCCAACCCCGGTTCCGGTGAATTCGTCTTCGGGATGCAGACGCTGGAAAACCTCAAAGAGCTTGCCCGCGTAGCGCATATCGAAGCCGGCGCCGTTGTCGCGCACGGAGTACACACGTTCCGTGCCTTGCATGTGGGAGCCGATTGTGATGACCGCGTGTTCGGTCTGCTGGGTGAACTTGAATGCGTTGGAGATCAAGTTGGCGAAGACCTGTTTCAACAGCATTGGGTCGCCGACGCAGTCGGGCAGCGCTTCAACGTGAACGTCGACCTCCCGCTCGGGCTGCAGCCCACGTTGCTCGCTGACGACGTCTTGTACCAAGGCGACGGTGCAGACCCTTTGCCGCTGGATGGGCACGAGGGTCAGGCGCGAAAAATCGAGTAGCGCTTCGATTAGATCGTCCATCCGCTGTGCGCCCTCCATGATGTTGGTCAGCACGCGTCGGCCATCATCAGGCAGGTCTTTGGCATATTTGCGCGACAGGATGGCCGCAAAGCCGGTGACCGCTCGCAGCGGTGCACGCAGATCATGCGAGACGGAATAGGAGAAGCTTTCCAGCTCGTGGTTGACCAGCTCCAGCTCTGCCGCGCGTGCGACCAGGCGGCGCTCCAGCTCTGTGTTTCTAAGCCGCAGTTGCTTGACCGATAGCGCGCGGGCCAGTACCGGCAATACCACGCTCAGTTTAAAGGGCTTGAGGATGTAATCGAGCGCGCCGACCTTCATGGCGTCTACTGCGCTCGATACCGTGCCTTCGCCAGTCATGATGATACCGACCATATCGGGGTCGATCGCCAACGCGGCCCGCAGGAGCGCGATACCGTCCATTCCCGGCATGGCGAGGTCGGAAAGCAGCAGGTCGAACTGGGTGGTTTCCAGCGCCTTGAGCGCCAGCGCAGGGTTGGTGAAGCCCGTCACCACGTAGCCGTTATCGCGCAGGGTGTCGCATAGCGCCTGCATCTGCGCGGCTTCGTCGTCGACGATGATCAGGCTGGCGGGTGGGTGGTCCGCGCCGAATGGGCGGGAATTGTTCATGGTATTCATTGCGATTGTTCCATCACGCAGCCCAGTAGGGCCTCGCGCAGATCGCGCAGTTTGGGTGGCTTGCTGAGCACACGGTCGACATGCTCTGGGATGTCGCCGTTGGTCACCAGCCGTTGCCCCCAGCCGGTTAGCATGATGACAGGGGTGGATTCCGACATCATTTTGATGACGCTGGCGACCTTGCGTCCGTCGACATTGGGCATGCCAAGGTCAGTGATCACCACGTCAAAGCGTTGACCGTGGCGGATGGAGGCATCAAACGCATCAATGCCGGCCTGGCCGCCGTTGGCAACGGTGACATGGTGGCCGTCGATTTGCAGCGTGTCGGCCAGTGATTTGAGCAGCAACGGGTCATCGTCGACAACCAAGATATGCCGGGGCAGCGAAATGCGGGGAGGGGTGCTGTTTGCTTGGGTATCCGTCACGGTGGGGTGATATATTGGCAAGACAAGCCGCATGGTGGTGCCGCGCCCGAGTGCGCTTTCAATCTCCACTTCCGAATTGTGGCGTTGCATCACGCCGTAGACCATGGCGAGCCCAAGCCCCGTGCCGCGTTCGCCCTTGGTCGTGAAGAAGGGTTCCAGGCAGCGGATGCGTGTGTCTTCGTCCATGCCGATGCCAGAGTCACTGACCTCGATGGCGACATGATCGGTCGCAGTGCCGTTGAGCCCCCGCTCCAGCGTGGCGGTGCGGATCGTCAGCGTACCGCCATCGGGCATGGCATCCACCGCATTGAAGATCAGGTTGATCAGTGCTTCACGAATCTCGCTGGCGACGCCGTAGATGGCCGCTGCGTGGGGCGTCAGCTCGGTTTCGAGTTTGATCACCGTGCCGCGCTGCATGGGGATATCGCTCCAGCGCGCACGCGTCAGGTCGACTACTTGCGGAATCAATTCATTGACGTCGACGGCCGCAAAGGCGAGGTGGGGCTCGCGCGGGCGGTAGAATTCCTTCATGCGCAGTACCGTCTTGGCGACGTCGTCGATGGCCCGCTGGATCGTTTCGAGGTAGTTCCGCGCACGGCTGCTCATACCGGTTTCCTGCTCCAGCAAGGCCTCGGTATAGAGCGCAACGGGCGAGATCGCGTTATTGATGTCATGTGCAATGCCGCTCGCCATCTGGCCCAGCGCACGCAGGCGCTCTTGCTGCATGACGGCTTGCTGGGTTTGGCGCAGGTCGTCGTAGGCCTGCTGCAGGGCGCCATGCAGCTGGGCCTGGTGTGCGGCCAGCGCAACATGCTCGCTCAGCTGGCGCAAAAACTCACATTCACCGCTTGAAAACCCGTCTTTTTGCTGCCGCCCAGCCACGATCAAGCCGAATACCTGGCTTTCCACCTGCAAGGGCGCCATGACGACCGAGCGCAGGCCACCATGGGAGAGCCGCTGTGGGAAGGGCATGGCGATTTCAAGGATATTCGGCTCATAAACCAGTTGGCCCGCAAGGCATTTCGACAGGCCGTTTGCGTCGATCATCACCCGGCTGTGCTCGGTCAGCGCTAGCTCATCGGCCAGCTGTCCGCTATGCACGCCGACATGCGCAACGGTGAGCCATTCGCTGCCGCGCTCATGCATGCAGATGCAGCAAAAGTCGACGGGCAGGTCATCTTCGATACTCCTGACGACCACCTGGAAGATGCTTTGCAAATCCTGCCGCTCACCTGTGGCGCGGGTGATCTGGTTGATCAGGTCGAGTCTGGTCAATTGTGCATGCAGCTTTGCAGCTGCCCGGATTTTCTCTGTGTTATCGCGCGCGATAGTCGATACGCCGACGATCTTGCCTTCGCGATCGCGGATCGGCGAAATCGTGACCGACACATCGACATGGCGACCATCCTTGCTCAATCGCACGGTCTCTAGGTGGCTCACGCTGTGGCCGGCCGATACTTGCCTGAGGATATCTTGCTCTTCCGTCTTTCGGTCGGGCGGGAACATCATCAACATCGGTTTGCCCATCACCTCGTCTGCTGCATAGCCAAACAGGCGCTCGGCGCCGCTATTCCAGCTGTAGATCGCGCCTTCCAGCGACTTGCCCATGATCGCGTCGTCGGATGAGTCAACAATGGCCGCTAGTTGTTCTCGGGCAAATTCCAGCTGCTTGCGTTCCTTCATCTCGGCCTGCAACAGCGTGTTGCTGGCTTCGAGTTCATCACGCGAAACCGTGGTGCCCTGTAATTTGGCTGCCATCTCGTCAAATGCGTGGGCCAGGTCACCCATTTCGTCACGGGTATGGACATCGAGGCGATGCGCCAGATTGCCGGCGCCGATCCGCGCTGCGCCATCGCGCAATGCGGCAAGGGGGCGAATCACCGAGCGTGACAGCAGCAGCCAGGTTGCCAACAGCGCAATCGCCACCACGATGCCGAACGCGATGATGGCAAAATTGACCCGCTGCTGCGCCGCGAGCACGCCTTGCCGGGTACTGTCGGACAGCGTAACCGAGTCGGCGATCATGTCTTGTACGGCGTTGGCGATCTCACCAGAGATGCGCGTTTCCAGCTCGCCGCCATCGATAGGCGCATCAGCGTTCGTGGCCGTAGCATGCTGATTGGCGATCAGCTCCGTAAACAGGCTATCGATGGTCTTGTTGGCGTGGCGCAAGTCGGTGAGTGCGCTGATGGCCTCTGGTCCGGTGAATACATTCGCTGTCTCGAGCGTGCGCGCGAGCGATGCATCGCGCTGGCGCCATTGTGCCTTTGCACGTTCTTCGTGCCTTAGGGTGTATTCCAAGGTCAGATAGCGCAGCCCAGTCACTCCATTCAAGATATCGCCGGCCTTTTCATTGTTGGCGATTTCCTGTTTGACCTGCTGCGTGGCGGCCAGCAGCACGCCGCCGACGATGGCTACCGCTGTGGCGGTCAGCACACCGGCAAGCCATAGTCGGGTCGAGATCTTCATTGCAGTCTCTCAGTGGATCACCGTAATTGCCTTGGGGAAGGTCGCCTGCATCGCATCCAGATACAGGTGGTCGAGATAGTTCGGCATGTCAGAGCGTGCCGCCAGGCGGTTCTTGGCTGCCCAACGGGTTTCGTCTTCAAGTGCGGTCAACAGGGCTTGGTCGAGCGATACCCGAAATCGGAAATCTGGCCAGGATGCCTTCAAGGTATCGGGGTCGAGATGGTAGGTGGTCGCGACAAGCAGCCGGGCATCATCGGGGTGGGCACTGCAGTAACTGGCACCCGCAGCCAGTGCACGAATGACCGGTGGCAGGGCAGTTGCATGGGTTTTGACGTATTGCGCCGTGCCGCAGACATTCATGGTGGGCTTGTAGATTTCGCCCGCAGGAAACACAACACCATCGCTACCCAATTGGTTCTGGATGGCACCTACGTAGGGCTCCCAGGTCGAGGCCGCATCGATCACGCCTTTGCCCATGGCTGCGGCCATCTGGTCGGTACCGAGATCGACAACCTGCACATCGTCGATGGAGAGGTGATGGTGGATCAGCAAGGCGTCGAGATAATAATGCCCGGCCGTGCCAGTCGGCACGCCAATACGCTTGGCCTTCAGGTCGGACGGCTGATTGATGCCGCTGCTGCGCCGGGCAACGACGGCCACATCGTTTTCCGCCTTGGCCATATTGGCGACGACCACGATCGGCCTGCCATTCATCACCGAAAACATGACGGGTAGATCGCCCGAGATGCCCAGATCGGCCTTGCCATTGAAAACTGCATCGAGTGCCAGCTTGCCGCTGCTGTACGTATTGACCGTCGCGTCGACGCCTTCTTGTGCGAAATAACCTTTGGCATCGGCAGCTAGCAAGGGACAGTTGCCGGTATAGACGAAATTGGCAATGGTGATCTTGGTCGCAGGTGAGGCGTCCGATGGGCGCGTCGACCGGATCGCAGACCAATAAATGCCCGCACTCATCAGGATGACGGCCGCACCTACCATCATCAGCCTATGCCGATCATGCGCCCACCGTACGAACGGTATGCCCATACCCAATTCCTCCTTGACGCCTTTCACGCTGGGTCGCGTGTAAGGTCATCTGGCTTGTGCGTATCGCCAAGCTTATTTGTGCATTCGCCTTCGATACCCCTTTAATGCCGGGCGTGGAGGGCGCAATACCTCCTTCAAATACTAGACGAAATCTGTAAATCGTCACGGGAAGTGTGTCGGTTGACTCTCATCAAATTGCACATGCGTCGAGATGGCAGATACGCCTGGATACCGGCCAGTCGACGCAGATACTTGGCCTGGCCGGTATGGGCTGAGCGCCGAGGTGGTCAGAGCTTGGCTACAGCGATGACGGCATCGGCAAATGCTTGAGGCGCCTCTTGGGGCAAGTTATGCCCAGCGCCCAGTGCGATGCGGTGCTCGTGCCTGCCTGTAAATTTGCGTGCGTAGGCGCTGCCATCGCTCGCCGGGGCGACCCCGTTCGCATCTCCATCGATCGTAATAGCTGGTACGGTGATAGTGGGGCCCGCAGCAAGGCGCCGCTCCAGATCATCGTATTGCGGCTCGCCAGCCACGAGGCTCAAGCGCCAGCGATAGTTGTGGATCACGATCGCCACGTAGTCGGGGTTGTCGAATGACGCGGCCGAGCGCTCAAAGGTGGCATCGTCAAATTGCCATTTTGGTGAGTTCTCTTTCCAGATCACCTTGGCGAGCGCACGCCGGTTTGCCTCAAGGCCCGCTTGGCCACGTGGGGTAGCAAAATAGAACTGGTACCACCAAGCATGTTCTGCGGCAGGCGGAAGTGGATGTTTATTGAATTCGAGGTTGTTGATGATGTAGCCATTGGCCGAAACGATGGCTTGGCAGCGCTCGGGCCAGAGTGCGGCGATGACGCAGGCGGTACGCGAGCCCCAGTCGTAGCCGGCGAGAATCGCCTTGTCGATGCCTAACGCATCCATCAATGCGACGGTGTCGAGCGCAACGGCCGTCTGCTGGCCGTTGCGGAAGGTCTTGTCCCTGAGAAACTGCGTGGTACCATGCCCACGCGTATGCGGCACGATCACCCGATAGCCAGCGGCGGCGAGTACGGGTGCCACCTCGACATAGCTGTGAATGTCGTATGGCCAGCCATGCAGCAAGATCACAGGAGGGCCATTCTGCGGCCCCATTTCGACATAACCAACGTTGAGCAGGCCCGCATTGATCTGTTTCACCTGGTCAAACAGGATGGCAGATGCCTTGCTTGTCGACGGCGCAGTAAGCTGCGCAGCGCCTGTTGTCTGGGCGCGTGCAAAGCCGGTCAACTCCATTGCCATCGCGCCGATTCCAAATGCGGTTGTACCGAGAAAATGGCGACGGCGGGGATTGATCACTTCCGACATGGCTGGCTCTCCTTGTGAGCATTGAGGTGATGCCAGCTTGCGGTCGGTTTGTATCTCGTGTGTGTCCGGTTCGATCCAATGCTTGCAAGAATGACTAGATCGGCAGCGTGATCATGGCCTGCAATCCGCCGCCGGCGCGATTGCTCAATACCAGGCTACCGCCAAGCGCCTGCGCTAGTTGCGCTGCAATGGCAAGACCAAGCCCGGTACCGCCCGTCCCTCGATTCCTCGAACTTTCGAGCCGGTAAAAGGGCTCTAATACACGTTCCAACTCCTCCTCCGGAATACCCGGCCCGCGGTCGCACACGGCAATCGTCAGGCGGGTATCGGTGTCGCGCTGTACATGGATGCCGACTTCGGTGCCAAACTTGAGTGCATTGTCGACGAGATTCGATAGGATGCGTCGCAGCGCCTGGGGACGCGTGGTGATCGGCAAGCCAACCTTGCCCTCAAGCGATACAGCTTGGCCGGCGTCGTGATAATCGCAAACCAGGCTATCCAGTAGCGTATCGAGATCGACGCGAACCGGTGTTTCAGCCCCGCCATGTAGCGTGCGGGCATAGGCAAGGCCCTCTCGCACCAGTTGCTCCATGGCGCTCAAGTCGTCATAGAGCTTGGCGTGCGCGTCAGAACTTTCGAGCAGGTCCAGTCGAAGGCGCATGCGGGTGATTGGGGTCTGCAGATCGTGCGAGATCGCCGCGAGAATTTGCACGCGCTCGGTCAGATAGCCCGAGATACGCTGTTGCATGGCGTTGAAGGCCGCCGCCGCGTGGACCACCTCTGTAGGGCCTTGTTCAGGGACGGTATCGGCTTTTAGATCGGGCCCCAGCTTTTCGGCCGCAGCGGCCAATTGTTTCAGCGGCCGCGTGACCAGCCTTACCGCAGCCCATGTACAAGCCAGCAGCAGCAGAAATTGAATGCAGAGCAGGGCGGGTAACCAGGGGGATACACCCGAAGGCGCCGGGTGGATATCGATGGTGAGCGGGCTGCCGTCGCTCAAGCGCAAATGCACTTGAAAAGGGCCGCCGGGGCCACCCATCGCGCTTGCGCCGATATAGCGGCGTTCGCCAGCTGCACGTGCAATCGTCGCGATGGCCTCCTGGGCAAGCGGCGCGCTAGGTGGCGTGCCTGCGACCCCGGTATTCAGCAAGTAGCTGTAATTGCGTCGACCCAACCGGCCAAGCCAGTTCGTTCGCTTATCAGCGGGCAACATGTCGAGAAGGCTGACCGAGCTGGCAACGTCGAGCTCAAGATTGCCCAGCATCAGTCGGTCGGCGGCTTGCGAGCGCTCAAACACCACGAGGCCAAACGAAAGTCCCTGCGCAAGCGCCATCCCAACCAGCAGAATCACCATCACCCGCGCGAACAGGCTGCGTGGCCAGCCGCCCAAAGCCGGGGCTTTCATAGATGTTCCTCGCGGATCTCTACTTTGGCGGAGAATACATACCCTTCGCTGCGTACGGTCTTGATGTACTGTGGGTCTTTCGCGTCGTCACGCAGGCGTTGCCTTAGGCGGCTGACCATCAAATCGATGGAACGCTCGAAGAGCTCGGCATCACGCCCTTGCGTCAGGTTAAGCAACTGGTCGCGATTCAATACGCGCTGGGGGTGGTCGAGGAACACCCGCAACAGTCGATACTCCGCACCGCTGAGCGCGATGACCACATCGTCCTCGTCAAGCAGGTGGCGCGAGGTGGTGTTGAGCCGCCAGGGGCCGAAGGCCAATACGGTGGCTGCTTCGGTAATTTGCAGGTTAGGCGGCAGCATGCGGGTGCGCCGTAGCACCGAGTTGATCCGGGCCAATAGCTCGCGCGCGGCAAAGGGTTTGGCGAGATAGTCATCCGCGCCCATTTCGAGCCCCAGAATCCGGTCAGCCTCGTCGCCCCGCGCGGTCAGCATCAATACGGGCATGCGTTTGTGTTCGCCCGTGCGCAGGTCGCGGCAAAGCTTGAGCCCGTCCTCGCCGGGCAACATCAGGTCCAGCACGACAAGGTCCACAGCCCCATTTTCCAACGCAGCGCGCATCTCATGCCCGTTGGCGGCCGTCGTCACACGCATGCCGCCCCGCTCCAGGTATTCGGCAACCAAAAGGCGAATCTCGCGATCGTCGTCCACGATCAGGATGTGATCAGTCACAGTGCATATCCCAATTTAAAGAGTGATTTGAAGCTTGCGCCTCCAGGGGCGGCGCCATTGTGCAATCGACTTCCAGGCGCTTTGTATCACTCTGTATCTGAAGCTTGTTGGTACACACAAGCATTCAATTCTCGCCGTTTCTTGAAACACACCCGATACGCAGGCGCATTGAAATGCCGCTATCGCATCGACATCGGCGTTTGGCATAGATCGATTCAACACTATGCCAGCCAGCTGACGATGCACTTCGTTTCCTACCCGCCAGGAGCTTGAAACCATGCGTCTATCCATTCGCGCCTGTATCGCCGCCCTCAGTCTTGCTGCGACCAGCTATGCCAGTGCCGCGAGCGCGGCCTTATCCAACTACGGCAGGGCCCCCGAATTCGTTGGGATTGAAAAGTGGCTCAATTCTGCGCCGCTCAGCCTGGCGGCCCTGCGTGGCAAGCCAGTGCTGATCGATTTCTGGACGTATGACTGCATCAACTGCGTCCACACCTTGCCCTACGTCAAGCAATGGTATGACAAGTACCACGACAAGGGCTTGGCCGTCGTGGGCGTACATACACCGGAGTACGCGTTCGAGTACTCGACCGCCAACGTGCAAGCCGCGCTCAAGCGCTTCGATATCCGTTACCCCGTTGCACAAGACAATGCGTACGCCACCTGGACGGCCTACCGCAATCAATTCTGGCCCGCGCTCTACCTGATCGATGCCAACGGCAGGATCGTCTACCAGACTGTCGGCGAAGGCCACTATGAGGAAACCGAGGCCGTGATTCAGAAGTTATTAGCCCAACCCGCATCCTGACATATTCGCGCCGCAAGCAGATGGCGCGCACTCAGATCGCTGTACATGAAAGGATTACCATGCCTATCACGCTCAAGTCATTCGTCATTGCTGTCATCAGTGCAGCGTTCTGTGTCGCGGCTTCCGCCCAGAGCACGACTGAAGCGGGCCGCCCGGCCGCCGTCATTCCGCTGGAATCGGAAGCGGCGCCCAAATTGATTGCCTATGCGCCTTTACCGACGGCCCTCGCACGTGGTGTCGTCATTATCCAGTTCCGTACCGAAAACATGCGGATCTTGCCGGTATTTGGCAACGCCGCGGCCTCGGTATCACCGCGCATCGGCCATCTCCACATCTCTGTCGACGACTGGCCTGGTATGTGGGCCCATACAAGCGCTGACCCGATTGTCGTGAATGGTCTGAAGCCCGGCCCGCACAAGATATTGCTCGAGCTCGCCGACCCAAACCACAAGATCGTCAGCAGCGATACGGTCGAGGTGGTCGTTCCCGAGCAGCATGCCTCCGAAATGCATACCCATTCTTAACCCATCTAACAAGGACCGCATCATGAGCAAAATGGAAACCGTACTGTATACCGCCCAAACCCATACCACCGCAGGTGGCCGCAATGGCACCGCACGCAGCTCGGACGGCCGTCTGGATATCCATCTCTCGACGCCCGGTACAACCGGCACCGGGACGAACCCGGAGCAATTGTTCGCTGCCGGCTGGTCTGCCTGCTTCATCGGTGCCATCGGGCTTGCCGCGGGTAAGATGAAGGTGCAGCTGCCGGCCGAGCTATCAGTCGACGCTGAGGTGGATCTCGGCACGGGCGAGGGCGGGTATCTATTGCAAGCCCGACTCAATGTCAGTGCACCAGGGCTGGATCGCGATGTGGCGGAGGCGCTCGTGAATGCGGCGCATCAGACCTGCCCATATTCCAAGGCCACACGCGGCAATATCGACGTCGTCATCAATCTGGTTTGATTCGGTAATCTGGCCTGAAACCGCCCTGCAGGCACGCAGCGGGCAGGGCGAGGTCCATGCCATTTAATGTGGAGAAGCCATTGAACCCCAGCCTCTATCGCGGCGCTTGCCACTGCGGCGCCGTCAAGTTCCAAGTCCGTACTTCGCTCGATTCTGTGGCACGTTGCAACTGCAGCCTGTGCCGGCGAAAAGGCGCGTTGATGAGCAAGCCGTTTGCGGCAGACCAGCTGGAGATCGTTCAAGGGCAAGACGCCCTGACGCTGTATCAATTCAACACGCGTACTGCCAAGCACTTCTTCTGTAAGCACTGCGGCATTTACCCCTTCCACCAAACGCGCAAAGACCCTACGTTGTGGCGGGTGAATATCGGTTGTCTGGAGGGGGTCGATCCCTATTCGCTGGAAGCGGGTTTGAACGACGGAGCAAGCTTATCCGTGATGGACGATGCCTGATGCATCCTTAGCCCGTTGGATGATTGCGGAAAGGAGATTCTGCCTGCTAGCCTGATATGGCTACACTAAATGGCATCGTCCTATCGGGAACGCCGTCGCCATGCCTGTACACATCGAAACCCCGCTGATCGAATCGCGATATCTATCGATGCGGCATGGCAAGCGGGTTTGGCTGAAACTGGAGGCATTACAGCCTAGCGGTTCGTTCAAGGCGCGCGGGGTAGGGCATGCCTGCACGGTTTACAAAGCGCGCGGCGCGCGTCGTTTTGTATGTTCGTCGGGCGGCAATGCGGGTCTCGCTGCTGCCTATGCAGGGCGGCAATTGGGTGTACCGGTGTTGGTGGTGGTACCGCAGTCAACTACCGAGCGTGCCAAGACCTTGATTCAGCGCGAAGGGGCCGAGGTATTGGTGCATGGGCAGTCCTGGGCCGAGGCCAATGCCTACGCGCTGAGCGCCCTGACGCCGAACGACGCGCTGATTCACCCGTTTGACGACCCGCTGTTGTGGGAAGGCCATACCACGCTTGTCCATGAGATCGCGCGCACTGGGCTCAAGCCCGGTGCCGTCGTGCTGTCGGTTGGCGGCGGTGGGCTGTTTTGCGGCGTCATGCAGGGCCTTGCGGCGCAGGGCTGGGGGATGTCCCGGTGATTGCGGTCGAAACACGGGGCGCCGACTCACTCGCACAGTCGCTCGCGGCGGGCGTGCAGATCGAGCTCCCTGCGATTACGAGCATCGCCACTTCGCTAGGCGCGAAACGCGTGTCTGCCGCGGCATTCGAGCTCGCCCAGCGCGGCCCGGTTGAGAGTATTGTGGTGTCGGACGCAGCAGCCTTAGCGGGGTGCTATGATCTCTTGAATGAGCACCGTATTTTGGTTGAGCCCGCATGCGGCGCTTCGGTGGCAGCACTTAGTACGGATTCACCTTTGCTGGCCGCTGCGCAGGATGTAGTGGTCGTGGTATGTGGTGGCGTAGGCGTAAGCGTCGAACAGCTCGCGGCCTGGCGAGTGCAACTTACACCGGCATGATCACCTCGGCTCGGGTAACGTGCCAGTCAATTCATTGCAAAAGATGCGTGGAGTAAACGATGCTCCCAAGTCCTGGTTCTGATTTCGACCTCGCCGCCGGATTGAATGCACTGGTTGAATCGTCTTTCCCCAAACGGTGCAATTGCTGTGGCCGTATCTACGCCGATGCGGCCACCTTTCTGCGCGAAACCCATCGTATCCGCCCCGAACACAGTGGTATGCGCCAGTCGATAGGCGACTTTGGTGAACAAATCGTCGAGGCCTTTCGCAACTGCGAGTGTGGCTCGACCCTGATGGATGTCTTCAACGACCGCCGAGATCTTTCACCCAATGGTATCGTCAGGCGGGGCATTTTCAACGATCTGCTGGCCTATTTACAGACGCGAGGGCTCACAGAGCAGGACGCCCAGACTGAGCTGAAGCGAGTACTGAAAGGTGGGCACAGCGAATTGCTGTCACGCTTACCCGTGTAAGAAGCAAGCCGCTACGCCCTCGCCTTGACTGTACTGCCCCACCGTCTAGTATTGATTCTTGAGTGCAGACGCGTGGTTCGACCTTGTATTACAGGGTAAAACGATGGCACATATTGAAAAATGGCGAGGCAAATCAGTATTAATTGTCGATGACTCGAAAAGTATTCGTATCATGGCTGCGCAGATTCTTGAATCCATTGGATTCGCGCAAATTCATGAAGCGGAAGATGGCGTCACGGCGCTAAATGTCTTACATCGGCTCGGGCAGGTCGATTTATTGATTACCGATTTGAATATGCCTGAAATGGACGGCATCGAGCTATTGAGTGTGCTAACGCAGATGACGCCGAATCGGGTCGGCTTTATCGCGGTCATGAGTGGTGTTGAACGCGACGTGCTGGATTC
>Ga0213872_10000799_pt1 | contig 22922 bp, 20 predicted proteins | sample VelepicomBERX_R2_FD_160071 | JGI IMG/M metagenome (GOLD analysis project Ga0213872, IMG submission 160071) | Rhizosphere microbial communities from Vellozia epidendroides in rupestrian grasslands, the National Park of Serra do Cipo, Brazil - RX_R2 | ecosystem: Host-associated > Plants > Roots >...
GCGGGCGAGATTGGCCTGGATCGCAAGTGCATCGCCGATCGAGATTGGCCAACCGGTGTCACGGGCCAAGGCCAGCGTCTGGTCTTGAAAGTGCGCGGTAGCATTGTGCTCGTCCCAATCGGCCAGGACCGTGCCGAGGGTGCTGCGCATGGTCAGGCGTAGATGCACCATGCCGAATTGCTCGGTGATCGCATCGGCCTCGATCAACATTGCCGCCACGGCGTCATCGTCGCCGGTCAAGAGGGCATGCGTCGCTCGGCAGTAGCTAATCATGGCGTGGACAGGCGGGGTGTCGTCGTCTTGTTCGACGAGGCGAGAGAGCAGCAACTCAGCGGCATTGGGGTCGGCCAGCATGCCGTTGATGGCATGTACAGCGAGGGCGATCTTCTGGTTGGCCCGCTCGCCGGCCCGTTCGTAGCTGTCGGCCGCCTGCTGCGCGCGCGAGATGCAGACCTGCATTTCACCCAAGAGGAATGCGAGCCCCGCCGCCAGGTAGTGGTAGTCACCGACGCCGGACGGATCGCCCGCAACCGCCAGGTTCGCCTCGGCACGACCGAGCAGCTCGCTGGCGCGTGCATAGTCGGCAAACAACGTCGCTGCTTCTGCCTGGATCAGATAGGCACGACCGAGTTGCGCCGTGTTCAGCTGCTCGCCGTGGGCTGCCATCAGATCGTCGAGCAAAGACAGTGCGCGCCGGGTGTCGCGCTGGCGCAGACACCAAGCCAAGTCCAGCAGTAAAGCAGGGTCAGGTGCTGTTTGTCCCGCAATTGTCTTGGACAACGCAGCGACCTGATCGTCATCGACAAAGAGAGTCGTCATCGGCACGCATCAGTGGGTTGCTGCCTCCTTGCTTATCGGGAGGGATGCTTGATCTGTCGGGCTGTAATTCGCACCAGCGCGCAAAGCACCAGCTTCGATTGTAGGCAATCGCGGCGTGCTTTGCGCATCGAATGTGTCAATGTAACTGTTACAGCGTGGCCCGCTTCAGTTCATGCGCGCACGCGGCAAGATTCAGCGTGGGGTCACGTCTTCGAAGCGGTGCACGCCGACCGGCCCCAGCCTGAGACCGGGCATATTCTTGCGATAGGTGACGGACTCGATCGGCTCGGCCAGCGGGATCAACGGCATCTCGTCAGCCAGCAGCCGCTGGGCCTTTTCATAGATGGCCGTGCGGGCCTTGATCTCGGTAGTGCGACGTCCCTCATCCAGCAGGGCGTCAAGTGCGTGGTTACACCAGCGAGATTGGTTATTGCCGCTTTCCACGGCGGCACAGCTCAGGATAGGGCTGATAAAGAGGTCTGGGTCTACTGCCCCACCCCAGCCCATCAACAGCACATCATGTTCGCCTGCATTGGCGCGGCGCAGTAGCTCGCCCCATTCCAAGACCACCAGCTTCGCAGTCACCCCGATTCGGGCCCAGTCGGACTGGATCATCTCTGCCGTCAGGGTCGGGTTGGGGTTGGACCCACCGCCGTTACGCACGTAGAGCGTCAGGGTCAGGCCGTCTGCATAGCCTGCTTCCTTGAGAAGCTGGCGCGCCCGGGCAATATCTTGTTGCATCGCGCCTACGTGGGCGTCGGCGCCCCATAAAGTCGAAGGGATGGGCGAGCTGGCAGGCACGGCGGCATCGCCATAGACCGCCCTGACGATGGCCGTGCGGTCGAGCGCCAGTGCCAGTGCACGGCGAACGCGTGCATCACCCAGGCCGTGGTGCTGGGTATTGAAAATAATCGAATGCACGACCAGGGATCGGCTCTGCGCGAGCCCAATATCCGGGTCGGTCTTGATCTGTGCCACATCGGTCGGTTTGGGAAACAGCACCAGACCGCACTCTCCGCGCTTGAGTTTTTGCATGCGAACAGCTGGGTCAGGCACGATCGTCAGAACCAATTTGTCTGCGGCGACTTTGCCGCGCCAGTAGGTCGGGTTGGCCTCATATCGCACCTGGGCACCCTTGTCGTAGCGCTTGAATACGAACGGACCGGTACCGACCGGCAGGGTGTTCAACTGAGCATCTTTACCGACTGCATGCAGCTGCTGCGCGTACTCGGCCGAGATGATCGAAAAGGCGAAATGGCCGACATAGCTCAGGAACGGCGCATCGGGCCGGTTAAGCGTAAAGCGAACGGTATAGGGATCGATTTTCTCCAGTCGGCGCACGGTCTGTGCGAGCCCGAAGCTCTCGGCAATCGGCCAGCCACCCGGGTTGACGGTGGCGCCGCCAGGGTGCTTCGAGTCGAGCATACGCTGGTAGGTCCACAGCACATCGTCGGCGTTCATCTCGCGCGAGGGCTTGAACCAGTCGGTGGTCTGAAATTTGACGCCATGTCGCAAGTAGAACGTGTACTGCAGGCCATCTGGGCTGACTGACCAGCGCTCGGCCAGAGCGGGCTCAATCGCGGTGCTGGCCGGGTCGTTCTGTACGAGGCTGTTGTAGATCGTATCGGACGACGCGTCGTAGGTGCTCGCCGATGCATACAGGGCCGGGTCAAACCCTTCTGGGGCGGCTGCCGTGCAAACGACCAGGGTACTTGCATGCGCACAGGCGCAGAAAAGGCCGATCAACAACGCAACAAGACGCATGGGCGATATCCAGAAAAGAGGCCGGCCGGTGCCGATCACGATGGGGCATGGTAAGAGCCGGCGCTTGGCAAGGCCAGTGCCGTGCGCCAATGCGTGTTGCTGCTGCGACAGGGTGTCGCAATTGCGGCAGAGCTTCCCTCAGGGGAGCGCCGGTTCGACGTCGGTGGCCGGCTCGGCCTGTTGCCGTGCCAGCCAACCGATCAGGCTCACCAGGATCAGATTGAAGCCGATTGTGGCGTAACCCAGGCGCTCGTAGCCGAGCAACATACCCTGCTGCTCGTACAGCAGCATGCCGCCGAGGGTGACTGAGAGCCCGCCCACACTTTCTTGCAAGGCGAATGATAGGCTCATCATGCCGCCGCGCATGGTGGGCTGGATATGTTGGGTCGCGAGCATATTGCAAAGGCTCCAGCGCGTGACGCTGGCGGCATAGAACAGCGTGGCGATCAGGATGGCGTATTGGGCATCGGTGGCTCGCAAATGCGTGAGTAGCCATTGCAGGGGGATGGCGAGTGCGACGACCGCAAACGCCATACGTGTCGCGCCGACGCGCTGAACCAGGTGGCTGGTGCCGAAGTTGACGAGCGCGACGGTGATGCCCGCGCACAGGTACAGGCGCGCGATGGCGGCAGGGGGGAGCTGCAGCGTACGCACGAAATACGGCGCGATAAAGGGGATCAGCATCCAGCCACAGCACATCACGACACTCATCAACAGCAGGCTGATCTGGTGGGGCCGGTGGCCCAACATGCGCGACAGCTGTCGCCAGGGTGCAACGACAGGGTGCGCCGACAAATGCGGTACCTGACTGTGCAAGAGGAGCCAGGTCGCACTCAGCAGGCCCGCATTGGCCAGGAACAGGCTATGCCAGCCAAAATGGCTTTCAAGAAAAACCAGCGCAGGCAGGCCGCCGCCCAAGGTCAGGCTGAACCCGCCCAGGATCACCGCATAGGCACGCGGCTGCTGCTCGGCCGTGAAGAGATCGGCCACCATGGCATAAGCCTGACTTGCCGCAGCCGCACCGCATATGCCGGCCAGCGCACGCAGCACCAGCAGCAACCAGAAATTCTCCACACAGGTCGTCAGCAGCGATACGGTGATCAGGCACCCCAGCAGGGTCTCGGTTGCGCCGCGCCGTGGGAAGCGGTCGATCAGGCTGGCGAGTACCAGACCACTCGCACCTGCAGCAATGCTGCCCGCGGAAACCAGGATCGCATAACGACCCGGGTTGAGAGACAGGTCTCGCATCAAGGCCGCACCAATGGCCCCCAACGACATCCAGTCGAGGCTCGAAGAAAACTCGACCAGGGCCAGGGTCACCATGACGAGAAGCGGATGGCGGAGCGATTGCGGCATAAGGGCGCGGCGTGCGGGATGGAGCGCCATATATACCACAGTGATCTACCCCGCGATCGTTCGGTGGCGGGCTGCGTGGCGGCGACTGGCGCTGCCATGGTATGTTTGCGGCGTGACCCACCATCTTTCGCTCTCAGCCGCCCGCAATCTGCATCTTGCCGCCCAGGCCTTGCTGGTGCCTGCACGCCGCCGCGCGACGAAAGCCGACGTATTGGCGACCATCCGCCGCATGGCGCTGTTACAGATCGATACCATTCACGTTGTGGCGCGCAGCCCTTACCTGGTGCTGTGGAGTCGCCTCGGCCAATACGACCCCGCCTGGCTCGATGCCCTGCTGGCCGACGGGGCCTTGTTCGAATACTGGGCGCATGAAGCCTGTTTTGTGCCGATCGAAGACTATGGCCTCCTGCGTGGGCGCATGCTCGACCCCGCCAAGATGGGCTGGAAGTTCTCGGTGAATTGGATGCAGCAGCATGCGGCCGATATCGAACGTATCGTCGCGCATATCCGCGAGCAGGGCCCTGTGCGCTCGGTTGACTTCGAACGGCAGGATGGTAAAGGCGGCGGCTGGTGGGATTGGAAGCCCGAGAAGCGCCACCTCGAAGTGCTGTTTACCGCTGGCCGCGTGATGGTGGCACGGCGGCAGAATTTCCAACGCGTCTATGACCTCGCTGAGCGCGTCTTGCCCGGTTGGGATGATGCCCGCGACCTACCCGGCGAAGCGGACGCTCACGAAAGCATGGTGCGCCGCAGCTGCGAAGCGCTCGGCGTGGTCAAGGCCGGCTGGGTGGCCGACTATTACCGGCTGAAGCGCGGCAAATACGATGAAATATTGCACAGGCTGGCTGACCAAGGCGAGTTGATCCCCGTACGCATCGAGGGCTGGAAGCACGATCTCTTCGTGCATCGTAGCCTGGCCGACCAACTGGACGCTGCACAAGCCGACACCTTGCGCGCCAGCGCGACCACCTTGCTCTCGCCCTTCGACCCGGTCGTGTGGGACCGAAAACGCGCGCTGGAATTGTTCGATTTCGATTACCGCATCGAGTGCTATACGCCCGCCCCGAAGCGGCAATATGGCTATTTTGTACTGCCGATCTTGAGCCGCGGCAAGCTCGTCGGCCGGCTCGATGCAAAGGCGCATCGGCAAGCGGGTGTGTTCGAAGTCAAATCGCTGTATCTGGAGCCGGGCCAGAAGCCGACGCAGCGGTTGGCAGACGATCTCGCGCTGGCACTCAAGCGTTGCGCGGCTTGGCACGGTACGGCCGAGGTCAGGCTCGGCCACGGGCCGGATACGCTACTTACGGCATTAAGGAATCGTCTGGACAGCGCCGAATCCGCGTAAATTGACCACGCATGCTCACTCTGGGAGACGCATCATGGGATTGTCACAGATCGGGCAGATTGCCTTGCCGGTATCCGATGCCGACGTGTCGGAAGCGTTCTACGGCGACACACTCGGCCTGCCCAAGCTGTTTCGCTATGAAGCCCTGGTGTTTTTTGATTGCGGCGGCGTGCGGCTGATGCTGGATGGCTCGGGCGAACGGGTGACCCCAACGCCCGGCGCCTGCCATTATTTCAAGGTGGACGGCATCGAAACCCACTACGGCGCGCTGCAATCGCGTGGGGTGGCATTTGGCGAGCCACCGCATCTGATCGCGCGCTTGCCCGACCACGAATTATGGATGTGTTTCTTCCGCGACCCGGACGGCCACCTGCTGGCCCTGATGGAAGAGAAGCGCTGAGCGCTCGCCTTCAGCTTTTTTCGCGGGTGTTCTCGATCAATTGGTCGAGCAGGGTGCGCAATTGCTTCAGGTCTTCGAGCGGCATACCCATCTGATCAAACAGGGCAGGCGGCACGGCCACGGCACGCTCGCGCAAGGCGAGCCCGGCATCGGTCAGCGCAATCTGGACTTCCCGCTCATCTGCGGCGCTACGCTTGCGGCTGATCAGCCCGGTTTGCTCCATGCGCTTCAAGAGCGGTGTCAGCGTGCCGGAATCGAGCATCAGGCGTTGACCGATGCCCTTCACGGTGGATGTGCCATGTTCCCAGAGCACCATCAGCACCAGATACTGCGGGTAGGTGACGTCGAGCTCGGCCAGCAGTGGCTGGTAGCAGCGTGTGATGCTGCGCGACGCAGCATAGAGGCGGAAGCAAAGCTGGGCGTCGAGCCGCAGCCATTCGTATTGATCCATGATCAAGCCTAACGGGGCGCGGCATGATTACCGCGCCCGCATTGTAAGCCCTCTCGGGCGCTACACCGTATCAAGCCAGGGTAACTTGCACGTCCACATTGCCACGCGTGGCGTGCGAGTACGGGCAGATATCGCGGTGGGCCGTATCGACCAGTTCCTGCGCAACGGCACGGTCAAGACCTGGCAGGCTGACGCTGAGTGCCACGGTCAGGCCAAAGCCACCTGCCGAGCGCGGGCCGACGCCGACCGTTGCCGTCACCGACGACTGGGCGATCTTGATGCCCTTGGTGCCCGCAACGAAGCGCACGGCCGATTCGAAACAAGCGGAGTAGCCCGCTGCGAACAGCTGTTCCGGGTTGGTGGCGTTGCCACCCGCGCCGCCCAGTTCCTTAGGCAGCGCCAGTGCAGCCTTCAGCACGCCGTCGCTCGATTCGATATGGCCTTCGCGGCCCCCTACAGCAGTGGCCTTGGCGGTATACAGTACGTTTACAGACATGATGTTCTCCTGGGTTCAGAAAGGGTTTTTTTGAAGCACGGTTAAAATATAGCGAGCAATTAAATTGCACACAATTCATATTTAACTATCGCATCGATAGCGTTTGCTCCCCAATCTTCATAGCCGCTCGACGGTAATTTTTCCGTTTTCATGATTCAGCATCGATTCAGCCACTGGTTCACATACTGCGCCTAACCCAGCACGCATCGTGCGTGCACGGGTCGTTCAACCGTAGCGCCGGAACAAGGCGATGCGATCGACAAGGAGTCGAATGATGAACAAACGGATTCTGATTCTGACCTTGCTGGCCGCCGTGGGCTTGCCGGCGTTGGCTGACAGCGGTGGGGCCGTCGTAGGGGGCCTGTTGGGCGGTGCGGCGGGTTCTGCACTCGGTTACAACGTCAACGGCCGCAATGGCGCGATCGTAGGCGCAGCCTTGGGCGGTGCGATCGGCGCCTCCATCGGCGCAGATGCCCATAGCCGTCGCTACGATCGTTACGAAGGCTCGACCGTCTATTATTCCGAGCCGCGTGACGTGGTCTATGTACCTGCCCCGCGCCCCATCGTGCGCGAAGTGGTGTACGACGGCCCGGTGGTCTATCGCGGCTGGCACGAACATGAATGGCACGACCGCGATTGGCATGAACACGAGTGGCACGATCATCATGACCGCGATTGGCATGACCATGACTGGCGCGATCACGATGGCCGAGGACACTGGCGCTGAGCATCGGGTCGCTGGATAGCCGGACGGCCGGGTGACATCGTATGATTCGGCTTCCGCCTCATCAGGCGGAGCCGACCATCCTTGCCTCCCTGTCATGACCGCCACCCGCCCTATCCCCATTGAACGCATCCTGCAATCGCAGGGCTTCGGAAGCCGTAAAGCCTGTGCGGCGCTGCTTGCTGCAGGCCGGGTGACCGTCAATGGCGCGCCGTGCGCGCGTGCGGGAACACCGGTTTCAACGGACGGGCTGGTGCTGGGGGTCGATGGTCAAGACTGGCCTTGGCATGAACGACTCTACCTTGCGCTGAACAAGCCCAGCGGTGTCGAGTGTTCGCACTCGCCTCAACACCACCAATCGGTCTTCAGCCTGCTGCCGCCGCATTTCGTGGCGCGTGGCGTGCAGGCGGCGGGCCGGCTGGATTCCGATACGACGGGCTTGCTGCTGTTGTCGGACGACGGCCCTTGGTTGCATGCGCTGGCATCGCCGCGTCGGCATGTGTCGAAAACCTACCGCGTCACCGTAAAACATGCGCTCGACGCCACGCAGCTTGTCCGTCTGCTTGATGGCGTGGTGTTGCACGACGACCCCGAACCTGTTCGCGCGCTGGCCTGCACGCAGCAGGATGAGCACGTGCTCGACTTGGTCATCGATCAGGGCAAATACCATCAGGTGAAACGCATGCTGGCGGCAGTGGGCAACCGTGTGGAAGCCCTGCACCGCCTGGGCATGGGTGGATTGCGCTTGGGTGAAGGAGAGTTGGCGACGCTGCCCGAAGGGGAATGGGTGATGCTGTCGGCCGAGGCGCGAGCGCACCTCCTGCCGACTTGGCGCTGAGCTACTGGTCGGTCACCGAGATTTCGTCGCTGCCGACGCGTACCACGTTGCCCGCGCGCAGCTTGCGGGTCTTGCGGGTTTCCACCTCGCCATCGACGCGAACGAGGCCATCGGCCACCATGAATTTGGCCGCACCACCCGATTGGGCGATTGCCATCAGCTTCAGCAGGTTATGCAGTTCGATATATTCGCCCGAGAGGCGGAAAGTCTGTTTGTTCACGATTCATCATCCGATATCAATTTGTCGAGACGCCGTAGGAACACTGTCATCTCGCGTGCTGCTTGCAGGTCACCACAGCGCGTGGCGACCTCGATACCTTGCCGGTAAGTAGCCCGCGCTGCAAGCTGATCGCCTGTTGCGACCAGTGCTTGCGCATAGCCCTTCCATGCTGCCGAATAGTTCGGGTCCATCGTTACGGCATTGTTAAAGTACGTCGCGGCCCGATGAGCGTCACCTGCTTTCATATAGGCTTGCCCGAGCGAAAAGCGCAACATGGCGCCGTCGCGCGGGCCGTCCAACATGCGGAGCAGGGCGTCGATCATTGGTGCCTACCGGTGTTCCGCCTGCCAGCGTGCAATGGCGGCACGGATGGCGGGTAGTGCCGCCTGGGCAGCTTTTTCGCCTTCCAATAAGGCATTGTGCTTTTGTTCGAAATCGGCTGCGCCGATGCTGTTCACCTGTGGGCGGATGATCACGTCAGCTCGTGCCAGTTCTTGCTCGCCCAACTTCTGTCCCATGATGATGACCGTCTGGTTGAGGATAGAGAGCATGCCGTCGCCAGTCTTGCCGTATTGTGCCTTGGTCGAAATATCGACCGCAATGACGATATCCGCACCCAATTCGCGTGCCGCGTCGACCGGTACGGGGCTCACCACGCCCCCGTCGACATAGCGCTTGCCGGCGATGATCGTCGGCTGAAAGACACCGGGAATGCTGCAGGAAGCCCGCACTGCCTGGCCGGTATTGCCACGTCGGAACACTACGCGCTCGCCGGTATCGAGCGTGGTGGAGACAGCGGCAAAGGGCTTGCTGAGCTTTTCAATCGGCCGATTGCCGACGAGTTGGTTGACGTAGTCTTGCAGTTTTTCGCCCTTGACCAGGCCACCACCGCCAATGGAGAGGTCGCGTACATTGGCTTCGTCGAGCACGAACGACTTTTCCTGCAGCGCAAAGCCATTCAGGCCCGAGGCATAGAGTGCGCCCACCACGCTGCCTGCACTGGTGCCGGCGACGAATTCCGGCGTCAGGCCTTGCGACTCCAGTACTTTCAGTACGCCGATATGCGCGAAGCCCTTGGCGGCACCGCCCCCCAGGGCAATGCCGATATGCGGTTGCCGCAGCGGCTTTTCGATGGTTGGCGCTACAGGGACGGCGGCAGGTGGCGGTGCCGGCTGCGAAGACGTGCCGCAGGCGGCGAGGATGCCAGTCAACAGGGTCAGGATCAGATTGCGGTAGGACATCATGGCAGGTCGTGAAATCGGTCGGTGCTGGGTGAATTGAATCGGTCTTCGGCGGACATTGGGCCGTATGGTTCAGGTCGGTGACTGTCAAAGTTCAGACGGCGTCACCTTGAGGACCTCGTCCAGCGTTGTTTGGCCGGCGGCAATTTTCTGTGCGCCTGCGAGCTTCAAGGGTTTCAGGCCATCGCGGATCGCTTGATCCTTGATAAGCGTCGGGTGGCTTGCGGTGGCAATCAGCCGCCGTAACTCGGCGCTGATGGTCAGCATTTCATACAGGCCCACACGCCCCAGGAAGCCCGTCATGCGGCACTCCAGGCAACCCACCGCTTTATAGGCGGTTTTGGGTACGGGCGCTTTCCACGGTGAAACCAGCGCATTCCACACTTCTTCGTCGAGCGCATCGGGCTGTTTGCAGTGCGGGCAGAGCGTACGCACCAGGCGCTGGGCCATGATGCCCACAATCGTGCTCGAGACCAGATAAGGGGGCACCCCGAGCTCCAGCAACCGGGTGACGGCGCTGGGCGCATCGTTGGTATGCAGTGTGGAGAGCACCAGATGCCCGGTGAGCGCCGCCTGGATCGCCATATCGGCGGTTTCCCGGTCACGGATTTCGCCCACCATGATGATGTCTGGGTCTTGCCGCAACAGCGTGCGCACACCCTCGGCGAAGGAAAGCTCGATCTGAGGCTGCACCTGCATCTGGTTGAAGCTCGATTCGATCATTTCGATCGGGTCTTCCACTGTGCAGACGTTCACCTCGGGCGTCGCGAGCCGTTTCAGCGTGGTGTAGAGCGTGGTGGTCTTACCCGAGCCGGTCGGGCCGGTCACCAGTACGATGCCATGGGGCTGGCCGATGTATTGCAACCAGCGTTTTTCATCTTCGGGCACAAAGCCCAGTGCGGCAAAATCACGGACCAGGATGGCCGGGTCGAAAATCCGCATCACGAGCTTTTCGCCGAATGCGGTCGGCATGGTCGACAGCCGCAGCTCGATCTCGCGGCCGTCAGGTGTCTTGGTCTTGACGCGCCCATCCTGCGGGCGGCGCTTTTCGGCCAGGTCCATACGCGCCAGTACCTTGATGCGCGAGACTAGCGCCACCATGACGGCAGGCGGGATCTGATATACCGCATGCAACACGCCGTCGATGCGGAAACGCACGTGACCTGCTTCGCGGCGCGGTTCCAGATGAATGTCGGACGCGCGCTGGGCAAAAGCGTATTGGAACAGCCAATCCACCAAGGCCACGATATGGTGGTCGTTGGCGTCGACATTGCCAGTGCGCCCCAGCTGCACCAATTGCTCGAAGCTCGCGAGCTGTGCGGTCGGCCCAGCCTGCGCCACGGCCTGCTTCACAAAGCGCGACAGGTTGTAGAACTCGGGCAGGTATTGCGCGATATCGGCTGGGTTGGCCATGACCCGCTTGATTTGCCGCTTGAGGATACGGCCCAGCTCGTCTTCCCATTCGCGCACAAAGGGCTCGGCGGTCGCGAGCGTGACCGACGTCATATCGACCGCCACCGGCAGGATGGCGAAGCGGGTCGCGTAGGCGTGGCTGACTACGCCAGCGACGTTTGCGACGTCGATCTTCAGGGGGTCGATATGAAACCAGGGCAGCTCCACTTTCCGGCTTAACCACTCACCCAACCAATCGAGATCAAGCAGCTCATCGGTCTTGAGGCTACGCCAATTTTGCGGGGCGATCGAATTGAAGGGGTGGGTCTTACCGTGCGCAGAGGTGCGGGCCGGAATCAGGAAGGCTTCGGCCGTGGCGGTCGAGAGATGACCTTCTTCCACTAACGCATCGACAAGTGCTTTGATCGACAGGCGATGATCGCCGTGGCCACGTACCGGATAGAATTTTTTCATGCAGTGGAAAGGCATGCAAAGAGGTTCAGACGACGCATTCTCCTTCCATTGCGCCGCAAATGCGAGCGATTCGCAGAGATTTGCACTTCCTGTGGTGGCTTGGAAGGGGGTGGAGCCGTTACCATAGGCGCGATGAAGACCTTGATCCGAGCCGACCTCCTCCTGACCGACCGCCGCCTGGCGGGCTCTCGCACCATTGCCCAGAGCCTGATTGCGGCTGGGCGTGTATTCCTGATTGAAGGCGGGCAGCGTGTGCCGGTCAATAAGCCTAGCCAGAAACTCTGGGAAGATGCCGAGCTGGACGTGGAAGCCGACCCCGCCGATCGTTACGTGTCGCGCGGCGGCCTGAAGCTTGCCGGGGCCATGGCGGAACTCGGTCTCTCGGTCACGGGTCTGCGCTGTCTGGACGTCGGGATCTCCACGGGCGGCTTTACCGACTGCCTGTTGCAGGCCGGCGCCACCCACGTGGTCGGTGTGGATGTGGGCCACGGGCAGCTGCACCCCACCCTGCTCGATGATGACCGCATCAGCCTCGTAGAAGGCGTCAATGCACGCGCATTGGTGGCGGACGAAATTCTGCCTTTGAACGACGGCGCCCTATTCGATCTTGCGGTCGCAGACGTGTCGTTCATCTCGCTCACGCTGGTGCTGCCGGCCGTGGTGCCGCTCGTCAAGGCGGGTGGCGTATTGCTCTGCCTCGTCAAACCGCAGTTTGAAGTCGGCCGTGAGGGCGTGGGCCGAGGCGGCATTGTGCGCGACGAAAGCCTCTACGCTGGCGTGCGTAGCAAGCTCGAAGCTGCTGCGCAAGAATTGGGGCTCACAGTCATGCGCTGGCTCGACAGCCCGATCACCGGCGGCGATGGCAACCACGAATTCTTTATCCTGCTGCAACGCCCTGCATCGGCCTGAACCGAGGACCACGGCGAACGGGCGCACCTATCTCGGCACGCCAGTCCGTCTCTCTGGTAGTCCGTCCGACAACTAGGGTCGCACACCATCGACCATCACGGTCCAAGCGTTCGCAAGCTGGCCGGTGGCATCCAATACGCCGATCCAGTAACCGTTTTCAGTGAGCGAAGCCCAGCCCTGGCAGGCGCTGCAGACCGTTGTGCCGTCGCGGCTTACTGTCCAGCTGCCCAGCGAGGTGACTGGTGTGCCATTCGCGACCGCGGCCGCCACGACAGGTGTAAAGACATATTCATGGCCATCGACCGTCTTGACGTCCACGGCCGGCATTTGCGATTTCCCGGGCGGCAGGATGCCCGTCATCATGGCGACGAGGTCTGCCTCGGCGACGATGTTGCGCCCGTCTTGCGGGTTGCTGCTGGCGACCTTGCTGGTTGTACCGTATTGCGCGTCACGCACCGATGAGTTCGCGGTGGAGGGGCTGAGCGTGGCCGCATGTGCTGACGCCAGCAGACAGGTAACCGCGCTGACGGCCAAGGCTTTCAACTGCGAAACATGGAAGTGCTGCATGGTGAACCTCCTCATTAGAATCATTGAATTAGGCGACGCCCGACGGGCGCCGCGGCTTGATTCTAGGAAGGGAGGCGGTGAGTTTTGTGTAACTATTTGTGATACGGCGTCATTAAAAATACCGTCCGGTATTTTATAGATGTGGGTGCGTCGCTTAGGCGAGCCACTGGCCCAATGCGTTCAGCGCCGCCGTTGTTTCCTGTTCCAGACGCGCCATCAGATGCGTGGCCGATTCGCGTCGCGCCATGGCCACGCCCTGCCCCGCCCACATCGATAGCATGCCGGCGTCGCCCACCTGGGCCGATGCGGTGCGCAAGGGGCGCGTCAATGCGTTTTGCCAGGGGAAGGGCAGAATCTCGCCGGCTGTGTCGGCCGCAACCATGTCATCAATGAAACGGTTGCGCAAACCCCGCGCATAGCGGCCCGAAAAAGCCCGAGTCAACCGCGTATCGGTATCGCGTGCGGCGTCCACCGCCTGTCGGTAAGGGGCGGATATACCGGATTCATCACAGTTCAGGAAAGCCGTACCCATTTGAACGCCGCATGCACCTAGCGCCAGAGCAGCGGCGATGCCCCGACCATCCATGATGCCGCCTGCGGCGAGGATGGGGAGCTGCGTGGCGTCGACCAACTGCGGCACCAGGGCCATGGTGCCAACGAGGCTGTCGTGCGCAGGGCCGAGAAAGACGGCGCGGTGCCCACCTGCTTCGCTGCCTTGGGCAACGATGGCATCGACCCCGCTTTCTTTCAGCGCCCGACCCTCGGCGACCGAGTTGGCGGCCCCGACGACCAGCATCCCTTTGGCGCGGGCTGCTGCGGTGGCCTCGGGCGAGAAGCGGCCAAAGACGATGCTGATCATCGCCGCGCCGGTTTCGAGTGCTGCTGCGAATTGGTCTTCAAATGTATACGGCGCCAGCTGTGGCGGGGCGGGCGGCGGCAGACCACGTTCAGCAAAATAAGGTGCGATGCGTGCCAACGTGGCGGCGGGGTCGCCCATCTCGGCGGCATCTGCGTCCGGCGAGAACAGATTGATGCTGAAAGGCCGAGCGGTCCTTGCCCTTACTGCCTTGGCCGCTTCGAGGATTTGCGTGGGGGAGAGATAGGCCGCCCCGATACAGCCCAGGCCGCCTGCTTCCGAGACAGCCGCGACCATGGCTGGCGTATCGGTGCCCCCTGCCATCGGCGCTTGGATGATAGGCAGGCGCATGCCCAGCCGGTCGGTCAGTATCGGATGCAGTCGCATAAAATTCCTTATCCAATATTCATTCGTCAGCGCCGGTCGTACGTGGCCGGTCGGTGTGGCCCAGGGTCTTGTCGGGTGAAACCAGATCACGCACCCGTCGTTTCAACTCCGCCGCATCGGGAAAGCCACCGTCAGCGACCCGTTCCCAGACTTCAGTGCCATCGACTGTGATGCGAAAGAGCCCGCCGGTGGCGGGGATCAATGCGACCTCGCCGAGTTCGGTGTCGAGGCTTGAAAGCAGTTCCTGCGCCAGCCAGCCTGCGCGCAACAACCAGCGGCACTGGGTGCAATAGTGGATTTCGACGCGCGGGGTACGGGTTGAGTTCAAAGTCACTTCCCTCTTGTTCGGTATACGATAGTCTACCGGTGTAGATTGTGCGCGTGGCCGGCCCCGCACTCCCCCCGCTGGCAATCCGCACGAACTTTTGCGGCGGGATGGACTCAGTCCAAAGAGTGTGTCGATCCGATGGTGACGCCCGTCGCACGCGATTGATTTGTGCTGCCCGCCGCTCAAGGAACCTCCCGATGCAAACCCGACTGACTCGCTTGATTTGCCTATGAAGCACTATGTTTCCCTCGATGATGCGGTCGCCGCGCTGCTGGCCGACCCGTTGGGTAGCTCGCCCGTGCCGCTCGCTTGCCTCGTGGCCGCTATCCGGCCGCGGCGTATTCAAGATACCGACAGTGCCGTCCATACCCTGCGTTCGCTGACCCTGCTGCTCGACCAGCAGGACGCGACGCGCGAAGGTGTACGCAGTTATTTGATGGGTCTCTTGGGGCAGCGTCGCCTGATTCATCTGTTGGCGGATTCCGGCATTCTCTCGAACGAGGGGATGGGCTTGGCATTGCGCAACCGTTTGGGCGCCAAGCTGCTGCCGCCGGAGTATCGCGACGAGTATATGAAAGATGTCGTCGACTACGCCTTTGCTCGCAGCGATGACTTCATATGGGTGGCGGCGGTACCGGACGAGATCTGGCTCGATCTCTTGCGTGCCTTGCGGATCGACGAGGGCCTGCATGAGAAGGAAGCGCGCAACGCGCGACTGGAGCTGATCGAGGCGATCCAGGTCTTGTCCTACCGCGTATCGGCCATTGGTCTCGAATACGAGCTGGTGCGCAGCTACCCGGCAATCGAGCGTTTTGAGTCGCCTTTTCTGACCCAGAATGTGGCAGTGCGAGAATACCTGGAGCACTACAAGGCCTGGATGGTCGACCCCACGGTATCGATGCAGGACGACCGGCATGTGCGGGTCTTGCTCGACCAATGCGACGAGATCGTCGCGCGTATCCGCAAAAATGCCGGGCGCGAAGGCGTCAGCGTCAGCCTTACTTATCTGCTCGTGCGCCTGCGCCAGCATGTGGATCGTCTGCGCCAACTGCTCGATCTTGCCAATCGGGAGGAGTGCGACGCGGCGCCGCGCCGGCTGGTCGTGCTGTTCAAGGCCCTGGTGACGGCCGAAAACCGCAAGACCAGCCTGCGCGACCTGTTGGCGACCAATACCGACCTGTTGGCGCTACAGATCACCCAGCACGCCGGGCGTACGGGCGAGCACTACATCGCGTCGGACCGTAAGGAATGGCAGGCAATGGCCAAGTCGGCGATGGGGGCGGGTTTCCTGGTCGGCTTCATGGCGCTGTTCAAGATACTGCTTGCCAAGCTCAAACTACCGCCGCTGATCGAGGCCTTCGCCTTCAGCATGAATTACTCGCTGGGTTTCATGCTGGTGCATGTGCTGCACTACACCATCGCCACCAAGCAGCCGGCGATGACGGCCGCCAGCATTGCCGCCTCCATCGAGCGGCATGAGCAAGGCCACGACGAGCTCGACGGCCTTGCCGAGCTGATCGAGACCGTCGCCCGCACGCAGTTCGTGGCCATCATGGGCAACGTGCTGCTTGCAATCCCCACCGCGCTGGTCATCGCGCTCGGCGTGAAATACGGTCTGGGCCAGACCTGGGTGACACCCGACAAGGCGGTACATCTCTTGCACGATCTCGATCCGATCCACTCGCTGGCGATTCCACACGCAGCGATTGCCGGCTGCTGTCTGTTCCTCGCGGGGTTGATCTCCGGCTATTACGACAACAAGGCGGTGTATAACCGGATTCCGGCGCGGCTGATGCAATTGCGCTGGCCGCAGCGCATCCTGGGCGCGGCGCGTTGGCAGCGTGTGTGTGCCTACATCGAAAATAACCTGGGTGCACTGGCCGGGAATTTTTTCTTTGGCATCATGCTTGGCAGTATCGGTACCTTGGGCTTCTTGCTCGGGCTCCCAATCGATATCCGCCATATCACCTTTTCTTCGGCCAATCTCGCGTACGCGGCGGTGGCGCTCGATTTTCACCTCGACTGGCAAACCTGGCTGCTGTCGGTCTGCGGTATCGGCTTGATCGGGTTGACCAATCTGGCAGTCAGTTTTTCGCTGGCGCTCTTTGTGGCGCTGCGTGCGCGCCGCAGCAATTTCGGCAATTTTCGCGCTTTGGTCGGCAAGGTGGTGCGGCGCTTTCTGGCGGCGCCGCAGCGCTTCTTTATCGCACCGCGCGATGAGGCGCCTGCCTTGGTACCGACCGACCATTGAATGGAGGGGGTGAGCGATGGTCAGGCATTGGGTTGTGGCGTGGATGCGGGCCGCTTCATTGAGCCTGCCGGGTATGGCCCTGGCGGGCGGGTTGACGCTGAGCAGCCCCGATCTCGCGCCCGATGCGATGCTCAAGCCCGCGCAGGTCTACCAGGGCGGCGGCTGTCGCGGTCGCAATTTGTCGCCCGCGTTGAGTTGGGTAGGGGAGCCCGTAGGCACCCGCAGCTTTGCCGTGACCGTATTCGACCCCGATGCGCCGACCGGGCACGGCTGGTGGCATTGGCTGGCGTTCGACCTGCCGGCAAACACCCACGCACTGGCCAGTCTACCCGGTGGCGGGCCGCTGCCCGCAGGTGGGGTTGCACTTCGCAATGATTTTGGCGAGGTCGGCTATGGCGGCGCCTGCCCACCCGAGGGCGACAAGCCGCATCATTATCAGGTGACGCTGTGGGCACTGAATGTACCGACCTTGGGCCTACGGTCCGATACGTCTGCCGAGACGGCGCTGGCCGCGTTGAGGGCGCATCGATTGGCCTCAAGCGGCATTACCGTCCGTTACGGCCGCTGAGTTTGGGTGGCGCCTGGCACGAAGGCCGGGTCATCGCGCAGTAGTTCGGCCTCGATCAGCTGATAGACCCGGTCGCGCAAGGCGGGGACGTCATCTTCCGTCATACCGGCCGTCGAGATCGGCGGCAACCAGCGGAAGATCACCAAACCGGGGCGAAACCAGAGCGTATTGACGGTCTGCACGCTGCGCATGCGCAACTGCACGAAAGGTTGGACCGGCACACCGGCTGCGATGGCGGCGCGAAACGCCCCATCCTTGAAGGGTTGCAGTGGTGCGGGGGTGCGGTTGCGCGTGCCTTCGGGGAAGAGCAGCACTGACCAGCCGGCGCGCAAAGCATCGGCCAGTGCGCGGGCGCCGGCGCGACGACTCTCGGCCGAGCCGCGCTCGACCAGCACCGCAAAGCTGCGAAACAGAAAGCCGAGAAACGGGATGCGCGCGAATTCCTGCTTGGCGAGTACCTTGATCGGCTCGACGCAGGCAATGGCGCAGACCGGCATGTCGAGCACGGTACAATGGTTGCCGGTGAAGACCGCAGCGGGTTGCCAGGCCGCTTGGCCTTCAACGCGTACGCGAATGCCGGTGAGCACGGACCAGCAGCGCATGGCGACCCGGTTGGCGGCGAACATCAGGCGCAGGCGCGCACGGTCCTGCATGCACAAGGCGACGAGATACGCCGGAATGACGGCAATGACCCCTGCCATGAACATGAGGCCGATGTAGACGCCATACAGCGCCTGGATGATACGCATGCGAGAAACCTCTTGGACAGGCGCTGATTTCGAAGGCGCGCATTGTGACCCGTTGCCGCCCCGGATTCAAATCTTGCCGTGCAGACCCAATTGCATATGTAGCTCGCACACGCCCGCGGGTAAAGGTTCGCTGAAATGAAAACCCTGCATGTTTTCGACGCCGAGGCCTTGCAGGAAGCGGGCAGCCTCCAGCGTCTCGACACCTTCCACGACCACTTCGAGGCCCAGCGCCTGTGCCATCTGGACGATGGCTTGCATGATGCGGCGCCCCGCTTCGCTGTTGAGCCGCGCGGTGAAGCTGAGGTCGACCTTGATGATGTCGATCGGCATGTCGTGCAGTTGCGACAGCGACGAATAGCCCGTGCCAAAGTCATCGATGGCGATCTTGAAGCCGGCATCGTGCAGATGTCGCAGATGTCGCGACTGGCGGGCATGGTCGGTCAGCGCCAGGCTTTCGGTGATCTCGATGACGATGTCGTCGGGCCGTAAGCCGTATTCCTCGACGGTCGCGATCAGGTTGCGCACGAAGCGCGGCGAAAACAGCAGATTGCGCGAGACATTGAGCGACAGCCGCTGCATCAGCCCACGTGCGCGCCAACCTTTGAGCTTGGTCAGCGCCTGCACCGTGACCTGTTCAGAGAGCTCCTGAATCAAACCGAGCTTTTCGGCCAGCGGTACGAAGACTTGTGGCGTGATCCAGCCTGCACTGTCGTCGTGCCAGCGGACGAGCGCTTCGACGGCGCCCACCTTGCCGGTGTGTGCGTTGACGATCGGTTGGTAGAACACCTGTAGTTCATTACCGAGCACTGCATGGTTGAGCCGTGTCTGGATCGCCATATGCTCGCGACCCATGGTCTTCAGGTGCACGATATCGCCGTAGAACTGCACATTGTTCCGGCCCATGCTCTTTGCGTGATACATGGTGCCGTCTGCGGCGCGCAGCAACTCTTCGGCGTTCTGCGCATTGTCCGGATAGACCGCCATGCCGATGCTGATGGTCGGTCGTGTTTCGATGCCTTCGAGTACCACGCCTTGCCGAGCGATCTCGCGCAGGCGTTCCGATACATTGGCGAGCACATTGAGGTCGGGCAGGTCGGGCAGCAGTACGACGAATTCATCGCCGCCCCAGCGCGCCAGCACGTCTTCTTCGCGCAGCACGCTGGTGATCTGCCGTGCGAGCGTCGCCAGCACCTGGTCACCCGCCTGGTGGCCGAAGGCATCGTTGATCTGCTTGAAGTGATCAAGATCGATAAAGCCGAGCGCGACCTTGGCGCCCGATCGATTGGCGCGCAACAGCGCCTGGTGCAGCAGATCATCAAGCAGCACGCGATTGGGTAGACCGGTCAGGCCGTCATAGAGCGCCAGCTTGCGGATATGCGTCTCGCTCAGGTGCGCTGCGGTCACATCGCGCAGCACGCCGCGCAGGCCCGATGCTTCGCCCGCGGCATTCCAGGCGGGCATCAACCGCGCTTCGAGCCAGAGCGGGTCCATGGTGTCGCGCAATAGACGGAAGCGGATCGTGACCGGCTCAGCGGTTGAGAGCACCAGCGCGGCGGCTTTGCGTAGCGTATCGGCGTCGTCCGGGTGGGCAAAGTCGCCCAGCGCACGGCCGATATCGAGCTGCGAGGCATTGGACGTGCCGCGCAGCGTTGCCCACGCAGCCGAGATGCGAGTGATGGCGCCTTGGGCCGAGAGTTCGACGACGGCCTCTTCGAGCAGGTCGAGCGTTTCGACCATTGAGCGCCGACGGGCTTCCTCGCGCATCAGGTCGGTCACATCGCGCACCAACGCCACCAGATGCCGCGCGCCGCTGGTTTCGCCAGGTACTGCCTGTAGGCGGCCGATGCAGTAGATCGCACCTTCGAGCCGTGGCAGGGTGAATTCGACCTGCTCGCGTCGATTGCCGGCGAGTGCATTGGGAATCGCCTGGCGTAGGGCCCAGGCCATGTCGGAGGGGAAGGCCCGCTCCAGGGGCAGGCCGACCAGATCGGTCGTCGGCAGGGCTGGGTGGTGTGACCATACGCGCACCACGATGCCGTTCGCGTCGAGCTCGAACACCATGTCTTCGGTTGCGCCGACAAGCGTGCTTAAGCGCCGGGCCTCGACGTTGAGGCGGTTTTCGGTTTCATGCCGGATCAGTGCCAGCGCCATATAGTTGGCCAGCGTCGCGAGGAAGCGCGGCGCCTGGGCCGGCCGGGGCGGCTGGTTGGCAAGGAAAGTCAGTGCGATAAAGCCGATCAGCTCGCCGGCATCGAGCAGGGGCACGCAGGTCAGGTGCTGTATACCCGCTGGGGCCAGCATGATCTGCGTAGCGGGCAGCAGCTCGCCTATGCGTCGCTCCAGCATCAGACCGGCAGAAAGGGTTTCGTAAAGATCGCGGTAGACGCGGTAATCGAGGCGGCGGAAGTTATCGGCTACCTTGTTGGCGATGATCTGGGAGCCGATCCATTGCGCGGCGCGGTCGGCGTGCTGGGCATCGACGGAATGCCGGTAAAGCAAGGCTGCATCGGCGCCGGTGGCGCGGGCCACGGCAGCCAGTACGCGAACCAGCACATCGTCGCTGCTGTCGGTGATCAGGTCGCCCGCCGCATCCAGGGCCTCCAGGTAGTCGGCCGTGTGTAGACGGGTATCGGGCGCTTCATCCTGATCGCGACGCGCGTTCATCGAGGTGTCCTGGCGCGCCGGGGCAGGTCGCGCGGTGCCTGCGCTGCCATCTGCCCAGGCGGGCAACGGAAGGAAGCAGGCGGTTGGTTAGGCAGTGACGATGGCATGGTACGCAAGGCAACGCTTCCATCAAAAGGGTCTCGGCCGCCGCACGAGCCAATGCCGTGCGCAACGACGAGACCACCAGCTATCTTACCCCGGATTGTGTAGGTCGCAGATTACGCTTCGTCGGTCGCCTGCGCGGCAAGTTGCTCGGGCGTCGTGACGACCTCGCTATAGCCGCATTCCTTCTGTGGGCAGACCTTTTCGATGCCGCGCCGCTTGGTGGTCTTGAGCGTGAGCACCGGCCATTTGCACTTCGGGCAGGTCTCGGCGATCGGTGGATTCCACGTCGCGTACGTGCATTTCGGGTAGGTGTTGCAGCTATAGAAGAGCTTGCCATAGCGCGATTTGCGCTCGGTCAGTGTACCCACATTGCACTGCGGGCAGGTCACACCGGTGTCCTTGGGCTTCTCCAACGGCTCGATGTGCTTGCACTTCGGGTAGTTGGCGCAGCCGATGAACTTGCCGTAGCGGCCCGATTTGACGATCAGCTGGCCGCCATCGTTCGGGCAGACGCGGTCCTCGATCACCTGGACGGCTTCTTCGGCCTTTTGCTCGGCCGTTTCGTTGAGATCACGCGTGTAATCGCATTCCGGGTAGCCTGAGCAGCCCACAAAGCGCCCGCGCTTGCCAAGGCGAATGGTCAGCTGCTTGCCGCATTTCGGGCAGGCTTCGTCGAGTGCCTCGTGCGTGACTTCGCTGCGCTTGAGCGATTTCTTCTCTTCCACCTGCTTCGAGAAGCCGCCCCAGAATTCCTCCATGACGGGAATCCAGTCGCGCTCGCCGTTGGAGATTTCATCGAGCTTGTCTTCGAGCTTGGAGGTGAACTGGTAGTCCACGTACTGGCCGAAGTGCTCGGTCAGGAACTTGTTCACCACCTCGCCGGTGTCGGTCGGCAGGAAGCGCTTCTTGTCGAGGATGACGTACTCGCGGTCCTTCAGCGTCGAGATGATCGAGGCGTAGGTCGACGGCCGGCCGATGCCGAATTCTTCCAGCGCCTTCACAAGGCTGGCTTCGGAATAGCGCGGTGGCGGCTGCGTAAAGTGCTGCTCGCCATAGAGCTTGTCGACCGGCAGCGACTCGCCCGTCTCCAGCGCCGGCAGCTTGGCGTTGTCTTCGTCCTCGGCGTCGTCCACATCTTCCTCGTACACCGCGAGGAAGCCGGCGAACACCAGCACCTGGCCGCTGGCACGGAACACCGCTTCGCCGACATTGATGTCCACGCTGGTGGTATCGAACTTGGCGGGCGACATCTGCGAGGCGAGCGTCCGCTTCCAGATCATCTCGTACAGCTTGTACTGCTCGGCGCTGAGGAAGGCCTTGACCGACTCCGGCGTGCGGGTGATCGAGGTCGGGCGGATCGCCTCGTGCGCTTCCTGGGCGTTCTTGGCCTTGTTCTTGTAGGTCACCGGGTTGGCTGGCAGGCTGGCGGCGTCGAAGGTATGGCCGATGTAGTCGCGGATCTCGGTCAGCGCTTCGTTGGCCAGCGCCACCGAGTCGGTACGCATATAGGTGATGAGACCGGTGGTGCCGTCCGCGAGCGCAATCCCTTCATACAGCTGCTGCGCCGTGCGCATGGTGCGGTCGGTGGTCATGCCGAGCTTGCGCACGGCTTCCTGTTGCATGGTCGAGGTGGTGAACGGCGCGGCCGGGTTGCGGCTCTTGCGCTTTTTCTCGATATTGCCGACCACCGCCGGCTTGCCCTCGAGCGCCTTGAGGATGCCGGCCTGCTCGGTTTCGTTCGGAATGTCGAACTGGTCCAGCTTCTTGCCGCGCCACTCGTTGAGGCGCGCCGTCACGCTCTGCTTGCCCTTGTGGCTGTCGAGGTGGACGGTCCAGTATTCCTGCGCGGTAAAGGCGCGGATCTCGTTCTCGCGCTCGCAGATCAGGCGCAGCGCCGGGCTTTGCACGCGGCCGGCGCTGAGGCCCGAGCGCACCTTGCGCCACAACAGCGGCGACAGGTTGAAGCCCACCAGGTAATCGAGCGCGCTGCGCGCCTGCTGGGCGTTCACGAGGTGCGC
>Ga0213872_10000800_pt1 | contig 22892 bp, 24 predicted proteins | sample VelepicomBERX_R2_FD_160071 | JGI IMG/M metagenome (GOLD analysis project Ga0213872, IMG submission 160071) | Rhizosphere microbial communities from Vellozia epidendroides in rupestrian grasslands, the National Park of Serra do Cipo, Brazil - RX_R2 | ecosystem: Host-associated > Plants > Roots >...
AACCCCGTGCGCTGCTTCGAAGACGGGCCGCTCCAGAAGATCCATTGGTCTGTCGACCTCGTCTAGGAGCGTTTCCAGTTCCCTTCTGAGCTCGGCGTCTCCATCACAATTTTCTTCCAGGAATGCTGAGCGTGTTTGGGGATCTAATTCGAGACACTTGTAGAACAAAGTCTCCAGGCGCTTCCAGCGATCAGAGGAGGGGAGCACGGCGACACGTCCTTAGGAGGTTCGCGTGAGCTCACGATGTAACCACGCTTTGGCCATCGTCAGTTCGCGATGCACTGTGGCTGGTGAGATTTCCAATGCGGCCGCCGTCTCGTCATAGGTAAGCCCTCCGAAACAGAGCAATTCGACAATCTCGCTCTTTCGAGGATCCAGCGTAGCGAGGCGCTGTAGCGCCTCATCTAATTCAAGCACCCGGTCCGACGATACTGGTCCGACAACGACAGCCTCGTCCAGCTCAACTTTCTGTAATCCTCCGCCACGCTTTGCGCGGCTGTGCGACCTCGCATGCTCCACCAGAATGCGTCGCAGGATGCGCGCCGAAACTGCGAAGAAGTGGGCTCGATCGTTCAAGGCTATGTTCGCATCAACCAGATGCAGATAAGCCTCGTGAACGAGAGCCGTGGTTGCAAGCGTGTGATCGGGACGTTCAGCCCTCAAGGCTCGCGAAGCCAGTTTCCGAAGCTGATCGTAGACAACCGGCATCAACCGGTCGAGAGCCTGCTTATCTCCGCTGCCCCATTGCCGAAGCAGTTCCGTCACCAAATGGCGATCCGGAGGCGTGTCCATAATACGGACTCATACCGGCCAACAGGGACGCTCTTGAGTCGCGCACTTACCCCGGAGCGCCTCCTAATGCTATCCGGTGCATCAATAATACCTCACGAATGTCTGAAACCAACAAGGCGTCACCAGCTTGCCGATCGGCCGCTCAGATGCTGCATGTGACTGTAGGATTGAAAGTTGCAGGCGTCCTGCGTAATGGAAGAAGCTTCCTGCTGCAGGCTGCGTATGTGAAGGGCGTCTATAACCTGCTCCAAAAACGGGTGTCGGCAAAGCAGGCATCTATGCTCTGGAGGAATGAATCCATTCCATTTGGGATCGGCACCGCCTTCCGGAGGTCTACTTCCGATGTCGTCTCATCTGAAGTGAGGGCCTGCTCGTCGGCTTCGTCTCCTGATCTGTCACCTAAATCTTGCAGCGAGAAGACAACGCCGCCGGCTATCTCATGTGTCTGTCGAGCGACCTGGCTGAGGTGCCTCGTGATCTCGCGCTCGAATCCAGCCTGGGCCCTCTCGCTGGGATCGATGGTCCGATACCAATCGTAGAAAGTCGATTCGAGCAGGCGGCCTATTCCATTGCAGCGCAGAACCAGCTCAGCGTGCTCTAGCTCTTCCTGAAAAAGCGCAACAACAGACAATCGCACCAAGCTATTGACCAGATCGCCCATCGTCGGAAGTTCTGTGCAGCCAAGACCACCGCCATTCTCGAGAATCCGCATACTGTTCGCAGCAATCTCAACAGCGTGCCTGTGCATAGCACGCAGAGCATTTGCGATTTGCTCCGAGGCTAGTACGCAACGCAGGTCTGGCTCGCCCCGCAGCTTCATCATCAGCAGGTCACGTGCGATCTCGGTAATTTCACGATGGAGGACATCGATTTCGTACGTATCATCTCGAACGCTTTTACAGAACTCGAAAACGCCGAACTTGTAGGCTTTGATGGCGTAATCCACGCCTCTTTGAGAAACCCTCGCCATGTCCAAAAGATGTAAGCGCAGGACTTGAGCGTATTGATATGTGTCCATGTCTGTCACAAAATCCTCTCTGATTTGTCCGTGCTCGGTGCTGCGCCACAAGGGCGCGCAGCACACTTTGATTGCTTCAGGAACTGCGTATCACCGGGCCCTGACCGGCCGGCATATGAGCCCGGTGAGTGACTGCAGTTCTCTTGCCAGGGATACCGAGGTCAGTTCGCCTGTGTCATTTCAATCTGGCGCTGTCTTTCAATTGAGAGGTTGCGAAGAATCCATACTCCATTGCTCGCGAGGTAGAATTTGCGGCCCTGTTCCGGGTCTGTCAGGATCTTTGTGACTCCGGGCATTGTGGCGAAAGGTTGGGGCTCACTCCTTGACACATCAACAATCTGAAACGAGTTCGTCGCTCGGTGATTTGGTAGCAGCGAGCTGTCCGCGTTGAATGTGCGGTTGTTCAAAGGATCGACAATGTCTCCAGCACTCTGGTCCCATGTCACGAGGACCGGTGATGCAGGCCGGTCGAGTCGCAGGCAGCCCCATTCGGACGACCCTCCCGTGGTCCGGAACCTAACCAGTACCGACGTCCCGTCCACCGGACCGACAAAATCGAATGGAATGTCAGTGGAGAGTTGTCTCTCATCGACTTCAGAGGTTCTGTCTGGATCTGTCACATCCAGGATCAGCAGGCGTTTGCCGCCGCCCTGTTCAACATACAGGTATGTTCTCGCGTTTCCCTCATATAGGTACATATCTTCGCCGGCGGTCTGCGCGTCAGCGGGTAGGTCGCCGGGCTTTACCAGCACCAACGATCCATGATAGTGGTGCTCGTGTTCCTTCGCAGAAGCGAACGGGACTGACAGGAGTAGAAACAGCGCTACGCCCCATATTGAAATGCCGGACAAGCGGACAATTTCCGGCAAATAGTTCGATATCTCGACTGATTTCAAATACATTGTCCATCTCCTTGGTTGTTTCACGAACTGGGTTTGCGGTCCGCAGACTTCTAAGGCATCGGGTGAATTTGCCTCTAACCAGAAATGCGTTTTTTGACAGCGATTCCATTCACACGGGAGTAAAATTTCTCAAGACCTGCGAGGACTTGACATAGTGAATCGAGGCCAGACCTCGATTGAACCAGGTTGACATACGCCAAAGTGCTCCATCAGCCGAATTCATGAGCAGATCTCAGAAATTGCATGAAATGTGTAATTCGTTAGAAACACCATCGGCTTTGACCTCGCTATTTCTTTTATGACCAAACGCAATCGGACCGAAAACAGATGGCAGCGTCATCGGCAGAAGCACAGTTAGTCACCCGACTCCTTCAGGAATGGAGAAACGGGAATAACCACGCCCTCGATGAGATCATGCCGATCGTGTACGACGAGCTTCGCAGAATGGCGGCGCGGCTGCTGGCAGCTGAAAAGCCGGGACATACTCTGCCTGCCACTGCACTGGTGCACGAAGCCTATTTTCGTCTGGTGGACGCCGACATTGCGTGGCAGAACCGGGCTCATTTTTATGCGATTGCAGCACGCGTTTTGCGCCGTGTTCTCGTTGAGCATGCAAGGACACGAAGCCGGCAGAAGAGAGGCGGCGGCGCGGAGAAAATACCGATGGATGAAGCCATCGCCATCGGCTTGGAAGCTTCGGCAATTGTGGTGGATTTAGACGAAGCTCTGAGCCGACTGGCGCTTCGTGATTCCCGCAAAAGCGACATTGTGCAGCTGCTGTTTTTTGGTGGCCTTACCTACGAGGAAACGGCAGAAGCACTAGGCATCTCTCCCGCAACAGTGCATCGTGAGTTGAAACTAGCCAAGGCCTGGCTTCATCGCGAACTGGCCCAGTCTTCGGCATAACCCTACGGAGATTGTAGTGTCCCCTGTTTCGAATACACTCCGCTGGCAGCGAGTTGAAGAGCTTTTCTACGCTGCTCTGGAGCTCGATCCGGCGGCCCGCTCCGCGTTTCTGGATGCCACCTGTGGCCAGGATCTCGTTTTGAGAGAGGAGTTAGAGTCTCTACTGAGATCTTCACAGCACTCACTGAATTTCGCCCGCAAAGCCGTAGTGGAGGTTGCACAGCAGCAATCGAATGCGCATGTCCGGGCAGGAGAGCGAATTGGCGCATACCGGCTTATGAAGGTGCTGGGCAAAGGCGGTATGGGAACGGTGTACCTGGCTGCACGCGCCGACGATCTCTACGAACAGCGCGTGGCCATAAAACTCATGCACCCTGGCTATGCGCCCGCGGAGAGTATGCGTCTCCGCCTGGGCGAAGTGCTTACCGGAAATGGCGAACTATGAACCGATACCTCGGCGCTGGCCAGCAGCTGTTCGGCTGAATCCCACTTACCCTCGTGTGGTTTCGCTATCAAGAGGTCCTCAGAACCGCAGCGGATTTCGGCGGTTCCATCGACTGTTGTACTCGGGATAGCGTGTCCTGGTAAATGCGCTCGAGTTCATCGACGACGGCGGGCCATGCGAAGTGCTGTATCGCATATTGGCGATTGAACCTTCCCATTTGAATGCGACGTTCCGGCGACCGCAACACATCGATCAAGGCAGACGCGAGATCATCAGGATTTCCAGGTTTGACAAGCATACTACCCTCCCTGGGGAGCACGTGACCTAATCCGCCATCCTTACTCGCCACAACCGCAAGCCCACAACTCATAGCCTCGAGCGCACTCATGCCATACGGTTCACCCAAGGATGGCAGGCAATAAACTGAGTGTTTGCGGAATAGTTCTGGTGCAGCAGACCGCGGGATTGGGCCGAGCAGATCAATCTGGTCCTTCAGCGCCATGCCTTCAATCCAGTTTTTCACCTCGGGAAGGCCATCGCCCCCGCCGGCTACAGTCAGGCGGCATCCGGGAATGGCCGCCGCGATTTGAGGAAACGCTTTTAGGAGGATGTAGATACCCTTTCGTTTCCAGAGATTGGCGAAAAAGAGGATAGATGCCGCTTCAGAAGATCGAGCGCTTTCCGATGCTGGAGAGAACAGTGAAACATCGACGCCATGTTGAAGGAGGACGATTTTTTTGCCGACACTTTTTCCTCCGGGGATACGGTTCATCGCTGCCGGCGTGGTTAACAGCAGCGTAGAAGCCTGGCTCTGCTGCAGTCGGCAGATCAGCTCTCGGATACGACGCAAGAGGCGATTCACTCCTGGTAGCGCCGAGCGTAATGAGTCCGGATCATCTGGCCAACGGGCAACGTAAGTGCCCAACACCAAAGGAACACCGGTGCCCGCCAGTGCCAAACTCAGCCCGGAGTAGACAGGATTCATCTGGTGGATCAGGTCAAAACGAAACTTTCTGTGAAGCTTGGTAAACAGGAGGCGCACTCGCAGCATGTACTCAAGCCGGCTCAGTATCGGCACCTTCAGGCGGCACTTCAAGGGATAAAGTGTGACGTTGCGGGGCAGAGCATGCCGCAAGGCAGATTCCTGCATCGCAACATGAATCTCATGACGGCGCTTGGCAAGATGATCGATGAAGCCAAACGCCGTCAGGCCATCACCATTTGGCAAGTGATCTGTTAATAAAGCGGATGGATGGGGAATAAAAATACTTAGTGGTTGTTTCGTCACACTCACCTCGTCGACAACCTTAACGGGGCTTATTGCTAGCCGCTGGCGTGATTCTAACCAAGCAGTATGGAAGTACAAATGTAGGAACCTCTGATGTTCGTCTGGCAGAACCCTGCCGCTCAACGTCCTGCAGAGCCAGGCAACGCTATAGAAATCGCAATGTGCCCATCGCGCTTCACGTCGCTTGTTCTTTGTCAGCTTGAGGTTGCATCCTGCTTGGCAGACCTCTGCCTCTGGCCCCGGCAGTCTTCTACGTAGAAGAGTGACTACTACGCTTTCTAGACTCTAATTCAGAGTAAGTGCAGTACTGCTTTCCATCTGCGGTGCACCGGTGCAAGCAACGTCCTACTCGACGAGAAGCAGGGGGAGCGCGTGATCAGAATCTTGCACTACAACCACACTTCCAGCGTAAGTGGGGCTGAGAACATCTTATTGGCAATTGTCGAGAATCTGGATCGCGGGCGTTTCCAAGCCGTGGTGACTGCTCCAGAGGGCTGTTGTCTCGGGGACGCTATGAACCAGCGAAACACCCGATTCGTTCCGATGCGCGACCTCTCAGCTCGATTCACCTGGCGTCCGGACCTGCTTGCAAAATATGCGGCGTCGTCTTTGCTCGCAATCTTGGCCCTTCGGAAAATTGTCCGTGCAGAGAAGCCGCACATCATCCATGCGAATAGCATCCGAGCCGGTCTGATCGCTACCTTTGCCACGCGGGGAATGGAGGTGCCTGTTCTCTGGCACATTCATGACATGTTGCCGCGTCACCCATTGTCCCCTCTGATTCGCGCAATCGCCGCCTTTGCTTCTGAAGTATCGATCGTTTCAGTGTCGAAAGCCACTGCCAGAAGCTTTGAAGGCAAATATCTACGCCCATTGCTTCGCCGGCGTAGCTTCACGCTTTACAACGGGATCGATACACAACGATACGCGCGGGAGCGCGGACGCCGGTCCGAGATTCGCAAGGTTCTGGGCCTGAGCAACGCAACCTTCTGCATAGGACACATTGGTCAGTTCTCAGAACGAAAGAATCAGCTCGGAATGGTACGCGCCTTTGCCGAATTGCTGCCTCAGATGCCAAATGCTGTGCTGCTGCTGGTGGGCGCTCCGCTATTCGCTCACGAGACCAGGTATGCCCGGGAGCTTCAACGAGAGGTTCGCAAATTGGGGATCGATGATCGGGTGCAGTTTCTAGGACAGCGCTCGGATGTTCCTTCGCTCTTGCAGGCACTCGATCTTCTGGTCGTCAATTCCCGGGAAGAACCTCTTGCCTTGACTGTAGTTGAGGGATTTTCCGCCCACGTCCCTGTGCTTGGATCGAGAACCGGTGGTATCCCCGAGATGATCGAACACGACGTCACCGGATGGCTGATATCTGCCACCGATCATCACGCTTTGGCCCGCGACATCGTATCCATCGCGGGTAATGCGGTGGCGTCAGAGAGAGTTTGCGCCGCCGCGTTCGCCTTAGCAAAGAGCAAATTTGCCTTGGAGAGCTTCATGAACGGGTTCTCGTGCCTCGTTGAAGGGATAGCGAGCCCAACGAAGGATATAGCCATCCTTCCCATCGAGGGTTCGACTGCGTCCCTCAGCAAGGTCACGGTGGATTGACATGGTGCGCAGACATCTGCACGGCTTAATCGCCGCATTCGACAGTCTAATTGGGCTCGGGATCACATTGCTGATCTTGGTCGCCGGTAATAGTCAAAGGCTTCCGGCAGGCGGAGCGAAGCAATTTCTAGAGGTTCGGGTCACGTTGCTGAACGTCATCTTTGCCATCCTGTATATGGTCACGTGGAAGACCTGTCTCAAGGTCTTCGGCCTCTATCGCGGGGCCTTTCGAAGCCTCTCGCGTCAAGCGCTTCAGGTTTGCAAGAGCTGCGTTGTGATGACCGGTGTACTGGCTGCATTTCTTGTGGCGAGCCATGCGAAAGGCCCGCTGTTACTGATCCTCCCCATGCTTTTTGCGGCGGCGTTCGTCTATGAAAACCTTCGCATCACGTTGGGTGGTGCGATGCTCTCGTGGCTCTCTCGACGCGATCCCCAAATCGTCATCATCCTGGGTAGCGGACCGCGCGCAGTCAAGGCGTGGCGTGAAATACGTACGCAATATCACAGGGTGATTGAGCTGCTCGGGTTTGTGGACGATCGCCGTACAGAGGAGATGCCTCCGGACATCGCAGATCGTTTTCTCGGCACAGTCAGCGAACTACCCCGAATTCTCTTGCGTAACGCAGTCGATCAGTTACTCATCGCTGTGCCACTTGAATCACTTCATGGCACAGTTCAGAGAACGCTTCGCCTGGCACAGGAAATCGGGGTCGGAGTGGCATATCTGAATGACGCGCCTTCGCCGCATTGGCAGTCGTGGGTTAAGCGGGACACTGGCTTCTTCCACGATCTTGTACCTCGGCACGAAGACTATGTATTGCAACAAGCGGTAAAGCGCGGCTTTGATATCGCCGGGGCGTTGATTGGCCTGATACTGCTCTCCCCTGTCTTTATGCTGGTGGCTTTGGGAATCAAGCTGACCAGTCCGGGTCCGGTGCTGTTTGTCCAGAAGCGTTATGGATACCGGCGACGCCTCTTCCCGATGTTCAAATTCCGTAGCATGGTACAGAACGCGCCGGACTTATTGAAACAGATCGAGCATCAAAACGAGGCCAAAGGCCCTATCTTCAAAATAAACAATGATCCGCGGATTACGCGGTTCGGTAGCTTTCTCAGGAAGACTTCTCTGGACGAACTGCCGCAACTGATCAACGTTCTGCTTGGGGAGATGTCCCTGGTAGGTCCGCGACCGATGAGTGTTCGCGATGTCTCGTTGTTCAATGAAGCGGGTTTGATGCGCAGATTCAGCGTAAAGCCGGGAATTACTGGCTTGTGGCAAGTTGCCGGACGGCACGTACTAAGCTTCGACAACTGGATCGCACTGGATTTTACCTACATCGACAGTTGGTCGCTTGGCTTAGACCTTGAGATTCTGGCTCGCACGGTGCCAGCCGTGATGAAGCGATCCGGAGCTGCCTAGGAAGTATAACGATGGAGTGAGGAGTGGCCCTTGAAAATCGCCGTGATACACGACTACTTCACCCAATTGGGAGGAGCCGAGAAGGTTGCCGCGGAGTTGGTTGGCTCTCTGCCTGGCGCGTCGCTGATCAGCACGGTGGCGCTCGAAGACTGCCTGCCTCCGGAGCTAAGAGGTCTGCCGATTGAGACATCCTGGATGCAGAAACTTCCCAGGATGAAGGAGTATTACCGGCTCTACTTTCTGCTTTATCCGCTCGCCTTGAGGTCGTTGGATCTGTCGCATTATGACCTGGTAGTCTCAAGTTCTTCAGGATATGCGAAAGGTGTGCGGGCCGGACGGGATACGACGCACGTCTGCTACTGCCACACGCCCATGCGATGGGTCTGGAATTTTGACAGTTACTCGTCGAGGGAGTCTTTTGGGAAAGTAACAAGGACAGTACTGCCTTTGCTCATCGCTGCGCTAAGGTCCTGGGACGAAGCAGCTGCGCGTCAGCCAGACCATTTTATTGCAAATTCGACAACCGTCGCCGAACGGATCCGCCACGCCTATGGGCGTGCCGCGGAGGTGATTCATCCTCCCATCGATCTCAACAGATTTCATCCATCGCAGGAACGAGGAGACTACTATGTAGTGCTCTCGCGCCTGGTGTCGTACAAACGCATCGATCTTGCGGTAATGGCTTGCAGCCTGCTCGGTCGCAGATTGCTGGTGATTGGCGACGGGCCAGACCGGACCCGACTTGAGGCAATGGCCGGGCCAAGCATCACCTTTCTTGGACGCGTATCCGATAGCGAGGTCGAGCGATATGTCTCGAGGTGTCGCGCCTTACTCTTCCCGGGTGAAGAGGATTTTGGCATGGCGCCGCTGGAAGTCGCGGCGGCAGGCCGGCCGACAGTCGCGTATCGTGCTGGAGGCGCCATCGAGACGATCGTGGAGAACGAGACAGGAATCTTCTTCAAAGAGCAGAATCACTGGTCTCTTATCGAAGCAATGCAGCGCTTCGAGAGGGGAAGTTGGTCACCTCAGCGGCTGCGTTCACATGCCGAGGGGTTCGGGCTAGATGTTTTCCGGGAAAGGTTCGTTGCATTTCTCGATAAAGTGGGTATACCGATGAAGAATGCACAGCGGAAGCGTCTGCTCGTCCGGAAACAGGTTGAGCCAATCCCAGCCTGGTTTGAAAGGGCGCTCCGTCGCGCTCGATGATCGATTACCTAAGCACCTTTGATCCTCCCGCCATTTGCCGTTCGGAGACGATCAAGGATTCGACGGTATGAGCTTGCGGTAGATCAGGGTCTGCGAGCGCTCCAAGATCCAGCGGAAATCTTCCGATCGGGGCAGGAAGTCAGGAGCGCGCTCGCGCAAAATAAAGCGGAAGCTTGCATACGTCATCGCGCATCGCGCAAGCGTGGACAAGAAGACCGAACAGGCAGCGCCCAGCACTCCAAACCTCGGCACAAGTGCTATCAACAGGGGAACAGTAATCGCTAAACCCACAGCTTGCATCACCGTCACGGCGCCCGGGCGATTCAGCGCCATGAACGCCTGGGCCAGGACGGTCACTGATCCACTAAGAACGGCTTCCAGTGCAAGAATCTGAAGCGGTGCGTTCACGTTGGCATAACTTTTTCCGTACAGGACCGAAAGTAAGATAGGCCCAGAAAGGATCATTGCCCCTGAACCCAAAAGCGAGAAGGCCATGCTGACTCGCAACGCGCGCCCGGTTAAATGCAGGACCTCGTGAATATCCATGCCCACAGCTCGAGGAAAAAGCACGGCTGCTACGGATTGATGTAATGTGAGCAGCACCCGGGAAAGACTGAGGGCTACCACATAGGCTCCCATTCGTGAAGGCGACAGCACGGCAACCACGAATACCTGGTCAATATAGAGCGAGAGAGTACTGCAGATCTCGATACCGTAGGAACGCGAGCCATAGGAGAAAAGCAGGCGCGCGGCCGCTAAGAACGGTAAGACAAAGCCGCGGAGAAGGTCGCGCACTCCGGCGAGCGCGATTACGAATGATGGCAAACCGCTAATGATGTAGCAGACCGCCGCGGTCATTGGAGTAATCCGATGAGTAACAGCAAGTATTGCAAGGCCGAGAAGGGCAAGGCTTGGCGGCAGAATCAGAGAGAGATTCGAGCGGCTAAAGTTGCCGCGTGCTTCAAGCGCCGCCCGGGTGATTAGAATGAGAGCACTCACGATTGTATTCAAGACCACCCAACGTGCCGCTCTCGTGACCGCAGGGGAATACTGATGAAGGAAGTGCGGCAAGAGGAAGAAAGCAACGAGCGAAGCGAAGATGCTAATCAGGCTGCCGAGCAGCAGGGAGGCACTCAGTAGCGAACCGCTGGCTTCCGGCCTCTTGCGGAGGTGGTAGGTAAGAGCGCTGGGCATGCCAAGAGTGATCATGCCTGAGATAAATTGAGGCCAAACGAGAATTGCAGCCAACTCCCCCCTCCCTGCGGGCTGCAGCAGGCGGGCTGTTACGATGCCTGTCCCTGCGTTCAAAGCCACGATGCCTAATTTAGCGCCAAACGACTGGATGACTGCTCCAGATCCGGATTGTTTGTTCACGATCGCCTCAGAAGTTCTAGCTTTGCACCACTGCTGCCGACTGGAGTGGCGTTGTTGCACGGACCGTCTTCAGCGACGCCCGCTTACGGTCCCAAGCGCGATAGTAGGTACTTGAGAAAAATATCCCTAGACATCCCCAGAACAATAGGCCCTGTGCCCCAATTAAGACGTTGCCGGAGAGAAATTGAAACGAAAGGCCGAAGATAATGGCACGCGCGGTGGCCGCGAGAGTGTCCGATGGAACTGGCGTTAATATCATGAAGAAGAAGAGCGTCGCGACACCGGCTGAAAACAGGACAGCACCTGGCCACCCATAGGAGAGCAACAGATGCATCGGTCCCCCGTCCACCGGCATTCGGTTGAATGCGGGAGCAGAGACAATGCCCATGCCCAGTGGCTCCCGCTCCATATAAGCAAGCACCCACTTATACTCACCGATGCGTTCCGCAACGCTGCCATCCTTGTCGAGCGCGGACATTGTGTCTAATCTTTGCTCCACAATCTGATCGAAGGGAGGCGTAAACAGGAGAAAGCTCCCAACCACCGCCACGCTTGCGATTATCCAGAGCACGCGGCGTCTCAGAGTCGCTGCTGTCGCCTTCGCAGGCAATAGTAGAAGGGAAAGCATGGTGATTAGCCAACCTATCCACGCTGTGCGATCTTGCGAAAGCAGAAACGAGATAGCAACCGGACCGGCCACGCATAGGCCCTTCCATCCGCCCTGGCTGACAGCAATGGAAAGAATGACCATGAGATACGTGCTCAGGACGCCCGGCGAATTCAGGGTACTGAAGACGCGAATCGCAAGCGGTTCAGGTTGGCCAAAGCTGGGAGGTACTAAGTCGATGTAGATATTCTTCATCCAGGCGCAGTCCCATGCGGGAGCAACGAGGAATTGGTAAAGACCATAGACACCGATGATGAAGCCGCCAATTAGTAATGTGCGCTGGATTGCGAACTTTAGCTGGGGATACTCAGGATAAAGCTGGGCAATATAAAGACCGAAGCAGATTGGAGTTACCCAATTCACGATGGCTTGCGTGGTTCGGGAAATTTCGCCGTTCACCAGACCAACGTTGATTCCCAAGAGCAGTGCGCACGCGATGAGCGCAAGCGGAAGGATCAGACCGCGTGTTCGGGGCCGCAGAAGGCCGCGTAGCCGGAAGGCCGATATCAGAGTGACCAAGAAGGGAACGAGCAAGAATAAGCTCGGCTCCCGGAACCCGGCCTCGTAATCGGCCATGCGACGAATAAAGGGAGCAAACATCCAAAGTGCGAGTGTAAATTCCACATAAAGCGGTGCGTCAACCGCACAAAGAATGCATCCGGTCAGCAACGATGTGATTAGAAAGGTGACACGATCCAGCCCTCCGGCGCCCGCAACCAGCAAGCCACCGTTGACGACCGCGAACATGACGATCGCCATTCCCGGCAGTTTCTTGATTAGCTTTGCTCGCCGAATTCGGCTCGGGCCCGGATTTTCGCTCGATAGACTTTCTTGTGCGTTATCGAGTCTTCCGATCGCCACCGCATTCTCCATTCCTGCACCTACTCGACCGGGATGTGCGTCAGATTGCGTAAGCCAGCGTCAGTCTCCAGGGTCATCTACCCAGAGCCCAAACCTCATCACGCCGGTACCGATGCAGAATTCCTCTGCTGCCGTACACGGGGCGTCTCGATCACGATCCATTGGTTTGTTCGTTTCGTCTGTATTGAATCGGTTCGCTGCTTGACAGGAGCGATTAGATGCTGGTGGGCGTAGTTCACCAACCCTACGCGGCCAGAAACCTCCAGCTTGCCGAAAACCGATGTGAGATGGTGCCACACAGTGGTTTCTGAAATAGAAAGCTCAGCGCTGATTTGTTTGTTGGTGAGTCCCCTGCATACGAGCAATGCCACCTCCCGTTCACGGTTTGTGAGCCGCTCACCTTTACGGTATTCGGCTGCATCCGGCGAGAGGGTCTGGTCGAGCAAAGCTTCCGCAGCTCTCTGTTCTATGGAAAGTCCGCCACGATGAACTTTCCAGATCGCCTTAAGGACCTCCTTGGCGGTGGAGCGCTTGCTTAGGATGCCACGTGCACCTAATTGCAGGGCAAAACGGCGTTCGTGCATACTCTCGGATGCAATTAGAACGATTACTCGAGTCTGGGAAGGCGTTGCCTCCATCAACCTGGGCGCATCGATCGCGTTGCTGCGAAGCAGATCCCAATCGATAAGTGCAATTTCGGAGGGCACCTCAACCACCTTGCTCCACAGCTCAGGAAATGAGGTTGCGCCTGCTACTACTTCAGCGTTGTCATCTTCATCAACAATCTTGATGAGCCCATGAACAACCAACGGACAGAAGTCCGCTACGATAAGCCGAACTCGATCTGAGGACATTTGCTTCGACCGGGAAGCGGGGCGAATATTCATTTCCAACGGTTTCACAGTGATCTACTCTCCAGTGCTCTTGGTTTGCTTACGTTCCCGTGACGAAGGCGATCAAAAATGTGCGTCTGCCGCTCTACGACACGGAGCTTCAGCCAAGGCAAAGGCCGATCAGTGAACAATTTGTGCTTTCCAGTTGTGCTTTCTAGCGTTCAGAACGGCCAGAACTCGTGGTTTGATTCGTAGGGCCGTTTTTACTCAAGGCAGTGGCTTGGCGCTCAGCCGATTGGAAAAGACACACAGTGGCAAGGTGCCGATTCAATTCTCAACTGCTCTCTCGTCAGCGTGTTAATGATTGGGTATTTTGGTTCGCGAACCATGTTTGCCACATTTCTCTCGAAGCTACTAATCGGAGCACTCCTCGTTAGGATACCAGGCGAAACTTTGCCCAATCGATGGAGTTATTTATTTTCGATTCGGGCCACAAGAGAACAGTTGCCCGATTTTCGAAGGGCGTGGTTTGAACCTTTGTTCCCTATGGAATAGGAAAATATGCGCCCAGGTTTGCCAGCTTCACGACGCGTTCGAATGTGGAAAAGCGGCTGCGAGGTACCAACAACATGTCTCCGGATTGCAGAACGGTATCATGTTCCAGGTCTTTTGTAGAGTGGATCGAGTGGAGATCGAGGACTTTGACTTCGGCCTGTTCACTGTTGATTTTCCTAAAGACCACCACCTGAGAAGAGCGGGCATTCTGGCTCATGCCGCCTGCCTGTAGCACGGCTTGCATAGCTGTGGTCTCGTCTTGCAAGTCATAGCGCCCAGGCTTGTTCACCTCCCCGGCGACAACGACATATGGCTTGTGAAATTGCTTGAGTGTGAGATTTATATCCGGGTCCTTCAGCTCGGCGGAAGCCTTTTGTTTAATGCTCTCGGTAGCCTGCTCTACTGTCAGGCTGGCAAGGTTCACTTGTCCGCAAGTCTGGAGATTCACGTAGCCATCCGGCTGGACGGTCACCTGTTCGTTGTATTCCGGCGTGTAACGATAGTTCAACTGAATCACATCCCCTGGCTGAATCTGGTACATTGGGCGAGCCTTGAGCTCCGGGGTGTTTTGCGCCCAGGCTGATGAAGTTAGACCGAATACCAATATGAAAAGCCGCATGGAAAATGCTCGCATCATGACTCCTTTGGTGCTCGCGCTAGAGAAGCCGGTGCAACCATTGCGGTAAGGGATATGTCCTGCCGTCGAGAACCGAGCCCAGCAGATGGCCTCCGCACTCTCGAACGAGTGACCGTGCATAACCGAGTTGGGCTCTGCGGGTTACACCAGCGCGTGCAATCAAAATGATCCCGTCAATGATCGGTGCTACGCCAGACAATGCACTCGAGCTCGCAAGCGAGCCGCAATCCACCAAAATGTAGTCGAACTTTGCGCGAATTTCGCTGAAGAAGCGCTTACGGAATTCGGGGTCAGCACTCCATCGGGACAGCTCGGAGCCCTCCCTAATGGAGCGCTCCCGTTCGTAGGTAATTGTCCACAAATCCGAATCCGCAAGCTGCCTATAACTTGCGTCCGGCACGCGATCAACCTCCCAATCTGCTTCAGCGATTGCACACAGATCCAACAGTACAACCCGTGAACCAAATCGTTTGGCTAATTCGTTGCCAATGCCGAGAATGATGCGCGGAACATTGTTGTTATCGGGGCAGGAAATGAATGCGATTGCCTTCGATTGCGCAGGCTTTGCCCCACCCTGGAAAACTGTATAAATCATGTGCTCGTACACGCTCGGCCGTGATGCCGTGACCCGACGCTTAGCCATATAGAAATCTCCCTCGCTTACGTGTTCGCAATGTGTTTCCTCTGCTGCTCGCGTACCCAGGCGTCGGCAAAGCTGGCCCGGCGTCCAGGCAGAGTTGCTCGGGACCTCGAAGCAGGAGGATGAATGCCCTTTTTGGGCACGGTAGCGAGTGTCGGGAGGCCGAATGCTTCTTCCAGTTCCGCAGGAGTATAGAAGGTATCGCGGGACATCTCCGCCAACAGTGAGGACCCGACAGAGAGGAATACCGCGGTCAATAATCCAAGGGCAAGATAGAGCTTGGGCCTTGGTTGAATAGCTACCGTGGATGCAGAAGGCGGGTCAGCAATTGCAACGTTGAGGAATCGCTGCTTGTCCATCGCTTCGTCGACCTGCGCCTGATCACGCTTTTGCGCGTAAAGATCGTAATTCCGCTGATCTTCCGTTACCTGACTCTGCAGCGTGTCATAGTCGGAAGTCTGTTTTTCGAGCGCGCTGAGTTGAGCTTGCAGCTGAGCCTTGTCAGCGGCGATCGCGCTCTTGTGTGCCTGAAAGCCTTTGAGCGCTATGCGCGACTTCGACGATGCTTGCTGGAGCTGTTCGTGCACTGGGTTCACGTCAGTCGTCTTCTCCTGGGCTGAGGTGCTCTCGACGGCCGCGAGAGTCTTGCGAACGTTCGCGATCTCCTCATCGACTTCTTTTACGAACCGGTCATTCGGCGTAAATTTCGAGAGGAGGCCGATACGGCGATTCGTTAGCTGCGCAAGCATCGTATTGAGCTGTTCTACAGAGTATTGGTTGGGAACCGTTCGCTCTTGCGTCGGGATGCGTGACGCAATGCCAGACATTTCTGAGTGTGCCGCGCCCGCAAGCGCTGCATTCTCCTCAATCATGCCCTGAAGTCGAGACAAGTCTGCGTCATCCGCGTTGATCTGTTTGAAGAGCGCTGCTTTCTCATCATCGAGAGAAGTGAGGCCCTCACGGGCTTTGAGATCCGAGAGCTGTTGCTGCGCATCGGTAAGAAGTTTGTGAGCGTGATCAGCCTGTTCCTTAAAGAACTCGAACGTGCCGCTTGGATGGGAGAGACTGAGATGCTTTGTTAAATAAGCGTCTGCGACGAATTGGAGTACATGTTGTGCCTTTTCCGGGCTGGAATCCGTGTACTTGACAGCAAGTACATTTGAGTTACGGACGACTGAAACCTGCAACGCCTTGCTCAAAGCGCGGAGAGCCTTCTCCTTCTGCTCCGGGCTCATTTGGCTGGAACCCTGGTTTTTATCGATAACCTCCTTAAGCAAATCACGGCTGTGGAGCAACTCCATCTCGGAGTTTACCTGCTCTTCCGTCACGCTCGGCGTGATCTGAACAACTCTGTTCGGCTCCGAGCTTACGAGTGGCGTCTCGCGCGCATTCTGAACCAGAATCATCATCTGTGCCTCGTATTTCGCCGGCAGGAGATAGATGGCCGCAATTGTTAGTGAGATACAGAAGATAAATATTGCCGAAAGAAGTGCTTTCCTTCGCATGCATGTTTCAATGACCGTACGAAGGGAGAGGTGCGGTACAGCGTCCGCTAGTTCGATCTCCGTACGCGGAACGGCCAAGCTTTCTATTGGTCTACGGGTTGCAATAGGCGTCGACAATGAGAAGCTCCTCGCTATGCGTGTTATCCGCCTGTTTCAGTACAGCAAATGCGGCAGGGCCGCGCAATCGGGAGTCCCTGCCATTGCTCCTGGCAGCATGCTGCCATATCCAGGAGCAGCTCGAACACCTATATTCAATTGTTGATGCCGCCTATTTCGAGCGTGCCGTCTGCTGACTTGCTGATGACGTGGTGAGCTTGAGGAGAGTTACGCGATCATCTACAGCGATCACGGCGTGGCTGGTCACACCGATGTTTTGTACGGTGAGAGAGCCATCGTCATTCAGACGGTTTTGTTCGATGCTAAATACGGAAGGAAAGGCAACGATCACATGTTGGGGCGAGACTGGCAACATTCGTTTGGAATTAACATCGTAAGAGGGGACTTCTTGCCAGATGGCAATCAGATAAGTGCCATCTCTCTTCTCGAAGAGCAAATGATGCACGTTGGATAATTCGCCCGAAAGAGTGAATGACAAACTGCTTGGCGCAAAAGGAGTGCCTGGATCGGCAAGCAAGCTGATCAGATGCTGGATGGACAAAAAGGCAGGTTTGGGTGAGAAGTCCGATCGTACAAGGCCAAAAGTGCTATGGATATCTTGCTGCGGAATTAAAACATCGACTAGTTCGTAGAGGTAGGTTCTCCGAATACCGTGAGAGTATTGCTCAAGCAATAACCTCGGCAGATACTTAGCTTCTACGGATTCCGGAATGCCTTGCGGATTTGTGGTGTCGGTCTGGTAGCCGGTTTCTGTGGTGACGATTGGAAGGCCCGGCCATGCTCTTGTTACCAGGTCGATATCCCAGGTCAGGGAACCATATCCATCGTCGCCCCATCCAGATGTTCCGGGATTTCTACCCGCGAAGTAGTTGTGGAGGTTGGAAAAAGCGAAATATTGTGAAGTCCGGGGAAATAATGAATAGGATTCGTTATGAACGAAAGATGGGCCGATGATTGGGAATGCAGAGCCGTGAGGGATTGTCTTCACAGCACTTGCCAAGGTCGGGAGAAAGTGAGTCAGAGTTGCGACCCGATGCGTGTCCTGGCTGTTGTCGTATTCATTCGGGGCCTCATATCCTTCAAAGCTGTCTTTCATGCGGTCGGGGTAACTTTGAAGCAGTTCGACTGGTTGATGAGGATTCGTGATGAAGATGCACTTGATCCCGTCTCGACCAAGAGCATTCATGCGATCGTAGTAGGGCATCCATTGAGTATCGATCAGGCCATCACGAACGTGGCGAATGCCAAGCGCGCGAAGGGCTTTCTCTACTGCTGGAAAGTTTCCGTAGGGAGTATCCCCATCGTGTAGATGGATATTCAATCCGACACTATCCACAAAGGCATCTGCGCTATGAGCGTCTTCCGCATTTGCCAGGCATGCTGGCAGGGAATAGATGGTGAGGAGCAGGACGAACCCTTGAAGAGTGGAGGAAATGAATTGTCTCGTTGCAACTCTCATCATGCAGCGATTCTCCTATGAATTAAGTGGTGAAAGCGAAGGGCGTCCGCGAAGAGCGACTGGACGGCGCAGAACGCCGAAATTCGGTACGGAGGCGGCAACTTTCTCCAAATCGCTGGAGGGAAAATGATCCACAGAGAATCCCAGCAAGAGTCCGCAGTCATTACCTTTGATGATCAAATGAGCCCTTTCGATGGCGGCGGTGTGGCAACTGGCGTTCTGCGAAGGAAGGACGCGGTTTCAAGTGACCGCAGAATTACGTTGTCGGTTGCTGTCTATATAGGGGTAGCCGTCATGTCAGGAGCTGGACTCCTCGGCAAAATCTCTCTTCTTCGCTCACTTCTCCCGTTTCCGACATGGGCGCTACAGCTCTTTATCGCCCTGAGTCTTGCCCTGCCCTTACTGTGGCCCATTGCTCTCCGTTTTCGGAAGGCTGTCGCAACGGCATTTCTGATTGCTCTGGCGGGAGTTTTTCTAGTGGTTTTTCCGCGGATTGAAAGGATGCACTCCAAAGGCCGAGGTAGCGACCAACCCGACTGTATCATTGCGGTGTCGCATTCACTCGTTGCGGCTGAATGGCCATACGAGCGAGGACGGCTCTGGTCGCACAATCCGCTGAGCTGCGGTCCGGGATGGGTTGCATTGCAAACCCCCGCGGTGCAGGTAGTGGGCTACAGGTGGAGCTTGATCGTTTGCTGGGCGTGCGCCATCGCCGCCATCATCGGTGCGGTAGGTTGGTCATCCGCGTCGGCATTGCTTTCGCTTATTGCTTTATCGCCGGGCCTCTGGCTTGCAGCCTCGAACGGTTCCGATTTCCTCACGTTCGGTATAGCAATTGCAGCACTATACCTTGCTTCGGACAGAACTGAAGCATTCCGATTCGTGAAAGTTGTTCTCCTCGCCCTGGTGGCGCAATTCCGATTTCCGACAATGCTTGTCCCTGCGTTCCTGCGCAAACAAATTGGGCGGGCAGGAGTAATCTGGGCATCGGTGCTCGCTCTTGGATGCCAATTGATTTTTCTCTTTTGGAACACAAAGAGCTTCATCGATGATGGCCCATTGCATCTGTTCTACAAGTTGACGAACTCCTCCGCACTCTCAATGAAGCCCCTGGTTGTCTCCGCCGAGGTGATTCTGCCGCTTGTCTTCGCAATTGTGGCGGTGGTTGTTTTTGAAGAACACACGCGCTGGCGCTGGAATCTGCTTGTATTTCTCGGTGGAGTCTTTTGTTTGCCGGCCATCCTAGACCTTGTGACTAAATATCATCTTTATGGCACCGTTCCTAGAGCTCTGGAATTCTGGGAGGGAGGCGTGTGGATCTGTGGGTGCCTCCCGCTTGCAGCGGGAATGCTCATCTCAGAGCGTGAGATCGGGTTGTCAAAAAGCGAACAGGATGGCGGGTTTGGCGCTAATCATCAGTCAAAACTGTCACCGGAAACCGCGAACAAGTTCAAGGACTGACCTCAACGCGCGTCATCGCCTATCGTTCGATGGGCTTTTGGCAGACCGTTGGATGTGATCAGTTTTCGACAGAATAAAAAGGAGATGGAACCTGAGTTGATCAGGTTCCGCAGACAACGGAAGAGTCTTTACTGACGACTCGAAAACTTCAGACGGTCGGCCATGTTCTGGTGGCACACGAGGCAGGACTGCTGCGCGGAGCCGGGCAACGAGGAAACCAGCGCATACGTTAGCCCATGGTTGCTCCATGTAATCACTTTGAAATCTCCAACAACGTGATAGTGAAACGTCAGGCTGCCTGACCGAACCGCTTCTCCGCCTTCCGCACGCGCCGAGTTGTCGGGGACCACAAGAAGGCTGATTTTGTCTCCCCGCATCTCATAGGTTGTCAGCGCTGCATAGGCGCCCCTGAAGTTGACCAGGCGAGATCCGTTAAGCTGATAGATCTGTTGGCCGTTCAGTGGTTGCTGCGATTCAGGCAGTTGAAAATGGAACGGTACCTTACCTGCAAACCACGCCGTAACCGCCGGCGGAGAGGACGTGTGGATCTCCATTGGCAAATTGCCCTCAAGGTAACTGCGATGCGTTGCAGCGGCGGTCTCGACGAACGCATTTGCACGGGCGCGCTCAACCATCTGTGGAACGAAGAGGACCGCCAGAGCGGTTACCAGCCCCACCGCTGCCAGTTGACCCCAGCGGAGAGTTGGCCTAGCTACACTTCGCTGCGGGAAAGCCAGAATCCGTAAGATACGCTGTCGCAGCCGCTCCGGAGCATGGAAAGGTGACTGAACCTCAGAAGAGATGATGTCGGAAACATGCGCACGAAGAACTTCAGGGGCTTGATAAAGAGGACGGGTCCGATGCAGAAGTTGTGATAGCGCCTGCTCTTCCGCCAGGAGTTCCTTGCAGGCGGGACAGCCCATGATGTGCGTCTGAAAGTCCTGGAGCTCATTCCCTCTCAACTCGTCATCCAGAAAGAGAGGGATCATAGAGCGATAGTCATCGCAGGCGCTCATTCTGCCGCCACCTTTCTTTCCGGGCACGGATAGCTGTTCGGCAAAAGCGAACAGAGCAAATCACGCAGCTTTGACCGCGCTCTTGCCAGGCGTGACATCACGGTTCCCACCGGACAGTCAAGCACCGTCGCGATCTCCTGGTAAGACAGCTCTTCCCACTCCCGCAACAGAATCACTTCGCGGGCCTCTTCAGGAAGTTGCTGGATCGCCAGGCGCACATGGCGTCGCTCCAGCTTGCCCACATAAACATCGTGCGGGTCGGTCGTGGTTTCGTCGGCCAGATTGGCAGTTCTCTCATCCGCTTCCACATCAAGCACTTCCGGGGCCCTACGACGTTGCCTCAATTCGTTCAGCCAGACGTTGCGCAGGATCGTGAACAACCAGCCTTTAACGTTGCTGTCAGGCCGCAACCGTCCCATCGCACGAATCGCCCGAACATATGTCTCCTGGACGAGGTCCTCAGCATCCGTGCGGTTTTGAGTGAGTACAAGGGCATAACCATACAATCCATCAATATGTTCAATGCCCGCGCTACCTTCCTGTATCGCATGTTGATTAAGGGACATCCATGAACACCACTCTGATAAACACAGATGCGCGAAGTCTATTCCCGATGGCTTTTCTTGCTCATGGCAACCCAATGCATTGAGGTCCAAACGCGTTTTACCCCCAGGGAATAGACAGGAACAGCGCGTGTTCTTCCATCCGGCGAATTGATGAAGTATTGCGCAACATTTAACGATCGAAATCCAACCCGTTTTGCGCCAGTACAAACGACAGGAGAATCAAGATGATCCAAGTTACACAAATTGTGAAAGACGACCACAGAACCGTTTTGGATTTGCCGGACGGAGCGAAAATGGAACCCCTTAGTCCCTCGAGTGAAGATGCTTATTGCGTGATAAGGGGAACAATCCCTCCCGGAGTAAGCGTGCCGCTGCACAGCCATACCGACGCAGAGAGCTTTTATGTGCTGTCGGGAGAAGCAGGAGCCCTCGTCGAGACTGAGGGCGGATTGGAATGGCAAATACTCGGGCAAGGAGACTTCTTACACATTCCCGGCGGAACGAAGCACGCGTGGCGCAATGTTTCCCGCGAGCCAATGTCAGCCCTGATTACATGTACAGCGAAACTTGGCCGGGCGCTTCGCGAGATGGCACATCTCACGAGGGAATCCGACGCCCAATTCCCCTCACGGGCCGCCATTCAACGTCTCGCGGAAATATCCGAGCGTTATGGATACTGGCTCGGCAGCCGCGAGGAAAACGCAGCAGTGGGAATTGTGTTGGCTTGATGGCCTTCGCGCCCCCGAAACCGAGCTCCGGGTTTTCGCGACCGCCGGGAATAGTCGAGACCCGCAGGTGTTTCTCCATTGAGCGAATTGATGATGGCTACTCTAAATACTGAAATCTACTTCATACCGCCTGAGCCGAAATCGCCAGCTTCTCGAAAGCGATTCGATAAGTTGGACGAATGGTTCTCGAGATGTCACAACACGCTTCACTTCACGGCGTCCCTGATACTAGGTGGCTCCGAGATGGCTGAACGTGCGGTGCGAAATTGCAGGTTCAGAGCCTTTCGCAGCCTGCAAAGCTTTGAGAGCGAAGGTCCCTTTCGCAGCTGGCTCTTGCGGCTCCTTATCAGCGAAGCGCTATCCATCCTTCACCAGGGCCACACTCAGGCGTTTGGAAGAAAACGTCTCTGAGTTTCGCAGAAGAGTAAGACACAACTAAGAACAGGAGTATCACGATGACTTTACGCATCCCCACTCTAGCTGCGTCTACGCTCACTTCCACTGAGAGCCGCATACCACAACCGCTAATCAACCTCGGCGCAGCAATCCCCAGCTCGCTACTGGTGCAGGTGCTCTGCTGGTTTTTCGTTTTCTTTCTCTAAGCAGAATTTGTGATGTTGGCACTGCAGCGGCCCTGTTCGGACATGCGGCGCGACGGAACTTCATAACCCTGATGAGCAAGGAGTACCTCGAAATGACAACGACCATACCGCAACCATACTCGATCGATTTTGCAAGACCGCTCGGCGGGCTGGAGCACTTCTTCTCGCTCATTGACCAACACCGGCCGGTGCATTTTGCAATGGCCGCCCAGATCGAAGGGCCCACGTCGATTCCAGCGTGGCGAATCGCTCTCGACAAACTGCAAGAACGGCACCCGCTGCTGTC
>Ga0213872_10000801_pt1 | contig 22875 bp, 18 predicted proteins | sample VelepicomBERX_R2_FD_160071 | JGI IMG/M metagenome (GOLD analysis project Ga0213872, IMG submission 160071) | Rhizosphere microbial communities from Vellozia epidendroides in rupestrian grasslands, the National Park of Serra do Cipo, Brazil - RX_R2 | ecosystem: Host-associated > Plants > Roots >...
GCCCGCTTCAAGTCCTTGAGTGCGCCCGTGACAATCTCGGCGCCACTCGCGCTCAGACCATTCGAGAGTACCGCCATCGGAAAATTGACCCTCTGCTTGCCGCCACTGTCGGTTAAGTATTCGCGCCGCTGGGCCGGATCCCGACCCTCCGTATAGGCGACCAGCGTTCTTGGAGGCAGAAAAAGTCCGCATACATCAACTGCGCTCGTGAGCAGTCCCCCTGGATTAAACCGAAGATCAATGATCAGAGCCTGCATCCCTTGGGCCTCAAGGGCATCTAGTTTGTCGGATAACTCGTGTGCTGTCGGTTCCGTGAATTCGGTGATTCGGACATAACCAATCTTAATGCCACCGGTTTGGCCCGGAGCCAGAATTCTGGCGTCCAATACACTCGCGACCTTGATCATCTCACGGCGCATTTCGTAATCCTTTGTCTCCTTGATCGACGGACGGTAAATGGTCACCTTCAGCCGCTGATTTGGCTGGCCTCGCAGCAGCTGGTTCAATTCCTCGATCGCCATGTTCAAGGTGGATTTTCCCTCAACCGCGACTATCTGGTCTCCAGGCAAAAGGCCGGCGCGAGCGCTCGGGCTATTCTCCATGGTCGACAGAATAGTGATGGCTTGATCTTTGCGGGAAATGGTAAAGCCAAAGCCCCCAAACTCGCCCCTGGTTTCGTCCTCTCTGTCCTTAAGGTCGTCGGGCTCCAAAAACTGGCTATGGGGATCAAGTCGGGGCAGCATCGCATGTAGAGCGGCGTAGGTCAGCTTTTTGTAAGATACGGCGCTTCCATCGACGTAGTCTTGCCTGATTACCTGAATAGCCCTGGTGAACGACGCGATTGCAGCGTAGTCAATCCCGTGGTCGTCCTCTGCCGCCTTGGAAGTCAATATCCTAAAACCAATAAGCAAATTCAGAACAACGGAGACGGCCAGCAAGCCGTAGAGGGCCTTACGCTTCATTCAAACGAAACCGTAGCACAGGTCCGCTGCTGGAAAAGACTTCTTACCAGTCCTAGGCCTCGCAAGCTCAGCCTAGGTGTCTGTTGGATTTTACCGCGAAGCGGTCAGAGACCATAGAAGCCCAGGCCTTCAGGCCTGGGTCAGCCAACAAAGGAAAATCGCCCTGTAAGGGCGACCGAACGTGTTTCTACCCCAACAGTTCGTGAAATATTGAGCGGTCTGACGATGGGTGGCCACGTCTGCCGCCCCTTCAGGGCGCTTTCCGCGGGTTTGGCTGCCCCAGGCCTGAAGGCCTGGGCTATTATCTTTGACCGCTTCGCGGTAAATCCGACAGGCAGGCTCCTAGCCTGTCCTCTGTCTCGGCTTCGCCGCTGTTTCCCGGACCCGTCCGTCGGAATTCACTTTCAACTTGACGCGGGCTCTGAAGCTGGGCATCTTCCGGGCTCTTCATCGAGAGGAGTTGCCTATGGCTAGAGAATGCAGCATCACCGGAGCTAAGCCCGCTAAGGGTCACGTGATTCACAGGCGGGGCATGGCCAAGAAAAAGGGGGGCGTCGGCCGGCACGTGACCGCGAATACCCCAAGATTGTTCCTGCCCAATCTGCAGACGAAACGCATCTGGGTTCCGGAATTGAACCGATTCGTGGTGGTAAAACTTACTGCCCGGGCCCTGAAAACGATGACAAAAAATGGCGCCTTTCGGACGCTAAAGAAGGCAGGTTTGGTGTAAATCGATTTTTGGTTTACATCTATAGGAGCGATTCGGCGCCAGCTGGATCGCTCTTTTTCATTTTTTTATGATACCGAAAAAAGTGATCCCTGTCAGCATCCTCACCGGCTTTCTCGGGGCGGGCAAGACAACCTTGCTAAACTACATCTTAAAGGAACAGACCGACTACCGATTCGGGGTGATCATCAATGAGGTTGGCGAGATTGGGATCGATGGCAAACTCGTAGAAACGCAAACCGAGGACATCGTGGAGATGAGCAACGGCTGCCTTTGCTGCACCGTACGCAAGGATCTTGTGAAGGGCGTTCAGAAGCTTCTCAAAAGAGACCATGTAGACTACATTTTGATTGAAACAACCGGCGTGGCGGATCCGGGCCCGATCGCGCAGACCTTTCTAAATATCCCCCAACTCCAACAATATGCTCGCCTTGATTCGATCATCACGGTCGTGGACGCTGAGCATCTGCCCGCCCAGCTTCGAGAAGCTGAGGTTGCCCGGGAACAGATTGCCCTGGGCGACTTTATTCTTTTAAACAAAACCGACCTGGTTACCGCGGACCATCTCGGGATCATCAAAGAACAAATCTTCGAGCTAAACCCGCATGCGCGAATATTTCAAACGGAACACTCTCGCGTACCCTTGAAAGAGCTTCTGGATTTGAACGCGTTCAATCTGGATCTGAAGCTTTCAAATGCACCGGACTTTCTGGACGAGTTCAAGAGAAACACTCACTCGGATATCACCTCGTTTTCTTTCAAGTTCGATAGACCATTCGCCGTTGAGGAACTGGAAACACAGCTGGAGGAACTAGCCAAGAGATCCAAAGTCTACCGTTCAAAAGGGATCCTCTGGATCGGGGGAACACCGCGGCGCGCCGTTTTTCACGGCGTCAACAACCGATTTACGATCTATTGGGACCGGCTCTGGGAGAAGGATGAGCCGAGATTAAGCCAGTTGGTTTTCATTGGTAAGGATCTGGACCAACCGCAGATCGAAGAGAGTTTGAGGCGCTGTTTGGGTTGAGTTTCTAGCCCGCAAAAATCACGCGCTGGGAGAATCGACGAGCTGGTTTCACAGGTCCGGGATATCAGGCATAGCCGAGCGCAGCAATTCACGTTGGCTGGCGATCAATCGCTGAATTCCTATTTGCCCGAGTTCGATCATCCGGTGGAGTTCCCCCGCTGAAAAGGCCGCCTCCTCCCCCGCCCCCTGAACTTCCACGAATAAGCCGGTACTGGTCATTACAATGTTCATGTCTACGGCGGCATCCTTGTCCTCGTCGTAGTTAAGGTCAAGGAGGAGCCGCCCGGCAACCGACCCGACACTGACAGCAGCTACCAAGCAACGCATCGGCCAATTCTCAATGGCCCCTTGTGCCCGAAGCCTGGCGCAGGCCAACGCAGTCGCAATGGAGGCAGCGGTAATCGAGGCGGTTCTGGTTCCACCGTCGGCCTGCAAAACGTCGCAGTCGATCCAAAGCGTCCTCTCTCCGAGTGCGTTGAGGTCGACAGCAGCGCGGAGCGCCCTCCCGATCAGACGCTGAATCTCGACGCTGCGCCCATCCAGTTTGCTTTTGGAGATATCACGGGGCCGGCGAGTCAGCGTCGAATACGGGAGCATGGAGTACTCTGCCGTTATCCAACCTCCAGGGAGACCCTGATCCTTCATCCACCTGGGCACGGACGCTTCCACGGTGGCTGCGCAGATCACTTGCGTGTTGCCGGTCGCGATCAAAATGGACGCTTCCGCATTGGGAGCAACTCCAGGAGTGAAGCGTACAGGTCGCAACTCGTCGCTCGAACGACCATCAGTTCTCGCTGAGAAAGGTTCAGGCTCTGGCACGTTTTTGGTTTCTCGGTTTCTGGTTTTCGGTTCGGACGTAGGCGGGCAACGGTAGGGCGAGGCTCCCGACCCCGCCCTACCTCGCCTAGAAACCAGAAACGGGCAATAAGCAATAGGGACGAAAGTCTAGAGTTGATCCGCTCCACGGCGTGGTCCAGTCTCCTGCTTTTAACTCGCTATGCCGCTCACTATTCAGGTTCCAGCGTCGACGACCAACCTCGGTCCGGGCTTTGATTGTCTGGGAGCCGCTTTGCGCCTTTGGAATCGGATAAGCATCGAGGTCGGGTTGAACGAGGGTCCAACTCTGGGAATTGTGTCGGAAGCAGCAGAACTGTTTTTTCGTCGCACCGGGGAAAAACCATTCCCTGTCAGGTGCTCGATCGAGGGCGATATTCCGCAGGCGCGAGGCCTCGGCAGCAGTGTCACTATTCGATTGAGCGTCCTGATGGCGCTCGATAGGCTGACAAACCGCCGTCTCTCGCAGGAGGAACTCTGCTCTCTTTGCGCGGAACTCGAAGGGCATCCGGACAACGCAGCGGCTGCGCTCTTCGGCGGCTTTACTGTCATCGCAAAGACGATCAAGCGTGTCGCACGATTTGACATCGATCCAGCACTGAAGTTTGTGTTGTTCGTACCAGACTTTGAAGTGAAGACCAGCGAGGCCAGAACAGTTGTGCCAAGCGTTTTCCCACGCCAGGCCGTGGTTGAGAATCTGGCGAACGCCAGCCTGATAACGGCAGCGTTCGCGTCCAGACAATACGGATATCTGCGGGACGCCTTTCTAGATCACCTTCATCAGCCTTTCCGCGAACAATTTGTGCCATTCCTACCCAAGGTCCTAAAGGCTGCAGCAGAGGCCGGTGCCTTAGGCGGATTTCTGAGCGGCTCGGGATCCACGGTGGCCTGCCTCACACTTTCGGATGGCAAAGAGGTGGCCGCGGCGATCGCGACGGCGGCGCCTGAACAGAACGCGAAAACCTTGATTGTAAGCGCCGACAACGAGGGCGCTCGTTTCCTATAGAAGCGTGAGCATGCGAAGAAGGTTGGATGACCTTGAACAATATGCGGTCGAGGTCATTCTAGAGAAGAGGCACGGATTCCGCGCGACCCTCTTGCGGACCGTTCTTCGGGTTCTGTCATTTGTCTACCTGTCTATCGTCCAGTTCCGACTTTACCTGTATCGCAAAAGGATTCTGAAAGAACGCCAATTAGGATGCCTCGTCATCAGTATTGGAAACCTCACCGTCGGGGGCACAGGAAAGACTCCCGTGGTCGAAAAATTTGCGCGAGCGCTCCAGAAGGGCGGCCGTCGCGTAGCCATTCTAAGCCGCGGTTACAAGAGCGTCGATCGGCGGCAGGAGAAAAACTGGTGGAAGAGATTGCTGGCTCCGGGTCTGGAAGTTCCGCCTAGAGTTGTTTCCGATGGCAAAAGCGTGTTGCTAGACTCAGCGATGTCCGGAGATGAACCTTACATGCTCGCTTCCAATCTCACGGGAGTAGCAGTAGTGGTGGACAAGGATCGGGTGAAGTCGGGGTTGCATGCGCTGAAGAAACTCGACGTTGACACTCTTTTGCTCGACGACGGTCTGCAATATCTTCACCTGAAGCATCGGCTCGACATCGTCCTGATCGATCGTCAGGCACCCTTCGGCAATGAGCATCTGCTCCCCCGCGGCACGTTGCGCGAACCTCCCAGGAACCTGCGACGAGCAAGCTATATTTTCATCACAAAATGTAATGGCGAGCCGAACCATGATTTGATTCAGAGAATTCGGCGTTACAACCGAACAGCGGAAATCATCGAGTGCACCCACAAACCGCTTTATCTCAAGCATGTCTATAAGGATGAGCGATTGCCGCTCGATTGTCTCAAGGGATTGTACATTGGATCATTGTGCGGTATTGCTGCGCCCGAAAGCTTCGAAGAGGGTCTGCGCAATTTGGGAGCGAAGATCGAATTGTCGCGTCATTTCGCAGACCACCATCGTTATGTCGAAAAAGAATTGAACTTATTCCTTCAACGATGTGTCCGCCGCGACGTCAGCGCGGTAATCACAACTGAGAAGGATGCCGTTCGTTTCCCGATAATCGATCCCCTGGAAGTTCCTATCTATTATTTACGCGTCGAAATCGAGATTCTGAACGGGCAGGAAACCTGGGAACAGTGTGTGCAGCGAATCTGTACACCACCAGCCATGATCAGGCCGGAGGCATTTTTTCAATAAACTTTAGCCCGCAAAATCACGCGGTGGGAGAATCGACGAGCTCATTGCGGGCTAGAAAGCTCTTGAACAGACGCTGCCCGTTTGTTCAAGAGGTGTTTTTGCAATTAAGAATTCGGAACAACCTACTTTTAAACGCTTCTCTTCAAAGAGCAGCAGGATGGTCCGGCGTAGCCGGAGGATTCTGCTGCCGGAGCCTGCATCGCTCACAAATCTCTGAAGATTTGTGAGCGATGCAGGCTGGTGCGGGTCGATTTGTCTTCGCTTTCAACGAATACGCGTTCAGACTGTCTGACTGAAAGACTTCGCTATGGCATCGCGCCATTCTAAACTGAAAATAGGGATTGTTGGCGCCGGAGCCGTCGTCAAGACCCGGCATCTGCCGGCACTGGGGAAAATTCCCGACGTCGAGGTCGTCGCGATTTGCAACTCCTCGTACGAGAGCTCTGAGAAGTGTTGCACAGAATATGCTCCGGAGGCAACGCCCTACGGAAACTGGGCTGAACTCGTCTCCCTCCCGGATATCGACATCGTGTGGATTGGCACTCCACCGTATCTACATTCCACGGTCGCGCTCTCCGCGCTTGAAGCCGGCAAACATGTGTTTACCCAAGCGCGCATGGCGATGAATCTTTCTGAGGCGGAGGAAATGTTTGCGGCCGCCCAGCGCAATCCGCATCTTGTGACCATGGTATGCCCGCCTCCACACGGTCTTCGAGGCAGCCTTTTCATGCAAAAGTTGCTGGCCGAGGATTTTCTCGGACATCCCCACCATCTTCGGCTGCAGAGCCTCTCCGGGGCATACATTAATCCGGACGCTCCTCCGCACTGGAGACAGCGCGATGAGCTATCGGGAATAAATGTCCTGACACTCGGGATCTACGCCGAGGTCGTGCAACGATGGTTTGGTCCGATTACGCATGTCTTTGCGCATCAAAAGATGATCAACCCGGTTCGCTACGGTTACGAAATCAGAATCCCGGACATGGTCACCGTTCTTTGCAAGTTCGAAAGTGGGATGGAAGGGGTCATGGAGTTTAGCGGCGTGGCACTTTTCGAGACCTCAGATCGCCTGCAGGTGTTCGGAAACCAGGGGATGCTATCATACGACTTCAGCACGGATCGAATCATTGGAGGCCGGCTCGAAGAAAAAGACGCAAGCGAAATCGATATCCCACCTGAACTAGAACAGCGTTGGCGTGTTGAAGAAGACTTCATCGCTGCAGTTCGATCCCCCGCCAGCATTCAGCCGCAACCCAGTTTCGCGGTCGGAGTTCAGTACATGCGCGTGGTCCAAGCCGTTGCAGACTCAGTCGCGCTGGGGAGCGAGGTGCAGATCGCAGTGTGATGGGGAGTTTAGAGTTCGGAGTTCGGAGTTCGGGGTTCCGAGTTCGGGGTCGGCCCAAAAAGGGCCGGCAAAAAAAACGAAGCTCCACCTATTGAACTCCGAACGTTTGCGCTCGAACCCCGAACTCCAAACTCCAAACTCCAAACCTTCAACTCAAATCCACTGCGGCGGGAACCATAATTGCATCGCGCATGCCGTGGACGATCTTTTTGTCGGCCGGGGCGATCGTAGCTAGTGCTCCGCCGAGGCGAACTTTCTTCTCGGACAGAACAAAGTAATAAGGGCACAACCGAACGCGACCGATCATGGTTTCAATCGATCCGGTAGCGGCGTTGAAAAACGGCTGTTTAACAAGTCGACCTTTAAAAAACTTTTGCAGAATAAACGGACCCTCGGAGAACGAGGCGATCGCTTGATCAATGCGATCCGACCATTCCCTTTGAGGAACATCCTGTCCGACAAATACTCCGCGACTGCCCCAAGCCAACTCCGAAAACCCGCTCACTTTTAATACATATTCCCGCTCTCTTTGACTGAACTTCTTCAGCTCGCGCCAGTCTTGAATCTCAAGTCCGGGAATCACCGCGTGATGCGGCACCGGGCCCGGATCGATCACCCAGGTCTGCGGAATCAGTGACCGAAGCTTCGACCAATGACTCGCCCGTAATTCGCGTCGCCAGAATTTTTGCAGCGGCTTTGACCAGAAAAGACCGAACCAGAGTTTCTCCTCCAGATAGGGTTTGAGAGGTGGAGTGATTCTGAACGCGCCTGAATCAGCGGCTTCGAGCAGAGAATCCCGGGACGGCAGATTTGGCAGATCAAACATTTCGAAGAATCGATAGACCGGATCCAGGGATCGAAAATTCCACGTTTCCGCCTGCGCGAGGCTCCAACCTGCGCCGTATCTTGCAGTCAATTGATCGCACAGCCACTCCATCTCGGGGCGGTATGTTTCGGATTCATTCGAGACGGCGATCACCCCTCGGGGAAGAATGGCTCGAAATCCTTCGATCATCCCATCTCCGCCCCCAAGGACATCAAAGCCGAGTTCGCGGTAAGTTTGATTCAACCACCCCGTGAGCCCGATGCCGCCGGGGACAGAGTCGAGTTCCGAAATCGCGTAGCCACCATCGGTCAAAATTATGTCGGGCCGGATCACTCGCGGAATTTCGTAGCGAAGCTTCCGGGCAAGCTCCACCAATCGGGCGGGTTTCCCTGCATCCAGATAGTGGGAAATCCAGGGCGGTCCCTTGCCTTTTACGCTCAGGTGGTAAAGCAGATTCGATGCCCTGACGAACTTTAACAGCCAATGACCCAGCCGTTCGAGTTCTTCAGCGAACTCCGCCTTGATCAAAAAAGGTTGCGGTGAGATCAGCCATTCTTTCTGCGCGAACAAACCCTTTTCTGGAAACCGTTCCCGCACGCGCTGGATGCGCTCTAGGGCGACTGAATCATCCATTTTCTGAGCTAGGCCAGCAGCTTAAGCGCACGGCGAACCAGTTCTTCCATGTTGATATCCTCGTTTTTGGCTTCGGCGACGATCTCGCGAACGGCCTTCTGCGCTTCGACTTGTTTGAAGCCCAAAGACAGGAGCGCCAGGACTGCGTCAGTCATTTTCGCTTGTTGATCACCTCGACTGGAAGCAGCCGGCTCCCATGCTGCGGCCACCCCAACCTTGTCCTTCAATTCCAGGATTATTCGCTCGGCAGTTTTCTTGCCGATACCGCTGACCTTCGCCATGGCGGTGACGTCGCCGTTAACCACAGCCGTCTTAAACTGTCCGATACTCATGCCGCTAAGTACAGCCAAGGCAATCTTTGGACCTACTCCCGTGACATGTTGAATGAGGAGGCGAAATAGATCCCGTTCCGCGCCGGTCACAAAGCCGAAAAGTAAATGCGCGTCTTCACGAACCACCAAATGAGTCAATAATTTTACTCGCGCTCCCACCACCGGGAGATGATCAAAGCTTGAGAGTGGAATCTGAACAAGGTATCCAACGCCCTGGACGGAGATGACCACCTGCGTAGGGAGCGCCTCAACAAGTTCGCCGTCTAGAAAGGATATCATGATGCTGAATAGAAGTACGCGTAGGAAAATAAACTGCAAATCCTACCACCGAATACTGGCGCTCTTGGTGTTGCTGGTCGGACTGCCGCTTTCAACGAACGCCGATCAATTTTGTTTGATTTTGGATCCCTATTTTTACCGATCACCCATCAGAGTACCTTTGCAGGGAACAACGCAAACCGTCCTGGCCTACTATCGGATCTTGGACGCCGAAACTCTGGCGCCCGCAAAACTGCAGGAACTGACCGCAGAAGCGCAATCCGCGGTGGCACAGGAAAATCTCGGCCGCGCTCGACGACTTCTCGCGGTGATCAGGCCGGAAATCATCAGAGACTCAAACGGAGTGATCACTGCGCTCCGCGTCCAGAGCTCGGACCCCACACTCTCGGCCATTCTCCTCTTGCCGGAGTTGGGCAATCGATTTGCCAACCTGCTCGGACCGGATTGTTACTTTGCGGTCCCAAACCGGCGAACGATATTCTTCCTACCCCGGCTGGCCACCGACATCCAGTCTTTCGCTCCCTTAGTACATAGCCTGTATCACAACGATCCATGGCCAATATCCACTGAGATCTTTGAGATCGTCGATGGAAAGTTGCGTGCACACGGGCAGTTTAACGATGATTTTTGATTCTTCGCTCGCGCTCGAACACGAATCACAAGGCCAAACGCACTATGCTGATCACGCGCGGGCCACAGCCCGAATCTTTAGCAAAATTTCCGTCCCGCAAGAGCGAGACCCGCTTAGCCCGCAAATCCCTGACCAGGTTTTGCAGCCCCGTGTGGTTCGTTGCGGCTGCGATTTTATTGTCCGGATCCTGGTCGTCCGCCCAAAATTTGACCCTCACTAGCCCGGCAGCAATCAATTCGGTGCAGCCGAGGGCACCGATTGGTGAGGGATTTTTCACGAATCTGCCATTCAAAGCTTCGCTCTCAACCGACATCGGCTACGACGACAACGTGTTTACCAGTCACACCGATCGCCTTGGCAGCACCTACAATGACGTCAGTCTGGATGTAGGGTCACACATCGCTGGCCAACGGACCCGGTTGGACGGGGATCTTTTACTCGGGCTCACATACTATTGGAATCGGCCCGGCCAATCCGTGGACCCAAATATCGCGCTCAACCTGACTGCCTCGCACCGATTGACACCACGACTCGTGCTTAATCTGTCGACAAGTCTGACTTTCCAGGGTCAGCCGACTTTTGCTGTTGCCGGAGCCCCTACCCAAAATGTCGGTGACTATTTCTTCGGTTCGACCCAGCTCTCTCTCGGTTATGAATGGACGCACCGGTTTTCTACCGTCACCTCCTACAACTTAAGTGCCTACTTCTATGACAACAGCATCGAAGCCGCCCAGCAGAATCGACTCGAGCACCTGATAGGTCAGCAGCTTCGCTACATGCTTTACCCAACGGTCACAGCGGTGGGCGAATATCGCTTTGGGTACATCTCCTACGAAACGGCCAATACTGATTCTTACTCCCACTTCCTCCTCGCGGGCGCCGATTCTACACTGAGTCCGCGCCTTTCTTCCACGTTCCGCGGCGGCGTGGAATTGCGCACCAATCTGCAACCCGGCGGAAATCAAACAGCTTACCCCTATTTCGAGTCGACCCTGTTCTATGAGTATAGGCCGGGCCGATTCCTTCAATGGTACAATCGCCTCGGCCTCGAGCAGTCCGATATCGGAAGTACGCAAAATGGACAATATAAAGAGGTTTACCGGACCGGAATCCAAGTCGATCACAAATTAGGGCAAAAAGCAAAGATCAGTGCATCTGTTTATTACTCCTATAATCAATACCGGCAACCGACGTTTTCAGAGAATGCCATTGACGTCAACGCTACGGCCTCTTACCAGATCTATCGTTCACTTTCGCTTCAAGTAGGATATGTCTTCAGCCGTGTCTCTTCCAAGATCCCTTCCCAATCTTATTACCGTAACAGAATATCGCTGGGCGGGACGCTCGCATTCTGAGGATTTTTGAGCCACGGAGGCTACTTGAGAATGTCGGAGACCAAATCTAAGCTCAGGTTCAAATCGTCGATATAAACCCTTCCCAGACGCATGGAGAATCCACAAGACTCTAAGCTGCATTTTCTAGACTATTGGCGCGTCATCCGAGTCCGTTTGGGGCTGGTGATTCTCGTATTTCTGCTCGTCGTTATCGCGGCCGGGGTTACCACCTATCTACTGCCTCGGAAATACAAGTCTTTTGCCACGATCGAAGTAGAACCGGACATGACACCCGTCCGCATCTTTGAGGACGAGGCCCCGCGGCAGCAGACGGTCAATGACCCCAAATTCACTCAAACCCAATTCCAGATTATCATGCGGAAAGGGGTTCTTTATCCGGTCATCGACCGTTTGGATCTCCGCAAGAAATGGGGTTCGAACACCGAACCGCTCCCGAAGGAAGTGGCTAATGCCCGGTTGCTCGGGATGATGTCACTCCAGGAGGTCAGAAACACCAACCTCATCCAAATAGACGTTTATAGCACGGACCCCCAGGAAGCGGCGACACTGGCGAATACCATCGCCGACGTTTACATGGAGCAACGAATTGCGGAGCAGCAAGAACTCGTAGCCAGGGGCCTGGATCAGATGCGGGACGACGTGAAGAAACAGGAGGAGGCTGTCACCCAGGCTTACATAGAGGCTTCGCGTTTGCGCACCGCGGCTAACATCGTGGATCCAAACCCGGACAGCCTGGATAACTCGGGAAGAGTTGAAGACTCCAGCGTACTTTCGAATCAGGAGAAGGTGAACGAAATCAGATCCGAGGTGGCAACGCTGAAAAGCCGGTTTGCACAACTGGATCGACTTAAACCAGAGGACCTGATGCGGGCCGCCGGACAGCTCAGCCTGAATGATCCGATCATCGAGCAAAAATTGCCACTCTATCAGTCAGCCCAGGCCGACAAGGCCAGAATGCTCAATTCCGGTCTTGGCGTCAGTCATCCCGATGTAAAGGCGGTGCAGGCCCAGATTGAAACGATAGAAGGGCAGTTGCGAAAACAGATCGACAGCATTCGCAAAGGCCTCGCGACTCAGCTCGCGATAGCCGAGGACTCGTTGAAGGCCATGGAGTCGAATCTGACTGCCAGTCAGACCGAGCAGCAGACCAAGAAAACAGCCAGCGCTCAATACCTGGACGCGAAATATAAGTACATCCAGGAGCGCAGGCTCTTAGATGGTGCCAAGACCCGGCTGAACACGGAGTCGATGGAACGCACAATGCCGCGACAAGCAGCGTTTGTGCGGGACCCGGCGGAGCCGGCGCTCTTTCCAAGTAAACCGAACGTGGTGCTCAATATGGTTCTAGGCGTTGCGGCGGGCCTGGTACTCGGCATTTCGTTAGCGTTCTTTGTTGAATACCTCGACACGAGCGTAAAAACGATGGACGACGTCGAGAAATACCTGGACCTGCCTGTCCTGGCGGTCATACCGCAGCGTATCAAGATGCTGCCGGGCGCGGGCGATGATACCCCAGACGCCGAAGCGTATCGGATTCTAAAGACAAACGTCGATTTCAACCGGAAAAAGCTGAACGCCTCCACGCTCGGCGTTGTCAGCGGCGGGGCTCAGGAAGGCAAATCGACGACCGCCTGCAATCTTGCGACGAGCTGGGCAATGAGCGGTCAACGGATCCTGTTGGTGGACGCTGATATGCGTCGACCGTCGCAGCATCGCCTCTTCGGGATGGATAACCGTGTGGGCCTGGGGAATTTCTTGAAAGGGGAGGCCACCCTGGAAGAAGTGATTCACCCGACATCGGTCAAAAATCTTTCTCTCACGCCGGCGGGTTCAGCAGCCACCGATGTAGTCCGTCTTCTTCACTCCGAAACCATGCAGCAGCTGGTCGAAGTGACCCGGAAGCGTTTCGACGTCGTCATCTTCGATTCACCTCCAATCCTTGGTGTCAGCGACGCCTCCATCATTGCGAGCCTGGTTGATTGTTCGATCGTTGTGGTCCAACACCGCCGGTTCCCGCGATCAATGTTGCTGCGCGTTAAAAAGGCCATCCACAATGTCGGGGGCAACATCCTGGGCGTCGTCCTTAATAACGTGAATATTCGCCACGATCGAACGTACGAGTATTACACCAGTTACAGCAAATACTATTCAAAGCCGACAAAGCCGAAAAACGGCAAAAAGCAGCCTGCGAAGGTCGGCGTCAAAGCTGACGGTGGGAGCAACGACGATGAGTACTAGCTCCTGTTCTGAAATGCACCCGATTCGGCCCTATCACCGCGTCGCTCGTGGTCACGCCTCCCAAAGGCTCTTGATCTCATGTACCGTCTGGTTGCTGTGTTTTCTTTTTTTGACCCATGCGGCCCTCGCCGACGCGACGTTGCGCCAGGGCGACACCATCGATTTAAAGATTGGCGGGGTGCCAGCGACTGAAATCTCTTCGGTCAGTGGCCAATACACCATTGACGGTGAAGGTAACGTCAACCTTCCATATATCAATCGAGTAAAAATCGCCGGACTCGCTCCTGGAGCGGCCCAAGCTGTGATCGAGAGCATTTACAAGGCTCGCCAGATTTACACCAATCCGAACATCGTAATCACGATGCAGCCGCAGTCGCGGTTCGTAAATGTCGGCGGCGAAGTTAAATCTCCGCAACGCGTCCCTTTCACCCCAGACTTAACGGTGCTCTCGGCGATAAACGCGGCGGGTGGATTTTCGCCGTTCGCCAATGAGCGCAAGGTCAGATTACTACGCGGCCAGCAGGTCACGATAATCGATGTCAAAAAGATCCGTGCCAATCCGTCTCAAGACGTTCAATTAGAGCCGGGTGACCGCGTGGAAGTACCACAGTCGCTTTTTTAAACCTAGCTTCCAAAGTTGGGGGAATCGTGCTCGTGCTCGTCGTCGTGCTCGTGCTCGATTTGTGGGACTTCGGCGCCGAAAAGAGAGCCCGATCTTTCGGGAATTATTTTGTTCCATCGCTCTGACCGCGAAATATGCAAACTTCTCGAGCACGAGCACGACGACGAGCACGAGCACGATTCTCTCAACTTCGGAATCTAGGTTAAGCCGGTCTCTTCACCAATCCCTGACCAGATCCCAATTCTTAGCGAAATAGGAGATTCCCGACCAGAGGGTGAGCCCCACGGTGAGGCAGACGAGTGTCAAGCCTATGGCGTTGAGGGACATTCGAGTCACCGGGCTGAGCAGGTGACCGAAGTGATCGCTAATGGTGACGAGTATCAGGCAATAGAGAATCGTCGCAATCTGCCAGACCGTCTTATGTTTTCCCAAGCGCTCGGCTGGCAGCACCTTGCCGCGAGCAGCCGCGATCAAGCGAAGCCCTGTGATCAAAAATTCACGGCTCACGATCACAATCACTGCCCAGGCGGGAACGCTTCCAAGGGAGACAAGACAAATGAAAGCGGACATCGTCATGATTTTGTCCACCAGAGGATCCATCAATTTACCGAAATCTGTGATCAGCTTGAACTTTCGAGCGATGTATCCATCGGCATAGTCGGTGACGCTACCCGCGATAAACAACCCGAGGGCCAACAATTTCGCGCCGGGAAAATTGATGCTTAGGGCAACCACGAACGGCAACGTCAAAAACAGACGAAGCACCGTGAGTTGGTTCGGAAGATTCATGCGATCTGAGCGTCTGCGTAGACGGGGTGCTTCCAGATCGGAACAGCTTCTTTAAGCCGCTCGACAATCTGAGAGCTCCCCTCAAAGGCCACTCGACGGTGACGCGCGGTCACCCGCACAAACAATGAGGCTTCACCGGCTCGCACAAATCCAATGCGGTGATGGATGATCACCGACGCCAGCCGGTACCGTTCCCTGGCTTCTTCGCCAATCAGGGCAAGCTGGCGCTCCGCCATCGCCTCAAAGGCTTCGTATTCGATGCCGTCAATGATGCGATTGTCTTCGGTGGCTCGAACGACACCGAAAAAGTCGACCACTGCCCCTTCGGTCGGCGCAAAGTTCAGCCGCGCCGGCTCGAGAGGTTCTTTAGTTATTCTGATCTCACAAAACTCCATTGCCAACCATTTGAGATGTTAGATACTGCGAAACAGGTAGAGTCAACTTAACCTTCAGGTGCCAACTCATGAATCCATCAGATATCGGACTAATCGGCCTCGCTGTCATGGGCGAAAATCTTGTGCTCAACATGGAGAGCAAAGGCTTCTCAGTTTCGGTTTTTAATCGCACAACGGAGGTAACCCAGAAATTCGCGGCGAACCGTGCGTCCGGAAAACGGATATTGCCGACGCTATCCATCGAAGAGTTCGTTTCAAGCCTGGCGAAGCCGCGGAAGATGATGATTATGGTTAAGGCCGGCGCGGCGGTTGAAGCGGTAATCGACCAATTGCTCCCGCATGTGGAACGTGGCGACGTCATCATTGACGGTGGCAATTCGTTGTATACCGACACGCAGCGTCGCGAAGAGGCCCTGTCAGCTAAAGGCCTTAACTATTTGGGAATTGGAGTTTCGGGTGGCGAAGAAGGAGCGCTCAAGGGTCCCTCCCTAATGCCCGGCGGCACAAAGGAGGCTTGGCAAATTGTGGCGCCGATCTATCGAAAGATCGCTGCCCAGGTGGATGGGGAGCCTTGCTGCCGGTACATGGGCCGAGGAGGGGCCGGGCATTACGTCAAAATGGTGCATAACGGCATCGAGTACGGTGATATGCAGCTGATCTGCGAAGCCTATGCCATCCTGCGAGATGTGCTTGGTCTGAATACAGACGAGTTACACGATGTCTTCGATACCTGGAACCGGGGCGATCTGGACAGTTTCCTGATCGAAATCACGGCAAACATCTTCCGGAAAAAGGACCCCGAAACGGACAAGCCGCTGGTCGACGTTATTCTCGACAAGGCAGGTCAAAAAGGCACAGGTAAGTGGACATTGGAGTCTGCCATTGAACAAGGAGTGGTGGTATCGACTATTAACGCGGCTGTTGAAGCTCGCGTTCTTTCGTCCATGAAGGAGCAGCGCGTCCGGGCATCAAAACAGCTCCCGGCTCCGAATCCCTATCGGTTTGACGGCGATCGGCAGAAACTGGTCGATGCAGTTCGTGACGCGCTGTACGCTTCGAAGATTATCTCTTACGCACAGGGGTTCACCCTGTTTGCGGCTGCGAGCAAACACTTCAATTGGGATCTGAACTTCGGCGACATCGCTACCATTTGGCGCGGCGGTTGCATTATCCGTGCGAAATTTCTGAACCGGATCAAAGAAGCATTTGATCGGAGCCCGCAGCTCGAGAATCTGATGCTCGATCCTTTCTTTAGTTCAATCCTCGAGGGGAGCCAGGCGAACTGGCGATTTGCGTTAGCGCTCGCAACCCAGGCGGGCGTGGCCGTCCCTGCATTCGGCGCGTCTCTGGCTTATTTTGACAGCTACCGCCAGGAGCGCTTACCGGCGAACCTGCTCCAGGCGCAACGCGACTATTTCGGCGCCCACACCTACGAACGAATCGACAAGCCAGGAGTCTTCCACACAGAGTGGCTGGAGTAGAGCAGGTCAAGTTTTGGGTTTTTGAGCTTTGGGTTTTGCGTACCCGGCGCTCCACTCAAAACGCAAAACCCAAAACGCAAAACTCATGAACTTGATCGACGGTAAAGCGGTTGCGGAGCGGATCAACGAGGAAACTCGTCAGAAGGTCGAGCGCTTAACTCAGCACGGGATCACGCCAGGATTGGCGGTCGTGCTCGTGGGCGACGATCCTGCGTCGATGGCTTACGTCCGGAACAAAGACAGGACTTCGCAACAGCTCGGATTTTTTTCCCGCAAGATCGAGCTCCCGAAAGAGACGTCGCAATTCGATCTGTTGGAGATCGTCCGCGGATTGAATTCAGATGCGAGGATTCACGGTATTCTGGTGCAGTCCCCTCCTCCCCCACACATTGACGAAAAAGAGATTGTGTTCGCGATTGATCCGGCGAAAGACGTCGACGGTCTCCACCCGGTGAATGTCGGGAAGTTGGCGATGGGTGATCCGACTGCGCTCGTTTCGTGTACGCCCCTGGGTTGCCAACGTCTCCTGGTCGAAAATGGCATCGAGACGTCGGGTGCACACGTTGTGATCGTCGGGCGCAGCATGCTGGTCGGAAAACCACTCGGTCTCCTCCTCCTGCGGAAGGGAAAAGGAGGGGATGCCACCGTCACACTAGCTCACTCCCGAAGTCGAAACCTGGCGGACATTACTCGAGCCGCTGACATTCTGGTGGCGGCGATCGGCAAGGCGGAATTTGTGCGCGCTGAACACGTGAAGGAAGGGGTGGTCGTCATCGATGTCGGAATCAATCGCGTGGAAGATCCCTTAAAGCCGAAGGGATATCGGATCGTCGGAGACGTAGCCTTTGAGGAGGTCGCTCCAAAGGCGAAGGCCATCTCCCCGGTACCCGGCGGTGTCGGGCCGATGACGGTCGCTATGCTGATGGCCAACACAGTAACCGCCTGCCAGATTCAGACAGGATATTTTGTGTAACCATGCACTCGTTTCACTATCAGCGGGGCAAGCTGACCTGCGAATCCTATCCCCTCGACAAAGCTGCTGAGCGGTATGGAACGCCCCTTTACGTCTACAGTTCCCAAACGATTGTAGACCATTACAAGCGGCTCGACCAAGCGTTGCACGAGCTGCATCATGAGATCTGTTACGCGGTCAAGGCCAACTCCAACCTTGCCGTCATTCGTTTGCTGGCGGAGCAGGGTGCCGGCTTTGACATTGTTTCGGGCGGCGAGCTTTATCGCACCATCAAGGCCGGGGGAAACCCGGCAAAGTGCACTTTCGCCGGGGTCGGCAAAAGCCGGGAGGAGATCGAATACGCCTTGCGATGCGAGGTGCTCAGTTTCAATGTCGAATCGGAACAGGAATTGAGCGCCATTAACGAGATCGCCAAGTCGTTGAATAAGCGCGCACCGATTGCCATCCGCGTCAATCCGGACGTCTCGGCAAATACCCATAAATACATCAGTACGGGCAAAACGGAGAACAAATTCGGGATTGCTATCGATCGCGTACCGGAAGTCTACCAGCGTGCGAAAACGTTCACGAACATCAAGATTCGAGGCGTACAAATGCACATCGGGTCGCAGATAACCGAAAGCAGACCCTTCGTTCAGGCCATCGAAAAGATGCTGCCGCTGGTCCATAAATTGAAATCCGATTCCGGTATCGAGTTTTTCAGCATCGGCGGAGGAATTGGCATCGTCTACCGTGGCTCGTTGGAGAGTGGAGACGAGGTCTGGTGGAAGCAGGACGAACCCAAACATGCATTAACGATCCAGGAATATGCCAGCGCGACTGTCCCGTTGCTGAAGGGTCTCCCGATACGCGTCTTGCTGGAGCCGGGAAGGTTTCTCGTCGGCAACGCGGGAGTCCTTTTAACCCGGGTTCTTTACGTTAAAAGAACGCCGGCCAAGACTTTTGTAATCGTGGACGCCGGCATGAATGACCTGATCCGTCCCGCCCTGTATCAAGGTTTTCACGAAGTTGTACCTGTCCGGGAATCCAAGGATCGACCTTTGACAAAAGTCGACGTGGTGGGTCCGGTTTGTGAAAGCGGCGATTTCTTCGCGCTTGATCGCGAGCTGACCGAAGTCGAGCCCGGCGAAGTTCTAGCCCTCATGAGCGCCGGCGCCTACGGATTCACCATGGCGTCGAATTACAATTCCAGACCGCTTCCAGCCGAGTTACTGATTTCCGGTACGGAGGCGAAGATTGTCCGGCGCAGACAGAGTTACGCCGACTTGATCAGCATGGAGATTGCGGACGTGTAGACGGGTCACGGAGAAAGGCAAAAGGACACGGAGAGAAATTTTACCACAGAGACACGGGCTCACCGAGACAGCACCAAAATTTAAGTCGTTCTCATCTCTGCGTTCTCTGTGCCTCTGTGGTAAATTTTTCCCTCCGTGTCCTTCTTCCCCTCCGCGCCCTGCCCCGGTTCGTAGTTCAGATACGGCCCGAGCCAGCGTTCGATTTCTTCGAGCGGCAACCGCTTCCGCTGCTGATAGTCCAGCACCTGATCGCGGGCAATCTTTCCAACGCCAAAATATTTTGCATCCGGATGAGCGAAATAGAGTCCACTGACCGACGCGCCAGGCCACATCGCGAAACTCTCGGTCAGCCGGATCCCGGCGTTCTTCTCAGCCGCCAGCAGATCGAATAGAATCCGTTTTTCCGTGTGGTCCGGACAGGCAGGGTATCCTGCGGCCGGCCGGATGCCTCGATAAGCTTCGCGAATGAGTTCTTCTTTCGAGAGATGCTCCTGTTTCCCATACCCCCACTCGGCGCGCACTCGCTCATGAAGAAATTCTGCGAACGCTTCGGCAAGTCGATCAGCAAGCGCCTTCGCCATGATAGCATTGTAATCGTCATGGTCGGCCTCGAACTGTTTCGCCAGCTCGTCCGCACCATGACCGCCGGTTACGGCAAAAGCTCCCAAATAATCGGACCGCCCTAAATCCCGCGGAGCGATATAGTCGGCCAGCGAGTGGTTATGCTGCTTGGCTGGCTTGTCCATCTGCTGACGTAACATGTGAAAAGTCGCCAGCACCTCGGTGCGCGCCTCATCACTGTATAATTCAATATCGTCTCCGACGCTGTTCGCCGGCCAGAATCCGTAGACTCCCCTCGCCGTGATCAGCTTCCCGTTCACGATGTCCTGCAGCAGCTTTTGTGCGTCCTCGAAAAGTTGTCGAGCCTGCTCCCCCACGTCTGGGTCATTAAAAATATTCGGGAACCGTCCTCTCAATTCCCAGGTGTGGAAAAATGGCGACCAATCAATGTACGGGACCAATTCATCGAGCGCCTGGTTTGAGATCGTCCGGCGGCCGATGAATTCCGGCACGTCGATCCGGGCGGCTGTCCAATCAATCGGGGTCCTGCGTTCCCGAGCTTGTTCTATCGAGATTAGTTTCTTTTCCGCACTTCGGTTTGCGTAATCTTCACGCAAACGCTGCTGATCGCCGAGATTCTTTCCGACAAAGCTCGATTTGAGTTCGTCGCTAATCAGCGCGCTGACCACTCCGGCCGCGCGAGAGGCATCAAGCACATGAACTGTGGGCCCGTGGTAGTTCGGCGCTATCTTCACCGCTGTATGCGCCCGGCTCGTTGTCGCACCTCCGATCAGTAACGGCAGATCAAATTCGAGCCGCTCCATTTCACGGGCGACGTGGACCATTTCATCGAGCGATGGAGTAATGAGCCCGCTGAGTCCGATTATATCGACTGCCTCACTCCTGGCCGCCTGCAGAATCTTTTCTGCAGGGACCATCACGCCAAGATCGATGACTTCGAAATTATTACAGCCAAGCACAACCGAAACGATATTTTTCCCGATGTCGTGCACGTCACCTTTTACGGTGGCCATCAGCACTTTGGCTTGCGCCCGCCCGTTTGGCCGGCTCGCCCGTTCCGCTTCCATAAACGGAGTCAGGTACGCCACCGATTTTTTCATCACGCGCGCACTCTTGACGACCTGGGGCAAAAACATCTTTCCTGCACCAAACAAATCCCCGACCACACTCATTCCGGACATGAGAGGACCTTCGATTACCGCAATGGGCTGACCGTATTTCTGCCGCGCTTCCTCAGTGTCTTGCTCGATGTATTCGACGATCCCCTTGATGAGCGCATGCGACAGTCGTTCCTCGACCGAAGCGGCTCTCCAGGCCTCGTCTTTAATTTGAACTTTTTCCGAGGATTTTACCGTCTCCGCAAAAGCCACAAGCCGTTCCGTTGCGTCTGGACGGCGATTCAGAAGCACGTCTTCCACCAGCTCCAACAGATCCTTGGGGATCTCTTCGTAGACCGCTAGCTGGCCGGCATTGACTATACCCATATCCAGACCTGCCTCGATCGCATGGTACAGAAAGGCGGCATGCATCGCCTCTCGCACAACGTTATTGCCGCGGAATGAAAATGAGATATTGCTAACCCCACCGCTTACCCGGACATATGGCAAGTTCTCCTTGATCCAACGCGTGGCCACTATGAAATCTACAGCGTAATTATTGTGTTCCTCCATGCCGGTTGCGACCGTCAGGATATTCGGATCGAAGACAATGTCTTCCGGAGGAAACCCAACTTCCTGGGTCAAAATGCGGTAGGCCCTGGAACAGATCTCTTTTCTTCGGCCAATACTATCCGCCTGGCCTTGTTCATCGAATGCCATGACCACAACGGCGGCACCGTACCGGCGAATCAGGCGGGCCTGTTGTTTGAACTTTTCCTCGCCCTCTTTCAGGCTGATGGAGTTCACGATACCTTTTCCCTGAACACACTGCAGGCCGGCCTCCAGCACGCTCCATCGGGAACTGTCAATCATGATCGGCACCCGTGCGATGTCCGGTTCCGCAGCAATCAAGTTGAGAAACTTCACCATCGCCGCCTCGGAATCGATCATCCCCTCATCCATGTTGACGTCGATCAAGTTCGCTCCACCTTCGACTTGCTGACGAGCGACCGCCAACGCACCGTCGAAATCACCGGCCAAAATTAACTTCGCAAATCTGGGTGAGCCGGTGATGTTTGTTCGTTCGCCAATCATACTGAAACCCTGCCCGATCGTGTAGGGCTCAAGACCGCTCAACCGGGTCGCGCGCGGCAGATCTGGTAAACGGCGTGGGGGCAGATCTTTTACCAGCCTGGCAAGCGCGGCAATGTGGTCCGGGGTCGTACCGCAGCAGCCGCCAACAATGTTTAACCACCCAAGCTCAGCCCACTCCCGAAGCTGCGGTGCCAGGCTATCCGGCGTCTCGGGAAAACCGGTGGGCGACAGGGGATCTGGCAAGCCGGCGTTGGGATAGCAAGAGACATAGATCGGAGCAATCTGGGCCAGTTCCTCGATATACGGCCGGAGTTCTTTCGGACCGAGGGCGCAATTGAGCCCGACGCTGAGAAGGGGTGCGTGAGAGATCGAGATCCAGAAGGCCTCCGTTGTCTGTCCCGTCAGCGTACGTCCACTGGCGTCTGTGATCGTTCCGGACGCCATCACCGGGAGACGATATCCCAACCGCTCGAAATGCTCCTCGATCGCGAACAAGGCCGCTTTCAGATTCAGGGTGTCGAACGTCGTCTCCACCAGCAGCAAATCGACCCCACCTTCTATGAGAGCGGCGACTTGTTGCTGGTAAGCATTTTTGACCTGCGTCCAATTGACCTCCCGTTTTCCGGGATCATTCACATCGCGCGAAATCGAAAGTGTTCTGTTTAGGGGTCCGACCGACCCGGCGACATACCGTTTCCGGGTTGGATCGTGCGCCATCACTTGTTCGACCGCTTTCCTGGCAAGCTGCGCGGCTACGCGGTTGATCTCGGGAACATACTGCTCCAGACCGAAATCTTCTTGCGATATCACCGTCGCATTAAAGGTGTTCGTCTCGATGATATCCGCGCCGGCTTCAAGGTATTGCCGGTGAATCTCTACGATGACCTCGGGACGCGTGAGGCAGAGGATATCGTTATTGTTCTTAAGGCTCCTGGGATGGTTAGCCAATAATGCGCCGCGATAATCATCCTCTTCGAGCTTAAACTGCTGGACCATAGTCCCCATCGCCCCGTCCAGGATAAGAATCCGCTGATTCAGGGCTTGAACGATATCGAAAGAGGCGGCTTTTTGGACTTGGCTGAGCATAGGGATCGGGCAAAAAGCGTAGCACTACAGAGCGAGCGCCGCAAATGATAGATTGATCCAT
>Ga0213872_10000802_pt1 | contig 22848 bp, 16 predicted proteins | sample VelepicomBERX_R2_FD_160071 | JGI IMG/M metagenome (GOLD analysis project Ga0213872, IMG submission 160071) | Rhizosphere microbial communities from Vellozia epidendroides in rupestrian grasslands, the National Park of Serra do Cipo, Brazil - RX_R2 | ecosystem: Host-associated > Plants > Roots >...
GTAGGGCCACGTCTATCACTCCGTTCTCCCGCTCGCTGTCATGAGCAGGATTGTGGTCTAAACATGGGTCAACTTTGGATGCAAATTTCCGGGGAAAGTGGGTCAGTTTTCAATGCAAATCAACACAGAGCTTAATCTTCGCAACAGTTTCATTAAGGACTATCTTGCCCACAGGCCAGCGCTCAGATCGACGTATCAGGCCGTTAGTTTGGAAAGAACGCGTGAGATATATCGGAGTAACTTCCTGAGGATTGTACAAATGTATCCTTCGATGAGGCTTAAAGAGATTCAGAAAATTCCTCAGAATGGCTATCAATGGCTACGGCGGAATGATGCCGAATGGCTTTCCGCTGTGCTTCCTTCGTTATGGGGCTAGGTCGAAGCTATTTTGATAGATAGGAGGAAGTGTGGTTAGGGTTCTAGTGGTCGACTTGGAAGCAGCTTGCTCAGATGACGGTAGCATTTCCGTCGAAGAAATGGAAACTATCGAAATCGGGGCATGTTGGGCAACCGAGGAGGTATTGATTCTCCACCGATTTCAACACTTTGTGCGGCCTTTGGAGTGGCCGGTGCTGATGCCTTTTTGCATGGCACTCACTAGGATCTCGCAAAGAGACGTAGATCAGGCATCTCTGTTTCCGGTAGCTGCTAGGGCCTTGTCTGAATTCGCCAGTCAGTTCGCCGAGCCTGGTGCCACCTGGTTGAGCTGGGGAGCCTATGACATGAAGCAGATTGCAAGAGAAATTGTGCGGCATGACATTGCATCGCCATTGGCGATGCCCCATCAAAATGGCAAGAAGATGTTTGCCAAGGTGCAGCGAATTGGAAAAGAGGTTGGTATGGCTAAGGCCTGCGAACTCGCGAAGATTCCTATGGAGGGGCTGCATCACCGAGGGCTCGACGACTCGGTCAATATTGCCAGATTAATGCCATCGGTGCTTGGAAACGCTTTTCTCCGTGAGGCACCCAATTTAACTTCTCGACCGAACGGGGCGCTATGAAATTGAATGTCTTTATCGACACCGAGTTTACGGATTTTCTTGATCCACAACTAATCAGCATTGGACTTGTGGCCGAAACAGGGGAAGAGTTTTACGCTGAAGTTCCCTACAACATCAAGGAATGCAGCGAATTTGTGAAGGCGGCGGTGCTTCCCTTGCTTGGCTATGCTCCTCATGCGGAATTCAGTAAAGATGATTTGTATGTAAAGATAACGCAATGGTTGCGTCTGGTTCGTCCCAATGATGCGGAGGTCCATATTTGCTACGACTATCAGACTGACTGGGATTTGTTCTATGACGTACTGGATGGTCGGGTTCCTCCTTGGTGTAAACGCCGACTCGTGGCGGACAGAATTAACGAGTTGCTTCGTTATGAGTACCATAAGAAGAATGCCCTGCCGGAACACCATGCGCTAAACGACGCGAGGGCAAATTGCTACGCCTTCAGAGAAGCGACCTAGGCTGACACCACACTTGCTAGTACATACGCCGCTGAAGGCCGTTTCCGGCCAGGAGCAGACCTCCAAACTAATTTGATGGAGAGCTTGTAGTTATAATTTCTTCCTTCCCCTTATTTCCACTCTCTACATGATCCAATTTCTCCGAACCTTGTTCGACCGCACATGGGCGCCTCCGTTTAAGCGGGCGAAAGAGGAAAATGATGGCCTCTCGGAGAAAATCAATTGGGTTGCCGAGGTCATCTCGGACGCACCTGAATTCGCGCGTCGGGCTTGCGCTGTGGCGAAAGATATTGGCCAATTCGAATTGGCCGGCATGGAGGCCCAAATGCACTTGGAATCCATTCCGCCCAGACATCTTGAGGAGAAATTTCCTGGCCTGGGGCAGTGGCTGACCGCTAGACAATTTGCGATCTTCGAGATCTTGTTCTTTGTCGGATCTCCAGCACTGCCGTTTCTAAAGAAAGTGGTCTTCGGCCCTTACGATTGGTCGCAAGGAAATGCTATTGAAATCTTATGTAGAATTGCTGCGCAAGACGCGAACCAGCAAGAAATTGTCTCTTCTCTGTCAATGGCCGCCCCGACTATCCGCCATGAAGCATTGATGTATGCCCTTGGGCCATTAAAGGCGCGCGCCTCACGTGATGATGCAATAAAACAAGTCCTTGATCAGCTAATCATGCAACCTGAATTTCGAGAGGCATATCAGGAGCTTCCTGTTTAATGTCTCCTAACGACCAGAAGCGGCCGGGACTGGAAGATGATGATCCTCGCGGTCAATACGGACCATGGGCGATCATGACCTTGTGCGACAATCGAGACCGTATCCATTCTCTCGGTGCCAAGTAGGCGCTTCGAAAGCAAAGATAATGAAACTCTACTTATTCATCCTGGCGCTCATTTTTAACGCACCGGCATTTGCCGATTCAGTGGCGCTGAATGCTGGCGTAGCGCGTATCACCTTCACTGCTCAATCTCGCTCTTCAGAAATGTTGGTCTGGTATCCGACCGAAACTGCGGAAGTTTCTTGGCAGGCGGGTCCGTTCTTGATTCCGGCGAGCCGTAACGCCGAAGTGGCCGAAGGAAGATTTCCCGTAATCTTGCTTTCCCACGGCGGCGGGCCCACCGGAGGAACGCCGTTGATCTTGCTCGAATTATCTGCGGCATTGGCCAGACACGGCTTCATTGTGATTGCGCCGTTTCACGGAAAAGCGCCGTTAGCGATGAGAACCAAACAGGTAGTGGCGGCTTGGCAAGCTGTTCAGGAAAATGTGCGCTTCCAGCCGCATCTTGATGCTGACCGCTTGGGGATGATAGGTTTTTCCCTAGGTGGCGCGGTCGCTCTGGAGCTAGCCGGGGCGATACCGGACATCCCTCACTATCTGGCCTATTGTGCTGCCAATCCTAGCGATGTGATGTCTTGCGATCATGCGCCGGCGGACAGCGAGGCCCCACAAAGGCAAGCGCAAATGGAGCTCCCTTCCTCATTGCCCCGAATCTCGTCTGTCAAGGCGCTGGTTTTGCTTGACCCATTTGCCACTCTGTTCAGCCGGTCCGGGCTCGCCAGCGTGAATCAGCCGACTTTATTATTCCGACCTGTTCAGAGTCAGCTACCCGCCGAGGCCAACTCCGCTAACCTGATGAAAGACTTACCCAGGTCGCCTGAGCTTGTTTCCATACCGGGGGGACACTTTGTCTTTACTGACGTCTGCACTCCGGCCCTTCTCTCTGCGGCCGGAGATATCTGTACGGACCCTGCCGGGATAGCAGACCGTGCTGCTATCCACCGTTCTGCAGAACGCAAAATTGAGGCGTTTTTTGAGCAGAACTTATAAGGTCTGCAATCGGCCAGAAGCCGACTTCCATTGTCAAAACAAACGCCCGCATTGCGCGGGCGTTTGTCTATTTAAATCACGGACCGGATTTGTTATTCGGAGGCAGCGCGTGAAGCTATTGTTGGGCCCTGCCCTACCGATTCCCTGTAATGACATTTCAAGGGCGCCCAAGAAAATCTGCAGACCAATTACCAAGCTGATTTAACGACAACACCGGCACTTAATCTTTATCTGCGTGGATCCAACCTTCCGGATATGTTTTGCGGAGAGAATATCTATGACACTGCGCAGCGGCGGAAGTTAATTCTACTAATACATTTCCCGAGGTCGAATCCCCATTTTTAAAAGGAAGATCAATGAATAGATCGTGCACTGCTGGGCGCACATCTGCTGAGGAGCCTGCTTGATCAAGCTTCGTAAAGACATGCTCATCAAATTGCGAGGCAACAAAGTAGCGAATGATTTCATCGGCTGATGCCTTCGATTCACTAAGTTCTTCTCGTAGTTGTGACAATATGTGACCCGGCGTGAGGAAGTGGCCGTAATAAGTTGCAACATCAGGAAATGTCGCGAGAAGGTCAAGAATTTTTCTGCCTCCCCATATGGCCAACTTTACTTTTTTCCCTCGCGCTGTTTTGGAGAGCCGACGACGAATGGCATCGAAACTACCTGTTTCCGGAACGCCACTTGCGTCTATGTTCGTCGCCAATATCCAAACGTCCGGTCACTGTCGATCAGACTCATCATCTTCAAATGCATTTATCTCCATCTCGGCTTGTTGTCGAAGCCATTTCTGTGCATCGGTACTTAAATGAGGTTTATGAAATTTTGACTGGATATACCAGGTTCCCGACCAGCGGTTCACATTACTGGGATACGGAGCTTCTCCTGAAAAATAACCATCTCTACCGCCATCAGCGCCAGGGCCAAAGCCAGTAAGTCCAGGTCCTAACGTTTTCATCGCTAGAAAATTCACTAAATTTTCGAAAGACTCGGGAGAAAGGTTGGAAAGCTCGTAGGAGTTAGCCCTGGTTGTAAATTGTTAGTTAAAGGCAACTTGATTTTATCTCACCGTTCTGATGTTCTTCCGTCCGCCGGTATAAGTGCACTTTGTAGCGCGTCTTTATCGGTGCTCAGGACTCATTACGTGCGTCAAAATGCGTCAGATTTAACGTCCGTCGGACGGGCCGCCGGGCCAGGCTGGGCGAGCTTCGGCGCTTGACGCAAATTTGAGTCAAAACCGACCTATGTAGCGGGCAGGCGCGGGGTGGGGGCAACCGCGCGCGGAGGGCCAGGAAAGTGATTTTAACTGTATGTATATGCAGTATTGGTGAATGATCAAAGTTGCATTTTTATTCATGCCTCACGGCTCACCTCCCCGCCCCAGTCCCGCCAGGCAGCTCCATTCAGCCTGTGCCGGCCACTAACTGTACCAAGGGGTAGCTGGCCCCGCGAATCACACATAAGCTGCACGACGACTTCCTCAGCCCCCAGCCGATGCAAACCTGCTTTACACAGCAAGCAGCTCTCTTTTTCCGCAGTTCATTAGAGCCACGCTGGCACGACACGAAATAGTCAGAGCACGTCGTGAAAATATTTTGTAACAAAATATTTCAATGCTTCGCTCCAAGAAGCAGCCATCTTGTTATGAGGCCAAAAAATAAAAAGTCTTTTTAATCAATAGTTTATGAATATTCCGTTTAACTTTAAGTTAATCAGATTGCCGCGGGCTTGCCAGAAACTGCGTTTAGATCCTTAACGAAAATCATCAATAAATTTACTGACAGCATAATGTCAGTAAAGGGTCAGGCTCTAGTCAGGTTGCAAATCGGAAATCAAGCCAGAATCTCATCAACATTCGAATTCTCATATATTGGGAGTTGTTCGGGTGGAACCGTCTCTCGCGTCTTGTGGATCAAACACCGATTGATCTTCAGAACCTTGGGGGATATCGAACAAACAGGGGCGTCAGCATTCGGTTTGTGGGGGAGCACCATGATCGACTGTTGGACGGCCTGAGCGATTACAAGTCATGCCCGACGTTCTGGGGAGAACGTCGCGTTTGCAGGCCTACACTGGGGAAATCACTTGAGCCGCTTCAAGCAGGTAGCAACCGGGCACCTTGCCCACTCTGGCGTCGTCTGTGCAGTACGCCCGGCACGCATCCGATAGGCCCGAAATGGAAATCAAATCATTTCCGACCCACCTGGGGCCGCTGCTGGTCACGGATAACTTCGTTCCCGCCCAGCTGCAGCATGCACTCTCGGAGCTGATTCGCCAGCCGATCTGGAAATATGGCTGGCGCTCCAACACCCGGCGAGACCGTTACTGCTACTGGCATGCGCACGTTGCTGGTGGCGATGGGGCCGCTCGCGTCAATTGTGAACCCGAACTTGCCGCACAGCCGGCCTATTCGGCGGTCTATGCGCTGTTCAAGATTCTGCAGGCGGGGCCGCTGCGTGGACATGAACCCGTCAGGGTCTACATGAACAGTCACACGTTCGGTGTAGAGGGCTACGTGCATCAAGACAATACCGATACGGAAAACTACTTCTCCACGGTCTATTACGCGCATCCGGTCTGGCACCAGAACTGGTCGGGGGAGACCGTGTTCTATAACCGCGACGAGAGCGATATCCTGACCAGCGTATTTCCCCGCCCGGGGCGCGCAGTCACGTTCCATGGTGCTGTGCCACATTGCGCCCGCGCACCCAGCAGAGACTGCAACGAGCTGCGCGTATCGATTGTGATCAAGACCCAGCGTCAGCTGCAACCGACTCCTGGTGTCTCTCCTATGATCGGTTCCGCCAACCTGGGGGCCAGATGACGGCGTCCCTTCTCGTTAACGCCACTTCGGTCCTGTCCGATATCAGTGCGTTGCCAAGCCCGGTGATGGCTCTGTTACGTCAGTGCGGTGCCATGCAGCGTCCGCACAGTGGGCGAACGTTGTTCGATCATCTTGTTGGTACCCACAACCTCCTACGCGCATGGGGGAATTCTTCAAGCATATGCCTGGGGGGACTCTTCCACAGCATCTATGGAACGAACGCGTTCCGCCATGAAAGTCTGTCTGAGCAGGACCGTCCTCGCCTTCGAGATCTGATTGGCGACGAAGCGGAGAGGCTGGCATGGGACTTCTGTCACGTAGATAGACCGGCGGCGATCATTGCCGCCATTCATCAGGCTCTCGATCGCTCCGCCGCGAACCCAGCATCCATTCTACGAAGTACGGTAGAGCCCAACTGGAGTTCACTGGCAGAAATAGAAGTGGCCAATCTGCTTGAGCAGGGAAGTCAAAGTCGTGCGCTGCGTCAGCTATTTTTTCTGGGAATGGAGAAGCTGGACGTATTGAGCTCGGGGGCGCAATCAGCACTCAAAAATACGCTGTCCGCTCAACTGCGAATGAACGCGAAACCTCCTGTGCAATTGCCTGCCATCGTGTCTAACCTCGGAGGCAGAGATGAGTGAGGTACGGTTTGCGCGAATCGAAGATATCCCCTCGTTGGTCGACTTCGGTAGGCAGCTCCATGTGCAAAGCCGCTATGCGTGGATGCAATTTAACGCAACCCGTCTATGGAATAGCTTGGAGGCTGCAGTCGACAACAAGCAGCACTGCCTGATCATCGCTACTCGTACTCATCAGGAGGGGTCGGCGCTGGGCGATACTCAAGAGGTGGTCGGCGTGTTGTGGGCATACGCTGTCGCGCTTCCGTTCAGTAGCGACTTCGTTGCACATATCGACTACCTGTATGTGCTTGCACGATATCGCGGAACGCCAGTGGCCATGAAGATGATGGCAGGACTGCGCCGTTGGGCGAACAATCGGCAGGTGTCAGAGCTATTGCTGGCCAATGCTTTTGGTGATGATCCGGCGTATAGCGGGAAGTGGTTGAGTAAGTTGGGAATGAAGTCCGTAGGTGGAGTGCATTCGATGTGGATGGATCGCCAATGAACAATATCTTGATTCGATGCGCTGGTTACTTTTTTAGAGGTGTTTTCCACTTCTTGCTCGTTCTTCCGTTGGTAGTTCAAGCAATGGAGTTCGAGGTGCGTGTTCCATTGGTGGTGATGTCAGGCTCGGTGACGGGAATGGAGTTGCGAGAGCTGAAGTCTGTCCTGGAAAAAAAACCAGGGATCACTACGGTCGTTCTGAAAAATTCCCATGGAGGAGACGCTGCCACCGGATATGCAGTGGGTGAATTCATTCGCGAGCGAGGACTGAATACCGCGCTGTCCGGCTATTGCATTTCTTCGTGTTCGCGCATGTTCTTGGGTGGGAAGGAGCGGCAGTATAGCGATGACCTGCCTCTGGAAAAGACCTTCGTTGGATTTCACGGCAACTACGGTAACGACGGCAGCTTGCTGATCGCGCGCATGGAGATGCTCAAGGAGTGGATTGTCAAATACAGTGACGGCAAGGTCAATCCGGCTCTGCTCGATCAATGGGTGCACATCGGTAATCACCATGGCTATGCTGCGTTCTACCACCGAGATGCCCGACTACTTCCGGGTACGAATAAGGTGTTGCTATGCCAAGGTACGGAAGAACGGGGGAGGCGGCAGGAGCAATGCGTCAAGCCTGAGTTGGGAGATGCGCTGGAGAATGGAGTGGTGACAACTTGGGAAGTCTTGAAGATTAAGGCATAACAGAACTTTCATCATGCTCCGTCTTCGCTATGGCGTCTTTGTAGATTATTTTTTACCAATTGGAGTAGCACTGTGGTCTCGAAGATCCGAATTCTGTTTTCAAAGAAATAAAATGAAAAGAACTTTCTCGATTTTCGGGCGATGGCTTTTCCTCTTTGTATTCGCCATTTTCCTCTTCGCATGCAGTCAGGTGGGAACTGTTGTGCGCCATTCCTTTGATTTTTCCGTCTCTCCAAATCCCAAGGTTGATCTTCTTGACTATAAATACGGAACATCAAATCTCCCGGGAACGAGTCCGCCGAAATATGCAGTAAATGAAGGACGGCCGGTGGGAGTGAATGGTGGAGTATCGGGACCGATGCGTGTCGGAGATTCGTTGTATGTCAAATGGCGTATTAAGGAAACTAGTGTACTGATTGAGAAACGAGTAGATCTCCGTGATCGATTACCTAAAGATATGACGGATCAAATGCTTTGTTTCTATATCAGTGGTGAACATCTCTATATTTATATTGTTGCACCGGAGTGGCCGGCTAAGAAGCCGGGGCCTATCGGTCCACTAGTGCCTGACGTTCATCTCCCGATTCCCCGTGGTTATGCATATCAAATTCTGTATCCGACTCCATTAGACAAATAATTGAGGATTAAGAAATGTCCGATTCCACATCTCAGCAACTGACTGCATCTGTCGCAGGGCAACTTACACCGATTCAGCTTTCTCAAACACAAGCTGTGATTCAAAGTATTGGTGATTCAGCTCAAAAAACTGTCGGGAGCAATAGTTTTGTCTTCTTGGCTGCATTTGATGGAACAAATAATGACGCCACCAATCCATCTAGTATCTCGCCGGGAGCGCAAACGACAAACGTCGCACAACTCTATTCGCAGGCGAGTGATGCATCGAAATCGAATTTAGTTGCAAAATATTACCCGGGGCCTGGAACAGCCAATTCTCTTCCAGGATCCTCTGCAATCCCTCCCGTTGTTACGCAGGAAGCTATTAATACAGCGAACACGGCGTACGATAATTTCAGGTTTTCCGCACTTAATTGGCTTGAGGCCCATCCTGATGCTAATCCCGTTCAAGCTATTAATGTTGCGGCCACTTCGTTTAGTCGTGGTGTGGATGCCGCTGCGGCCTTCTCTCAATTGCTTTATGAAAAAGGATTGACAGATGATCAGGGGCGCATATTGATCCCACCTGGAACTCTTGGGTTCAGCGCCGCCGTTATCTATGATCCGGTTAATACCGGGATGACAGGTAATATCGCATTTTCGCCAGCCACTCAGAACATGGCGATACTGCAAGCAGACAATGAATACCGGCAGTTATTTAAGGCGGCAGACTACTCCAATCAAATTGGCGCTTCTACATATGGACTGCTCGGGAATCACTCTGATATTGGTGGTGGATATGACAACGGGATTGGTGCACTGACTCTCTCAGCTGGAACTAAATTCTTGCAGAATTCAGGCATTCCTCTGGCGGATGTCCCAGCGTCACGTGAATTCGATTCAGCCAAATTGCCAGAAATTCATAATGAGGGAATTGATTCCTTCGGAAATGAAAAATGGAGCACCTATGGCACGTACGGGATTTACTCCGGACCAAGACTGACTCAAGGAATTGGCCCTCAAGCTGAGACGACAGCTTCTACGAATTCTCAGACGACGACTTTCACAGATTTTGCTGGAAGAGATGTGATCTTCACACAAACCACTGGAGATACGTGGAAGAAAAGCGAGATCACTATTAAAGACTATTTTAATGGTACTACATCAAACTCGGTTTCTTACGACGTCAAGGGGGGGGCAATTTATGCGACCGGAGCGACTGTAAATATAGCCTCAGGAGCAACGGCGGACATCACAGGAACAGGGAATACTGTTGTCGCGGAAAGCGGAACAAACATAAGCCTAACTGGGGGTAATTCCGTTGAGACGGCCACTGGCCAAATCGCGATCAAAGACGACGGACAAATTACGAATAGTACAGATGGAAATACTTTAAGTATAAAAAATAGCAATGGAGAAATTCAAACTCGTGTCGAAAGGATTCCGGCAACGGGTGACAATCCGCTAATTTTCAAAAGAACGGATTATCTTGATTCTAGCGACCAAAACGTCCAGATAGTTAGAGTCTACGATGATTCTAAAGCGCTCGTAAGTACCACACATATCACACAGGCATTCGACAATACGCCAAACAGTCCAACTTACGGCCAACCGGTGGCCAACACGTACAACATTGTCAACGAAGATGCTAGCGGTGCTATTACCTCTACTGGTCAACGCGAGATCAATCCAACCAATGGCAGTTACCAAGACACCTTAATTGGATCGGCTACCATTGCTAACCCAGGTGGCACTATCCAAGTTAACCAAGTCGACAGCAATGGCAATATCACACCTGTAGTAAGTCAGACCGGTGTTCTTTCGTTAAGCAATCAGATCTCCGCACTCAACGATGCCTACTCGCTCGTCAAAGCCATCCAAAGCGGTCAGCCTCTTCCAATCGTCGGTTCCGGACTGCATCTCATCAATGATCTGAGCAACGGCAATCTGCCCGCATTGAATATGGCGGGAAATGCAGTGGGCGTGGTTTCCGATATTGAAGGAATGGCGACTGCTCTGAGGCAGGGCGATGCTGTGTCGAGCGTTTACTATGGCACCAATACGTTTGTCCAAGGCGTCAATCTTTATACTTCAGTAGCCTACGATGGCGACCTCATCAATGCGGCCGGAGATGGCTTTGGGGACATTGCTGGCCTAGCCGATACCGTTGGCGAGGAGATGCCGTACGTCAAACTCGCGTACGATCTTATACAAGGCGATTCCAATGCGGTCATGGGCGATGTAATTGGAACATACGCTGCAGAAGTTTTGAGTGAAGTAGGTGGTGAAATCGGATCGGCAGCAGGTCCAATTGGAGCACTAGCTGGCTTCGTTATTGGTTCGGTGATAGGTGATCTTTTCGGAGATGATCCGCCAGAGCCCTGGGGATCCGCAGCTGCAGGATGGAATCCCGATGGCTCTTATAGAATTGATGCCGTTGGTGACGCAGGCGGAGACCAGACATCGCGCAATGTACTGGGTTCTTTGGTAGGTGGATTGCAGAATATTGCAAACCAGTACAACAGCCTTGGGCAACCGGGATTGCAACTCGGTGTTATTCCCGAGCGCTTGGGGACATTAAGTTACAACACGAACTTCCTGAGCGATGGGGCTTTTCATGTAAACACAGTTGACCCAACGACCGGGCAAGAGATCAATGCCGATCTGAACTTTGATACCAACGGAAATCTGGCGCCCGGAAGTACCTATGATGGCAACGATGCGTACTTCCAAAATTTGAATTCGTATTACATCAACAATGCACTGGCAAGACAAGCAATCGCTCCCGAGTGGGAAGTGAAAACGGCGCAAATGCAAGCGCAAGCAGGTCTTTCCAATGCAGGTCTGACTGAAACGCAGCGCGCAGCCAATCTTGGTGAGCTCGCATCCCCACTGTCTGCCGACTCTACCGTGGAAACGTGGAATCCGATTGCTCTTGATTTTGGTGGCGGGCTTGCAACGACCAGCATGAATGGCAGTGCTGTCCAGTTCAACGTTGACGGGACAGATAATCTGGATGCGAATCTTACCGGTACAAAAGACACTCAGTATCTTCATCAAACCGCCTGGCTCAATAAAAAAGACGGTTTCCTGGTGCTTGATGAGAATATGAACGGCACCATCGATAACGGCGAAGAAATGTTTAGCGATAGTCAGGTCGCTGCCGGATATCGTGGAGTAGCGAGCCTTGCAACTTTTGACGCAAATGGCGATGGCGTAATCAACGCAACCGATCCCGTATTCTCTCAACTTGGCGTGTGGATCGATACGCAGGGCAGCGGCCAAATGACGTCGTCCAGCTATCACAGTCTCGCTAGTCTCGGTGTCGTTAGCCTAAACTATCATCTCGGAACCTACACGAAGAGCGACGGTAGCGTGCATGAGATGGGCACGCTCAGCTTGCAAGCCGCAACATTGGGTACTAGCTATACCGCTGCACCAAACGGAATACAGCTGACAACTACCAACGGCCAAGTCACTCTCGAGGTGACGCGGCTTAATAGTCTCTCCAGTGTGCAAGCTAATGAGCTAGGTTTTACGACGAACGAGGACGTCCCTGCAGAGATTCAGGTGCGGGGGAATGGCGGCAACATACAAGGTCTCTTGGATACCGATAGCGTCAGCAACGCTCCTAACGCCATACTGCAACTGCAGAGCGTAGAAAATGCTCAGGGTGGCGAGGTGAGCTATAACGCTCAGACCGGAACAGTCACGTTTACGCCGACTACTGGGTTCTCTGGAACAGCCGGGTTCGACTATACGATCAATGCCGGAGCATATGGAACGGCGACCGCTCACGTGCAAGTCAATGTCGCGCAGGTTGATCATCCTCCGGTAATCACTGGTAATACCTTGCAGCAGATTCCCATCTATGGATATGAATATGTTGCAGATGGGAATGGCAGTGGCTCTTACACCCCACTCTACCAACCGGGTGTAGGTTATGGTGATGCCGGCGGAGGTGGAGGCTACTCTTACCGAACAACTGCTTTAGCGTATCAAACCAATTCGGACGCAGGAACCTTGTCTGTTACCGACAGAGACTTCTCCACCAACGCACTTAGCTGGAGCATTGTCGACCAAGCGCGATATGGCAATGCGGTAGTAGATTCCAGTGGACATTGGTCGTTCTCTCCAACTTCGGCCATAGGCGGAACAGATGCTTTTGTTGTGCAAGTTCGTGATCCACTTGGAGGAACTTCTCAATACACCGTGTCGGTACCATTGCCATCACCCCCACCGCCACCGCCGGGGACCGGGGGCGACGGTGGAGCCGGATCCGATGACTCGGATTCGGATTCGGATGGTTCTGCCGGTGATAGTGGGGACGCCGGTGGCGGCGATGGTGGTGGCGACGGCGGCGGTGGCGACGGCGGCGGGGATGGGGGGGATCCGCTGATTCTCGATCTCAAAGGAAACGGATTCCATTTCACCTCCGTAAATGACTCGAACGTATTCTTCGAGCAGTCTGCAGATGGGCTACGTCACCAGACGGCATGGTTCGGAGGTGGGAACGGAATACTTGCCTATGATAAATACGGTGATGGAAGCGTTCGCGACAGTAGTCAGATCGATTTCTATAAGCAGATCCCTGGTGCTACTAATGATCTGCAGGCTTTGCAGATTTTGGCTAAGGGTGGGACGCAACTTGATGCCTCGAGTGCCGTTTGGAACAGGCTCGGTGTTTGGGTTGACGCCAATGCAGACGGAAAGTCCGAAGCGGGGGAGTTCGAAACGCTCTCGCAGTTGGGAATAAAGTCGATCAATTTCGCCAGCACGCCCGCGTTCTCAGTACAGAATGGGGTCGTTATTCATGAAATGGCTACGTTCACCTATGCCAATGGGACAGTACAGAATATGGCAGAAGTCACACTCCCATTTTCGAGTCAGGTTCTCGCCGGTACTCAGGTAACTCAGGTGACAAAGGGATCTTTGGCTAATCCCATCACTGCTGGTGATGGCAACAATCTTATCCTCGGCAACAGCGGCGACAATGCTGTCAGCGCGGGCAATGGAAACAACGTAGTAATAACCGGTTCCGGTAACGATTTAATCCGCGTTGGCGAAGGGAACAACACAATTCAGAGTGGGGACGGCAACGATCTTATCGTCGCCGGTAATGGTAACAATGCGATTCTGCTGGGGGCAGGACCCAAGACTGTCGTTGTAGGCGGTGGTGCCAATATGGTCGTCGGTGGAGATGGCAACAATATCATCATGGCTGGTCAAGGAAATAATGTCCTTTACGCCGGCAGTGGAAATTCCGTTGTATTCGCGGAAGATGGAAATAACACGCTGGTAGGGGGAATCGGCCACAACGAGCTCATCGCAGGAAATGGCGACAATAGCTTCACCGACGGCGGCGGTGTCGCCGATATGACAGCGGGTACGGGTAGCAACATCTTTGTTGTCAACAATGTTAAAGACGCCATTAGCGTATCGGCACCAATAGCCGGAAAAACGACCGGCATCAATACCGTCAAATCTAGCGTCAACTGGACCTTGGGCGGCAATCAACAAATTCTCTGGGGCACTGGTAATAGTGCATTGACGCTGACCGGCAACAATGCCGGAGACCAGATCATTGGCAATGGCGCCTCTGACACGCTGATCGGCGGCAGCGGCGACGATACCATTGCCGATAGCGGTGGCGCCGCGCACATGATCGGTGGTGGCGGCAATGATACGTTCATCGTCAGCAATGCGTCGTCGGTGGTACAAGAGGCCGCTCATTCTGGTAGTGCGACGGTCAAGACCAGCGTCAGCTACAGCCTGCCCGACAATGTCCAGACTCTGATCGGAACTGGTAACGCGGCATTGACTTTGACCGGCGGTACTTTGGATGGGACCACCATCAAGGCGAACGACGCCAACGACACGCTAGTCGCCGGTACAGGTACCACCACGCTGGTTGGCGGCGGGGGTAGTGACACCTTCGTGGTCAACAACGTCAAGGATGTTGTCCAGGCCCAGGCCGGTGGTATCAATTCCGTTCAAACCAGCGTCAGCTACACCACCGGGGCCAATGTGCAAAACCTGGTCGGCACCGGCACGGCCAATCTGACCCTCACGGGAAATGGCGCAGGTGATACTGTCCAGGCCAATGCCGGTAATGATCTCCTCGTTGCCGGTGCGGGGACTGACCGCTTCATCGGGGGCAGCGGCACAGATACCTATCAATGGGGTGCCGGCGACGACAGTGTATTGCTTGGCAGTGGTACCAGTATCGTCAATGGCGGTGCGGCCAATGCGACCATCAATGGCGGGGCAAACGGTGTGGCGAATATTGCGCTGGGCGATGGAACGGTACAGGTCGATCTTTCCCAGAACAATCAGGCCAATGTGATCGCCCTGGGCAATGGCATCGATACGGTGTCGTCCGGTAATGGCGATAACACAGTCAGCGTGGGAGATGGCAGGGATCTGGTCGCCGTGGGCGACGGCAACAACGTGGTGAGTGCTGGCAATTGCAACGATGAGATCAGCGTCGGCAATGGCAACAATCGCATTACCACGGGATCCGGATCCAATGACATTGTTGTTGGCACTGGTACCGATGTCGTGACGAACTGGAACGGTACCGATACGCTCGCCCTGGAGCAAAACGTCGTGTCAGACACTGTCGCGTTTGCCAAGCAGGGCAACGACATCCTGATCAGCGAGTCCAACAGCCAGGGGAGCGTGCGCGTGGTCGGTGCCGCTGTCACACCTTCGGTGGCGTCCGGGAAATTTGTGCTGGGCAATGGCAACGACACGGTGACTCTGGATGCGACAAGCTATCAGCTGCACGCTGGAAACGGCAACGACAGCATCACCGGACTGGATGCCAGCGAGACCTTGAGCCTGGGTAACGGCAATAGCCAGGTCACCTTGGGCAATGGCAGCAACCAGATCAATGTCGGTAGCGGGAACAACACCCTGGCCTTTGGTAACGGCAGCAACACCGTGATCAACGGTGCCGGAAACAATGTGATTCGCTTCGGCTCGGGCAGCAACACCCTGACCAACAACGGTGGCTTCGATCAGGTTTCTTTCGATGCCGGCGCCAATAGCGGCATCGTTGACTATACCGTGAGCGGACAAGACCTGATCGTCGGCTCGCCATCCTGGGCTGGCGGCGGTTCGGTGCGTGTGGTCAATGGCGACGTGGTTGGCTCCGGAACAACGGAGTTTGCCTTCGGTGACAGCAACTACGATGTCGGCTTCGGTGCCGCGAATGCCGGTTTCAAAGCGGGTAACGGCAACAACGTGGTCACGGGTTCTGATGGCTCGGATCTGGTCGCGCTGGGCGCTGGCTATAACTATGTCCAGCTTGGCAATGGCAACGACAACGTGAGCACCTCAGATACCGCTTACGGAGCCAACACGATCGTGCTCGGTAACGGTAATGACCAGGTCAAGATCGGCGATGGCAATAACTATGTGTCCGTCGGAAGCGGCGTCAATACTCTGGTCGGTGGCAATGGCAATGACAATCTTGCGCTCGGGACCGGCAACAACACCGTGACACTCGGCAATGGTAACAGCTATATCGCCATTGGCCAGGGGCACGACCAGATTACGTTGGGCAACGGCAATAACGGAATCGGCGGCTATGAAAACGCGGGCACCGTGGAAACGATCAACGCCGGCAACGGCAACAACCAGATCTACCTGGGCCAGGGTGACGACAGTCTGAATCTTGGAAGTGGCAGTAACGGTATCGGCCTGGGCAACGGGAATGATAGCGTCCATACCCACGACATCTCCGGTAGCTACAACAACATCAACCTTGGCAACGGCAACGACACGGTCGCACTCGGAGATGGGACGAACAACGTCTACCTGGGAGGTGGTAACGACCGCATCATCGCAGGCAATGGCAATGACCAGATCTATGCCGGATCTGGCAATGATCAGGTCGCGCTGGGCAACGGTAACAGTGTTGTCTCGCTGGGGGCTGGCAACAACAGCATCATCGTGGGGAATGGCAACAACGTTCTGAGCGTGGGCGCGGGCAGCAATACCATTGCGGTGGGTGATGGCAACAACACCATCAACCTATATGCCTATGGCGGCAACGACACGGTGACCCTGGGCAATGGCGCCGATACCATCAATGCCAACGGCGGTAACGAAAACTACCAGCTTGGTTCGGGACAGTACCTGATCAACAACTGGGGCGGCCAGGACAGCATCACCTTGGCCACCGCCAGTGCATCCCAGTTGTGGTTACAGCAGCAGGGCGGCAACCTGGATATCAGCGTACTGGGCTCCAATGAAAGCGTGACGTTGACCAATTGGTTCTATGGCAGTGCGGCCGGCAGTATCACGACCAGTGACGGTGTGAAAATTAATGACGCTACGGTCGCCAATCTGGTTCAGGCCATGGCAGCCTTTGCACCGCCAGCACCGGGGCAGAGCAGCTACACGCCGTCTGAGCAGGCCGTTCTGGAGCCATTGCTGGGAGCCGGTAGGCATTGATCCCGAAGGGCCGGCAGCAGATCCCAGGATCTCGCTGTCGGTCCGGTGGTGGTATCGATACGCTTGTTCAAAAGGTATCGGATGTGCGCGGTGGCGAGCTGATCGGTTCGCCCTGTCTTGCGTTTTCAGGTAGGGAATTTCATGCAACAACAGGTTGTGGCGCCATCTGGCTCGGGGAGCGATCCCGGTCTCGCGGCGCTGGTGTTGATCGCCCGTTTTCATGGTGTCGCCGTGGACACCGAGCAGCTCAAGCACAGTTTCGCTCTTGCCGATGACATCGCGACAGAATCGGATCTGGTGCTTGCGGCTCGTTCTATAGGCCTCAAAGCACGCAGCGTAAAACTGATGGCGGATCGCCTTTCTAGTACCCCGTTTCCTGCGCTGGTGCTCTGCAAACAGGGGCGACATTTCATTCTGGCTGGCGGGGATGCGGACAAGGCGTTGGTATTGGAACCTGGCGAGAACAGTCCTCGCCAGGTTCCCGTCAGAGACGTGATCGAGCGCGCTCACGGACGCATGCTGCTCTTCGCCTCCCGTGCTTCGTTGGCGGGAGAGCTGGCGAGATTCGACTTCTCCTGGTTCATTCCGGCCGTGGTCAAATATCGCCGATTACTGCTGGAAGTCTTTGCGGTGTCCGCTGTCCTTCAGCTGTTTGGACTAGTATCGCCCTTGATGTTCCAGGTCGTGATGGACAAGGTGCTGGTCAATCGTGCCTTCAGCACCTTGAACGTCGTTTGCCTGGCACTTTTGGTCAGCGCCATCTTTGAGGTGTTGTTGACTGGTTTGCGCAACTACGTTTTCTCACACACCACCAACCGTATCGATGTCGAACTCGGTGCCCGGCTCTTCCGCCACCTGCTTGCCTTGCCCCTCAGCTACTTCGCTGCCCGGCGTGTGGGGGATACGGTGGCGCGAGTTCGCGAACTGGAAAATATCCGCAACTTCTTGACCGGACAAGCCCTGACGGCGGTACTGGACTTGATCTTCTCGGTTATCTTCATCGCCGTTATGTGCTTCTATAGCGTCTGGCTGACCTTGGTCGTAGTGGTTTCGCTACCGGTCTACGGGATCATCTCGGCATCGATCAATCCTGCTCTGCGTACGCGTCTGAATGAGAAGTTTGCACGCAGCGCCGATAACCAGGCATTTCTGGTCGAGGCTGTGTCCAGTGCGGAGACCGTCAAGTCCATGGCCGTTGAACCTCAATTTATCCGTCGATGGGATGATCAGCTCTCGGCCTACGTTGCAGCGGGATTTCGCGTGAGTACGCTGAGCAACCTGGGGCAGCAGCTCATCCAGTTCGTCGGCAAGGCGGTAACCCTGCTGACCCTTTATTTTGGGGCTAAGCTGGTCATCGACGGAAAACTCTCTGTCGGCCAATTGATCGCCTTCAATATGATGTCGCAACGGGTGGCTGCACCTGTGTTGCGCCTGGCCCAGCTCTGGCAGGACTTTCAGCAGGTCGGCCTATCGATGCGGCGTCTGGGCGATATCCTCAACACCCGTAACGAACTGCCGCAGAGCAGGCAGGCGTTGCCGCCGATCAGGGGGGATGTGAGCTTCGAGGATATCCGTTTTCGCTATCGACCTGATGGTCCGCCCATTCTCAACGGCGTCTCCTTGGATATTCGATCTGGTCAGGTCATTGGTATCGTGGGACGTTCGGGTTCGGGAAAAAGCACCTTGACCAAATTGCTGCAGCGGCTATACGTCCCCGAGCACGGACGGGTGCGCGTGGACGGCATTGATTTGGCGCTGGCGGATCCAGCCTGGCTGCGTCGGCAGATTGGCGTTGTGCTTCAGGAGAACGTGCTGTTCAATCGCTCGATCCGTGACAATATTGCGGTCACCGATCCCGGTACTCCATTGGAGCAGGTGATTCATGCGGCCACGCTGGCCGGCGCCCATGACTTTATCCTAGAGCTTCCCCAGGGGTATGACACGATCGTCGGCGAACACGGTTCCAGTTTGTCCGGTGGGCAGCGCCAACGCATCGCCATTGCACGCGCACTGGTCAGCAATCCGCGCATCCTGATCTTTGACGAGGCCACGAGTGCGCTGGATTTCGAGACTGAGCGCATCGTTCAGAAGAACATGCGTGCCATGTGCCAGGGGCGTACGGTGATCATCATTGCCCACCGCTTGACGGCCGTTCGGCACGCAAATCAGATCATTGCCATGGACAAGGGAGTGATCGTGGAGAGCGGCAGCCACGAACAATTGATTGCCCAGTCAGGCTATTACGCCCATTTGGTCTCCTTGCAGAATAGCTGAACGAGCGTCCATCATGCGATTTCTCAAACTAACTGCATTGGGCGACCTCGCTCACCGTTACTACGCGGTCTTCAGGACTGCCTGGTCGATCCGTCGCCAGCTCGATAGCAAGCCCCGGCTGTCCCACGAGCTGGCGTTTCTTCCGTCCAATCTGGAACTGGTGGAAACGCCCGTCCATCCTGCGCCACGCTGGACCATGCGCATCATCGTGGTGTTGTCCATGATTGTGCTGGGCATTGTCTTGTTTGGACAGCTCGATATTGTCGCCTCGGCGAAGGGGAAGCTGCTTCCGGATGCGAGAGTCAAGATCATCCAGCCGGCCATCACTGGGGTGGTGCGACACATCTGGGTACGGGACGGCCAGCGGGTCGCGGCCGGAGCGGTACTGATGGAACTGGATCCAACACAGGCCGCCGCCGATGCTGACAACGCGCGTTCGGCGAAGGTCAGTGCGCAACTGGCGGTAGCACGGTCGCAGGCCCTGTTGGATGCGCAGCGGACTCAACAGCCACCGCGCGTGGCCTTGGTCGCGGGCGCGTCCGAGGAGGACCAACGACAGGCCCAGCATTTTGCTGACGGTTTCTATCGCGAGTATCAGGACAAATCGGCCAGTGCCCAGGCCGAGCTGGCCAAACGTGTGGCCGAACTGGACAACACCCATAAGGAAATCGCGAAGCTGGAGGCGACCGCACCGCTGGCGCGTCAGCAGGCTAACAACTATCAAGCACTGCTGGCAGAGAAGTACGTCGCGAAAAATGACTACCTCGACAAGGAGCAGACCGCCTTGGGTCAGGAGCACGAGCTGGTCGCTTTGCGTAGCCATGCACAGCAGCTCAGCGCCGCAGTAATACAGCAAAGAGCGGAGATGGCGGCTCTGAGCTCACAGTTCCGCCGCGAACAACTTGATTTCCTGGATAAGGCCAGTCAGCAGTTCACCCAGAATGCCAACAATGAGACCAAGGCACAGACCCGTCAAAATCTCATGAGCCTCACTGCACCGGTGGCCGGTACCGTGCAGCAATTGAATGTACATACCCTCGGGGGCGTAGTCACCGCGGCCCAGCAGGTCATGGTGCTCGTTCCCGATGATGGCGTGGAGGTCGAGGTCAGCATAGAAAACAAGGACATCGGCTTCGTCAATCGTGGACAGGAGGCTGTGGTCAAGATCGAAGCCTTTCCTTATACGCAATATGGATACCTGACAGGAACGGTTGTCTCCGTTTCCAATGATGCGGTACAGGATAAGAAGCTGGGGCTGACTTTCATGGCCCGCATTCAGCTCCCGAGCAACAAGATGCGCATCCATGACAAATGGGTGAGCCTGACTTCAGGCATGGAGGTGACAGCGGAAATCAAGACGGGCAAGCGTAGCGTGGCGCATTACTTCCTCGATCCACTGATGCAGACTGCCCAGGAGAGTCTGCGTGAGCGTTAACTGGAGCCGGTCGCGTGGTGTGTGCTACGTTCTAATGCTGGGTGCGCTCTTGGCGCTGGCGCCTCTGGACGCGCAGGTTTTGGACGTTTTCCGCACCGATCTTGCCGTCCCTCCCGAACCTGCCGGCACCATGTTCGAGCAGGTCGGCAAGAAGGACATTTGCGTCTTCGCGCCTTTGGGTAAGTCTCTGGTCCTTGAAGACGCTCTCGAACGGTCACTGTGCAACAATCCCAAGACGCGCGAAGCCTGGGTTTCCATCAAAGTGCAAACCGCTGGCGTGGGTGTCGCCAAAGCGGCCTTTCTGCCGACACTCACGGGATCCGTGCAGGAGACACGCAACAATAATGCGACCACCGTGCAAGGCTTCCCGGCGCTCAGCTCCCAGCAGAAAGCCACCGAGCGCGCCTATAGTGTATCGCTGAGCTGGATCCTGTATGACTTTGGTGCACGTAGTGCCGCCCTGGAAAACGCTGACCAATTACTGGCAGCAGCGCAGGCCAACCATGACCAGGTTCTCCAGGAGACCTTCATGACTGCAGCCAAGGACTTCTATGCTGCCCAGGCGGCATTCGGAAACCTCTCTGCCGCCACCGATATCGAGAGCGTGTCGAAGCAAAGCCTGATGGCGGCAACCAGTAGAGTCGACAAAGGTGTTGCGCCTATTAGCGACCAGCTCCAGGCACAAACTGTCTATGCGCAGGCGGTATTCGGCCGAACCAAGGCACAAGGGGATTGGCTAGTCGCTCTGGGGGCGTTGATGGCCGATATGGACCTGGACCCGGACGCTGGCATCCGATTGCCTGACATAGAGGAGACGATCGCACCTCCGGTCGAGTTTGTCAGATCACTGGATGAACTCATTGCGCAGGCCAAGCAGACACATCCCAGTGTCAACACCGCACGGGCGCAGTGGAAGGCGGCATTGGCCAAGGTGGAGCAGGCAAAGGCAGAAGGTCTGCCGAGCGTCAGCATGATAGGAAAGTACGGATGGAACAACCAGCCGGTCAGCCCTTCAATCGGGCAACCGGGACTGCCTGCCTGGGCAAGTGACAAATCCGTCGGAGTGCAGATGAGCATGCCAATCTTCGATGGTTTCAATCGCACCTATCAGGTCAAGCAGGCCCAGGCTCAAGCCGAACTGGCCAAGGTCACGCTGGAAGAGGCACAGCGCAAGGTGGCGTTGAATGTCTGGTCCAGCGAACACGCACTACGTATCGCCACCGAGAACCTTGGCAATAGTGCCTCTCTGCTGGAGATCGCCCAGCGTTCCTATGACGCGGCGTTTCATCGCTATCTCTCCGGCGTGGGTAATGTACTGGAACTGCTCAACACGCAAACAGCATTGGCGACGGCGCGCAAGCAACGCGTTCAGGCATTGGCTGACTGGCGCACCGCACGTCTGCAATTGGCGGCGGCCCTGGGGAATATGGGAATGTGGAGTATCCAGGAGCGTGAGTAAGTGCAATATCGGTTTTAGTATCTTATGTATTTTTTTGACAGCTTTAACATAGAAGCTAGTTATTCCAGGAGTATGGTTGAGCGGCTCACAAACGACTGAGAAATTTGGCTAGGTAGGACAGCATCCCTGCCAATATGCCAGTCTTTTGTCAGTGTCGTGAGTCACTATCTCCTTGGCAGAGTGTTGTTCGCTAGTCTCTACAATAAACATATTTACGGGGTGTCAAATGAAGAGGATTTTTGCTGTAGTCGCCGCTATTTTTCTCGTTGGTTGTGCCGAACCTGCCGTTCGCAATGGAACCCTACTTCAGTACCCGACTAGTAAAGTTCAGAACCTTTACATCGACACATCTGGAACAGGGGTATTCAATCTTGCAAATAGTTGGCCGCGTAAAGTCGAGCCAGAATTTAAAGAGGCGGTACCGATAGTCTTTGCACAATACGGGGTAAATGCGCAGGTTCTGGAACTCAAAAACGAAGTGAACGTACATAATGTAGGTGTAGGTGACTACATCCTTTCGGTGCGATTTTCTTCCGGCTGTTGATTTGCATTGAAAACTGACCCACTTTCCCCGGAAATTTGCATCCAAAGTTGACCCATGTTTAGACCACAATCCTGCTCATGACAGCGAGCGGGAGAACGGAGTGATAGACGTGGCCCT
>Ga0213872_10000803_pt1 | contig 22846 bp, 22 predicted proteins | sample VelepicomBERX_R2_FD_160071 | JGI IMG/M metagenome (GOLD analysis project Ga0213872, IMG submission 160071) | Rhizosphere microbial communities from Vellozia epidendroides in rupestrian grasslands, the National Park of Serra do Cipo, Brazil - RX_R2 | ecosystem: Host-associated > Plants > Roots >...
GCAAATCGCGCGAGACGCTAGCGCTCCTGAGCGATCGGGGCGTCACGCCTGATGTGGTGCTCTACCTTGAGACGCCGCCCGATGCGGCGACGATTGAGCAGTTGTTGGACCAACTCGGCTTCGCCGACCCGCGCCAACTGATGCGCACCAAAGAAGATGAGTACACCGCACTCGGGCTAGCCGACTCGACGCTGAGCCGCGAGGCGCTGATCGCCGCAATGGTGAAGAACCCGCGCCTGATCGAGCGGCCCATCGTGGTAGAAGGCAAACGGGCGGCTCTGGGCCGCCCGCCTGAGCAAGTGTTGGCGCTCTTTAAGTAATCACTTCTTCCATCGGGCGGTGAGCTAACCGGATGAGTAGGGATGCAGTGCAAGGCGTGGCGCGCAGCCCAGGCTTACTGACTGGGCAAGTGCCACAACGCAGCAATGCTGCGCTTTGCATTCGGTTAGTTCGCTGCCGGACGGCGGGTGTCGGTGTTGATGCCAAATATCAGCTTGCCGTCACCACCCACCACCTGCGGCATGTGGCCGTCCCACTTCTCAATCGCCTTGGCGCGTAGGTCGAGGTCACGCTTGCGCATTTCCAACTCCTGTTGCACCTGCACGGCGGCTTGGGCCTTTGCCAGCGTTTCGGCGGCAGCCAATTGCTGCTTGGCGGCTTCTACTTGTACGTCGGCCTCGAACTTCTTGTTGATCGCATCCTGAATGCGGCTGTCGTGGTAGGTCATGCCTTCCACAAAGCCCAGGTTGTCGATGGTGATGCCTTTCGCGCCGAACGCTTCACGCGCATCGGCCAATGCATTGGCGAACACTTCGTTCTTGTGCGTGCGGCCCCAATCCAGTGAATTGGCGCCAAACTGGCGTGCGAGGCTCGCCGAAATGACGCTGCGGATATTGCTGTCCGCCACGTCTTCCAGCGACTTGCCGGCGTAGAAGTAGAGGAACTTGGCTGCATCTTCTTCCGTGATATGCGCTGTCATGGTGCCGCCGATATCGAAGTCGATCGACTCGTTGCTTTCAACCGCAAACGCTTGGTTGCGCGGCGAGGTGCCGGTGTTGGCCGGGCGCGTCCATTCACGTGTGACCGGGCTACGGTTGACGCGGATCAGTCGTGCGCTCGCGAGCTCCGTCCACTTTGGGAAGAAGCAGGAAGGGCAGACATTGACAGCCTTATGCGGAATGATCACCCGCTTGGCGCTGACTTTGTTTTGCTCCAGAAAGGCCACCGACTGCAGGCGCGTCTGGTTTTGCAGCGTATTGCCATCCAGCGCGATCAGGAATGCTGTTTCCGATGGACCGACCTCGACATACTCGTCGACAGGGCGCGGTGCACACCCGGCCAGCAGCGCGGTACCTACAGCGGTTGCCAGCACGGTATAAACGATTTTCATATTATTGGTCCTTGTTGTTCTTGGATTTCCAGAGCCAGACGATACCCAGCGCGACGATCAGCACCAGGCCGACGATGCCGCGTACCCATTCCCGCCCGTTGCCGACATACTGCACGGCGAGGCTGGCGGTATCGCTGTTCTGCATTTGCGCTACGGTCACTGCGTTGCTCGCCAGCGAAGCCGCCGGCTCAAGCAACCACAGGGCGAGATATGCTGCAACGCACAACGCCACGCTGAGCGCCACGCGTACTCCCAGTTTCATGCCATCTACTCCTATCAAACGACTAGGTTTGAACACCCTTACTGCAACTTCTGGACTCACTATAGACCCGCGTCAAAGTCGTGGATCGTGAGTATTGGCACGCTGCAGCGCACAAATTCACATCTATTCGGTCGTAGCTAGGCGTAACGCGAGCACGCCGTCGATGGGCTTTGATCGATCGACGCGGCAGATTGATCGATGATGTCGCTGGCGCAGTGCGTTTCATCCGACCGAGAGGGGGCATCATCGCGCATAGGCGCCGTTTCGTCGCGTCAGCACTGAAATCATGGGTACCGTGTTGAATACTTTGCAAGGCGCCGCATCATCGCCGACCTACTATCGAAGCATCGAGGAGAATACGATATGCAGCAACTGGCCGTACCCGTCACCCAACCGGTGCCACGCGCATTCGGCCCACTTCGCAACCATCATTGCCGGCATCTCCTTGCCATCGCGGGCACCGCCGCGCTGATTTCCCTGTCTGCCTTGGCGGGCGCCAACGAGTCGCTGCAGATTCAGAACGAATACGCCCACCCTCATCAATTGGTCGACGTAGGGAACGGGCGCAAGATAAACCTGTATTGCATGGGTACGGGCTCGCCAACGGTGATATTCGAATCGCCATTGGGCTTGGCAAGCTGGGAATGGCTGTTTGTCCAACCGAAGATTGCAAAACGGACGCGTGCTTGTGCCTACGATCGCGCCGGCATGGGTTTCAGCGATGCCAATCCAGCAGCGGGCAGCAGTGCGCAAGCCGTGCAGGATCTACACGCCTTGCTGCAAGCAGCCCAGATCGCACCGCCCTATACGATCGTCGGTAGCTCCTATGGCGCCATGCATGCGGAGCTCTTCACCTATACCTACCCGCAAGAGGTGAGCGGTCTCGTGTTGATCGACGGCCAGCATGAAGACACGATCAAACGGCTGGATGCGATCACCGAAGGGAAATTCACCCCACATTATGCGCAAGTCAGCGAGGGCTACCAGGCCTGTGCCACGGCGACCCAGAAGGGGTTCGTGCCGGGCTCGGCCGCGTATAAAGACTGTGTAGGCGGGCCGATCCCCGGCATAGAGAAGCGCTTGGCAGCCGCGCTGTTGGCCGAAGCCAAATCGGCCGCCCATTGGCAAACCAGTGCGGCAGAGATGAGCAATATGATCGGCAGCAGTGCAGACCAACTACGCGGTGCACGCCGCTCGTTTGGCGACTTGCCGCTCATCACGCTGACCCGTGGCGTCAGCCCGTATGCCATCCCAGGCAAGCCTCAAAGCGCGACGAACAAAGCCGTGGAGGCAGAGAACAAGGCCATCCAGGAGCAAGTCGCGCAGCTTTCGTCACGCGGCAAGAATCGCGTGGTCGCAGGCGCTGGCCATCTGATTCAGGACGATAAACCCGACGCCGTGGTACAGGCCGTGCTCGATGTATTGGCTATGCAAAAGATGCCCGGCAGCTAGGCGATATCAGCCAGCCTGTCATGCAATATGGACGGCTGGCTGGCCCCTTGCACTTAAGCCGCGCCGCAGCACTTCTTGTATTTCTTGCCGCTGCCGCAGGGGCAGGGGTCATTGCGGCCGACCTTCGGCTCTTCGCGCTGGAAAGGCTGTTGAGGTGGGCCCGCGTCTTCGTCCTCGTCGCCATCTTCATCGGGGTGGAAGCACGCCCAGCGGCCGATCTCAGCCAGGATATCGGTCGGGTAGCCCCAGCCGTAGGCCAACTCGTCGGCGCGGCAGGTTGCCCAGTCGCGGGCGAGGCGTGCTGCGGCGTCTTCGGGCTTGCTGAAGTTGTCGTCGATCAGGCCGTCGTCAAACCATTCGGCCACCTTGGCGGCGAGCTCGTTGCCACCAATTTCCTCAAGCGTGATGACGAGTTCAGACAGGTAATCCGTGTCGGTATCGGGCACCGGCTGCAGCTTGTCGTCGACCATGCGTTCCGCTTCGCGCGTGCCGGCCTCATCGAGCCACGCAAGCAGCTCAGCGCGCGGCAGATCGCCTTCGAGCGCACGCAGGGCTAGCGCGCGCAGGGCGGCAGAGCGGCTCCACAGATAGGCCGAGCGGTCTTCAGCCAAGGTCATGAGCTGCGCATCGCCGCCTTGCGGGCAGGTTGCAGCCATGGCGCGCGGCATGCCTTCGGTCAGGTGGTCGCCCAGCAGGTTTTCCAGGGTCTCGCCCGGCAAGTGCGCCATGCCGAGCAACGGCGCGAAGCCGCGTTCATCGCGCTTCGCAGCCAAGAGATGCATGGCATACAGATGCAGCATCCAGCCCGATTCATCGTCGCAGCGCATATCAGGCGCGGTCATACAGGCTTCGAGCTCCGCAACGAGATGCGGCGCAATTGCATCGTATTGCGCAAGGGCCTGTTCCAACGCAGCCTGCGGGAATGCATCGTCGTAATGGCGCAGCGCGCCTTCAATATCCTGCCATGCGGTGTTGCTCATTGGGCATCCTGATTGGGTGGGGCGCTGCGCTGACGCAGCGCCATGTCGATCACGCAGACTGAGTCGGGCGTGTCTTGAAAAAAGTAATCGTGGAGACCGGTACGCTCGATGGTGGCGGCGAGTTCAGGATCTGCTTCTTCGCCTTGCCCATCACATGCATTTCGCACGGCTTGCAATCGAAGCGCAGCGTATAGGTTTCCTGGCCGCTCACGAGCGTCATCGGCTCGGCCTTCACCTGCCCCTGCACACCCTTCACGCCCTTGGCCTGCTTGGGGCAGAGGTTGTACGAAAAACGTAGGCAGTGCTTGGTGATCATCAGCGAGACTTCGCCGGCCTCTTCATGCGCCTCATAGGCAGCTGCAATCAACTTCACGCCATGCCGGCCGTAGAATTGGCGCGCAGCGGCGTTGTAGACGTTGGCGAGGTAGCTCAGCGTGTCTTCGGGGTAAGGCACCGGTGGCTCGACTTCGGCCTTGCGCTCAGGGCGCGGCCAAGCGGCGATGCGGGCGGCTTCAAGCTGCTCGATGGCGTCGCGGCGTAACGCATTGATGGCGCTGGCAGGTACGAACCAGGCTTGCGAGAGCGCAAGTTCGATCTGTTCCGCCTGGAACATCGTATTGCCCAGCTTGCCGAGGTTATCGCGCAGGCCTTGCAGCGCCTTATCGGCTTGCTGCGCAGGCTCCAGCGGCATCGCAGCACGGGCGGTCGCGGCTACACCATCCTCATCCGTCACCGTCAACACGAGGCCTTCGGCTTCATCATGCAACTGCAGCCACACACCCACGCGGCGGTCAGAGGATTTCTTTTGTAGCGCCTGTTCCCAACCATGGTCGCGGTTGCGGTTGATCTCAATGCCGGGCTTGAGGCCTGCGAGCGCGGCAATCGTCTCGTTCGGCACGATGCGCCAGATGGTGCCGGCCTCGCCCGCACCCATCTTCTGCACTGTATTGGCTTGCAGGCCCATCACTTCACGCTTGTGCATATAGTTCAGGCCGTCACCATTGGCCAGCGTCTCGGTCGTGTCGACTTCAAACCAGCTTGGGCCGACCCGCGTGACCGTACCCACCGCGGTACCAACGAACTTGGGCGAATCGAAGGCGCCGATATCGGGCAAGCGGCCGTTCACGAAGTAGTCGGTATGCCCGCGATGGAAGTTCTTATCGACATCGGGCGTGAAGCCAATGGTCGTCTGGCCGCTCGACGCGCGTACGAACTCCGGCCGGCGTGTCAGCAATTCATCGAGCAGCAGACGGTAGTGGGCCGTGATGTTCTTCACATAGCCCATGTCCTTGTAGCGGCCTTCGATCTTGAACGAGCGCACGCCCGCATCGACCAGGGCTTCGAGGTTGGCGCTCTGGTCATTGTCCTTCATCGACAAGAGGTGCTTGTCGTAGGCCACCACGCGGCCCTCTGCGTCGGACAGCGTATAGGGCAAGCGGCAGGCTTGCGAACAGTCACCCCGGTTGGCGCTGCGGCCGTTGTCTGCATGGCTGATATAGCACTGGCCCGAGTAGGCCACGCACAACGCACCATGGATAAAGAATTCCACCGCCGTATCGGCCGGCATGGCCTGGTGGATCGCGCGGATCTTGTCGAGTGTCAGCTCGCGCGCCAGCACGATCTGCGAGAAGCCTGAGTCGGCCAGAAAGCGGGCCTTCTCCACCGTGCGGATATCGCACTGCGTGGAAGCATGTAGCTGAATCGGCGGAATATCGAGTTCGAGGATACCCATATCCTGCACGATCAGGGCATCGACGCCCGCGTCGTAAAGCTGGTGGATCAACGCACGAGCGGGCTCCAGCTCGGCATCGTGGAGGATGGTATTCAGCGTGACGAAGATGCGCGCGTGGTAGCGGTGCGCAAACTTCACCAGCTCGGCGATCTCCGATACCTCGTTGCAGGCATTGTGCCGCGCACCGAACGACGGCCCGCCGATATAGACGGCATCCGCCCCATGCAGGATCGCCTCGCGACCGATTTCAACGGTCTTGGCAGGGGCAAGCAGCTCAAGTTGATGGGGCAAAAGGCTCATGTCGTCGCGTAGGTCGTGCGGAGAAGGGGCGGAATGATAGCAGAATCAACACCTTAGGCGGAAGCGTATTCCGGCGGCGGGCGGCGGATTTTCCGACCGCTCGGCGGGGAAGTGCAGCATGCGTTCGACGCCCTCTGAATTTAATAGTATTCTAATCGTTAGATATCTATCTATTTATGGAGCACGTTGTGTCCCCCACGCTGGAAGAGCGCTTCTCAATTGCCTTGCACACCACGGCCCGCAGCTGGCGCTTGGCGCTGGACCGCCGACTCAAGTTCCTTGGCCTGAGCCAGGCGGGCTGGATGACCGTGGCCATGGTCGCCAAGGCCGGCGAACCCATGTCGCAGGCGGAGCTAGCGACGGCCGTGGGTGTCGAAGCCGCCACCATGGTGCCGATGCTTGACCGGTTGGTGCGAGACGGATTGGTCGTGCGGCAACCTTCGGAAACCGATCGGCGCATCAAGTTGATTGCCCTGACCGACGCAGGGCAGGCGCTCTACCAAAAGGTCCGCGCAGAGGCCGATGCCTTCCGTACCGAACTCCTGACTGGGGTCGACATGGCCGCCATCCAACAAGCGACCGAACTCCTTGAATCCCTTCGCAACACCGTAGAGGCCATGCGATGAACAAGCTCGCCCGAATTTCCCTGGCCGTCGTGGTCGTGGCTGCCGCGGCTACTGGCGGCGCCTGGTACTGGCAGCGCGCCGCGCAGGTGCGCACTACCGAAAACGCCTATGTGAACGCCGACGTGGTGCAGGTCGCCAGCCAGCTGAGTGGCCCCGTCACCGCTGTGCTGGTGCATGAGGGCCAGCAGGTCGAAGCCGGGCAGACCTTGTTCGAAATCGACCCGGCGCCCTACCAGGTCGCGCTGCAGCAAGCCCGCGCCAAACTCGCCGAAGCCGAGCAATCAGGCCGGCAGGATGCGACCGATGTGAACGCCAACGACGCTTCCGTCGCCCAGGCCCGCGCCGATCTATCCAACGCAGTCGCCAGCGCCAAGCGCACGCATAGCCTTGTGCAGCAGCATTTCCTCTCGCAACAGGCTGACGACGATGCGCAAGCCAAGCTGCGCGTGGCGGAAGCCGCCGTATCGCAAGCCCAGGCCAAGCTCGCCGGTGCGCGGGTGCACGTGGCCCATGTCGGTGACGCCACGCCAGCGGTGCTGGCGGCGCGCGCTGCCGTCGCCCAAGCGGAGCTCGATCTGGCACATACGCGCGTCGTCGCGAGCAAGCCAGGCTGGATTGCCAATCTCTCGCTGGTGCCGGGCACTGCAGTCGTCGCCGACATGCCTTTGTTCGCACTCGTTGCACGTGGCAGCTTCTGGGTGGATGCCAACTTCAAGGAAACCGAGCTGCCTGGCATCCAGCCCGGTCAGCGCGCCGAGATTGAGCTCGACATGCAGCCCGGCCATGTCTTCCAGGCCGTGGTGGAGGTGATCGGCAACGGCACGGGCGCCGCTTTCTCGCTACTGCCCGCCCAAAATGCGACCGGCAACTGGGTAAAGGTGACGCAGCGCGTGCCAGTACGTATCCGCTTTACCGGTGCCGATGCGGTGCAGGCCTTCCGGGTTGGTGCCAGTGCGCAGGTCACCGTGCGCCTCAAGGGTTGAGCACCGAGAGGGTCAGGTCATGAACACCAGCCGCTTCTGGGTCACGGTCGCCGTGATGGCCGCGACGGTGATGCAGGTGCTCGACACCACCATCATCAACGTGGCGCTGCCGCATATGTCGGGCGAGCTGAGCGCCACGCCCGATTCGATCAGCTGGGTGTTGACCTCCTACCTGATGGGCTCGGCCGTCTTTATGCCGCTCACGGGCTTCATGACCGACCGCTTTGGTCGTAAGCGTTACCTGCTTTTCAGCATTGCCGGCTTCGTCGTCACATCCGGCCTCTGCGGCATCGCGCATGGCTTGCCCGAGATGGTGGTGTTCCGCCTCTTGCAAGGCGTATTCGGCGCCTCGCTCGTGCCGCTCTCGCAAGCCATCATGGTCGAGACTTTCCCGGTCGAAGCGCGTGGCCGCGCGATGGCGATCTGGGGCATGGGCGTGATGGTGGCCCCCATCATGGGGCCGACGCTTGGCGGCTACCTGACCGAAGTCATCTCCTGGCGCTGGACCTTCTATATCAACCTGCCCGTGGGCATCGCCTCTTTCTTGCTCGCCGCGCGCTTTGTGCCCGATACAACCATCAAGCAGCGCGATATGGACTGGATCGGCTTTGCAACGCTCGCGACCGCCATCGCCTGCATCCAGCTGGTACTCGACCGGGGCGCCGACAAGGACTGGTTCGACTCCACCATGATCTGTGCCGCAACCGCCGCGGCCGTCGTCGCGTTCGCCATCTTTCTGTGGAAAAGCCTCGCGGGCAAAGGCCACCCGCTGTTCGACCTGGGCGTACTGAAAGACCGCAACCTCGCAGTCGCATGCGTGATCATGCTGTCGACAGGCCTGGGCGTCTATGGCGGGCAATTGCTGCTGCCGCTGTTTCTTGAAAACCAACTGGGCTTTCCGACGCGCGAAGCCGGGCTCTACCTGATGCCACGGGGCATCGCGACGCTCATCAGCATGAGTCTCGTCGGCAAATACGGTCACCATTTCAGCCCGCGCAGCATGGTGTTCGTTGGCATGTTACTCAGCTTCGCCGGCGCACTGTCGATGACACACCTGACGCCACAGGTCGCCGGCAGCTTCATCTTGCCGCCACTCCTGCTGCAAGGCTTCGGCATGGGGCTGATCTTCATCCCCTTGGCGTCGCTCGCCTTCGCCACTGTGCCGCGCAACCTGGCGCCGGAAGCCGCCGGCCTTTATAGCCTGATGCGGGCCATTGGCTCGTCGATTGGGGTGTCGATTGCGGCCACCTACCTCAATTACAGCGCCAAGGTGCATTGGGCCGACCTGCGCGCGACGGTCACCCCCTTCAACCAGAGTATCCGTAGCTTCCTGCAACCCCTCGGGCCGAATGCGCTGTATTTCTTCGATCCGTCGGGTCTGCGGCTCAGTAGCCTCGGGGCGGAGATGATGGCGAAACTGATCTCGCAGCAGGCGATGGTGAAAGCCTTTGCCTCCACCTTCTCGCTGATCACGGTCAGCTTTATCGCCATGTTACCGCTGCTCTTGTTGATCAAGGCGATCAAGCCCGCACCGGCCGACCCGGCGCATGCAGCGATGGAATAGCGCCGCTGTGCCGATACTTTTGCAGAGCTTCCCTAGCAACACAAATTACTTGCAGTTGACCTGGATAAACGAAAGCACATCGTTGAACCACGTCGCACTGCCCTGGTAGGCAAAGCGATGGCCCGCCTGCGGCGAATCGCCGAAAGGGGGGTAGATCTTTAGCATATTGGACTTGCCGACGCCTTGCATTTCGGCCGACAAGACCTTGCTTGGCGACAGGTCATAGTCGTTCTCGGCTTGAAAGAAAAAATAGGCGCTTTCGCGTTTCGTACCGCCTGCTTCATGGCCGCTTGCAGCTGAGGTGCTTCTTGCCAGCTTTCTGCGCATCCTGATGCGTCGACCGCTGCGCAATAGGGCGCATCCGCGACACCCAATACGGTTTCGATACCGCCAAACGAATTACCGGCTACCGCGACGCGGGATGCATCGATATAAGGCTGCGTCTTCAGCCAGGCCAGTGCAGCAAGCTGGTCTCGCAGCTGCTCGGTGGCTAACAGGTTCACCATCGTTGCCGCCGCGTCGGCTTGCCCATGCTGACGTCGCGCCGCATCGATCGCGTCTCCAATGTATGCACCAGCGCCTTCACTCAAGCCCTGGCCACGCCGGTAGGGCATGAAGAATGCCCAACCACGCGCCACGAACAGCGGACCGATGACCGCGCTTGCCCGACTGTTCAGCATGCCCGGCGCACTGCCGTGGTTGTACAGAACGACCGGGAACGGCCCTTCTCCCTCGGGCCTGAACAACTCGCCACCAAGCTCATGATTGTCACTCTGAAAGTGAACAATCGCAGGCTTGGGCGTATCGGCACTGGCACCCGTCGACGCTGCAAACCACCACGTGGTCAGTAAGGCGAGCGATCGCTTCGTTACAGTGCTCACTGTATTTTCCTTTGTCGGATGGATTATGGTGGGCAAAGGGTGGCACAACCCAGGGTCAGCGCTAGACAGCGGCGTGCCGCCCTACTGGGCCAATGCCGGCACGCGCCAGGTCTGCGTCGGCCAGCCGCGCTCGCGCGCGATAATCGTCAGCGGCTTGTCGCCATTGACCACGATGGGCTCCGCCACCGCTTCAAGCGTCGGCAGGTCGTTGATGGAGTCGGAATAGAAGCGCGCCTCGTCGATCAGTGAGGCATCGAGTTCCTGCTCGGCCAGCCATACCTTGAGACAAACGAGCTTCTGGTCACGGAAGCAGATAGGCCCATCGATCTCGCCCGTCAGATGTCCATCGCGTTGGGCCGCCTTGGGGGCGATGACACGCAGGCCCAGCATTTCGCCGATCAGATCGGCCAGGAAACTATGCGTCGCCGTCATGATCACCATGCGGTCGCCGCGTGCGCAATGCGTCGCGATGGCCTGCCAGGCCGACATGCTCACGCGTGGCGCGATGATGGTACGGACGAATTCATGGCGTACCGGCTCCCAGGCTTCGAGCGAAATAGGGGCCAAAAGGCCCAACTGGAAGGCCAGGTAGTCGGCGATATCGAGCTGCTCTGCCTGATACCGCGCCATATAGTCTTCCTGCTGCTGCAAGACTTCGGCCGGCAGCAAGGCGCGCGACACGAGGTAGGACAGCCAAAGTGCATTGGTGTCGCCGTCGAGCAGCGTATGGTCAAGATCAAACAGGGTCAGTGCCATGAATCGCTTCTACATCAGTTTCATGACAGCAAGTCAGTCGATCAACTTGCCGTCTGGGTCAAAAAATGGGTAGGGCCCGGGATAATCGCCAATCACCGCCTGGTGGCTGATGAACTGGCCCTGGTGCCACCAGTGCAGCATATAGCCCGGGGGCTCCATATTGAAACAGCTGGGCGCCCCAGGGCGCAGATCCAGTGCCACTTGGTGCGCGGGGCTCGGCGATGTCAACACGCGACGACCGCCCACCATCGCCTGGATATTGCGGTGCAGATGCCCGCACAAAATCAGCTCGACCTGCGGGTGGCGCGCAACGATTTCAGCGAATGCCGCGCTCCCGGTCAAGCCGATTTCGTCCATATGGCCGATGCCGGTCTCGAACGGTGGGTGATGCATCAGGATCAACGTCGGTCGATCGCTTTGCTGCGCCAGCGTCTCGTCGAGCCAAGTCAGTCGCGCCGCGCATAATTCGCCTCGGCCTTCCATCGGCACTACCGTATCGAGCCCGACAATCCGCAGCGGATAATCGTCGAGCGCAAAGTGCAGGAAGCCACTGGAGGGTAAATAGCCTTGGTCGACAAAGGCCGCACGCATGGCCTCGCGCTCATCATGGTTGCCGGGGACCGCGATGATACGCGGACCAAGCGGCGCCAGCAGGGTTTTCAGATAAGCGTATTCCTCGGGCCGGCCCAGATCGACGAGGTCACCCGTCAGCACGATCAGATCGGGCTGCGGGTCGAGTTGGCAAACCTCAGCAACACAACGCTGCAGCATCGCGGCGGTATCGACGCGGTCGTAGGCGAGCTTGCCGGGTAGCTTGATATGGGTATCGGTGATTTGCGCGATGAGCACGGTGATTTCCTATGGGTTCTCAAGCTTACAAAGCCAGGATGCCGGCCGGATCGACCTGCAATTTTACCGTCTGGCCAACCTGCAACGTAGAGCGCGCGAGGCTTTCGACGATCAATGGCGATTCGCCGCCCACATCCACCAGCACTCGGGTCCGGTCGCCCAGGAAGAAGGCTGCCGCCACCTTGCCTTCAAGATCGGCTAGCGCATCATCGCCCACGACGCGGACGTCTTCAGGCCGAAACATCAGTTCACTGACGACCTGCGTCGGGTCGGACCAGCGCAGTCGGCCGCCTGCACAGGCGAAGCCATCGCCACGCCACTCGCCGCGCACCCGGTTCATGGTGCCGATGAAGTCCGCCACGAAAGCGGAGCTAGGCCGGTGATAGATCTCGCGCGGCGTACCGGCCTGGGCCACTTTGCCGTGCGACATCACGATGATGCGATCGCCCAGCACCATCGCCTCTGCCTGATCGTGGGTCACATAAATGGTGGTGATGCCGAGCTCGCGCAGCAGCAGATTGATTTCGACCCGCAACGCGTCGCGCAGCTGGGCGTCAAGTGCAGTCAGCGGTTCATCAAGCAGCAGTGCACGCGGCCGTACCGCCAGCGCGCGCGCCAGGGCCACCCGCTGGCGCTGGCCGCCCGAGAGCTGGTCGATATGGCGGTCGGCAAGCGCTTCGATGCGCATCATCGCCATCATCTCTGCCACGCGCGCTTTGGCTTCTGCCTTTGGAAGCTTGCGAATGCGTAGGCCGTAGCCGATGTTCTCGGCCACCGTCATATTGGGGAACAAGGCGTAGGACTGAAACACCATGCCCACATTGCGCGTTTCGATGCCTTGGCGCGTTACATCCACGCCGTCGAACAGCACGCGACCACCCGCGTCGGGCTGCTCCAGCCCGGCGATCAGGCGCAGCGTGGTGGTTTTGCCGCAGCCGGATGGGCCAAGCAGCACCAGAGTCTCGCCTGCGGCGATTTCCAGGTCGAGCGGCTCCAGTACGCGAATGCCGCCTGCAAAGGTCTTAGCGCAGCCCCGCAGCGAAATTTGCAGCGGCTTGGGATGGGTTTGGCTCATTTACATCGTCTCCAGCTTGCCGTCGTCGCGGGCGAAGCGGCGGGTGCGCGGTGCGGCGATCGCCTGCATGGCGAGCAACAAGGGCACGATCATCATGAAAAACACGAGGGTATAGGCACTGCCGATCTCCAGCCGCAGCGAGGCATAGGCGTCGGCGAGCCCCACCGGCAGCGTCTTGGTGAACGGCGTATGCAGCAGCCAGGTCATGTTGAATTCGCCCACCGAGAGCGTGACCACCATCAATGCGCCCGCCAGGATGCCGTTACGGCAGTTGGGCAGCACGATATGGAAGAAGCGTTCGCGAAAAGTCGCGCCAAGCGAAGCCGCACCCTCTTCCAGCGTCTTCAGGTCAATGGCCGAGAGCACGGCGAGCACCGAGCGCACCATAAAAGGCAGCGTGAACAGCACATGGCCGACCAGAATAAAGGTCCACGAGGTGCGAAAGCTGCCCAGCGCGCCATAGGTCACGATCAGGCCCAGCGCGGTCGCAAGGCCCGGTACCGCGATCGGCAACATCAGCAGCTCTTCAAAAAGCCGCCCCAGCCGGCTGCGTGTGCGCGCCAGCGCATAGGCGGCTGGTACACCCAGCACCAGCGTGACGGCGAGGCAGGCGAGTGCGATGCCGATGGAGAGGTAGATCGTGTCCTGGTATCCATCCCACACCTCGCCCACCCAGCGCAGCGTCAGGCCGCTCTTGATGCCGATGAAGTAGTTGGCGGTCAGCCCCGCCAGCACGGACAGCACCACCGGCACGACCAGAAAAGCGCAGACGGCCAGCGTAAAGGCGAACTGCAGGGTAAACAGGGTCTTTTTCATATGCTCGTCCTCAACCCGCGGCAGCCACGTTGGGCCCCGTGAGCGAACGCGCCACCGCCAGCGCCAGCCAGGTGACGGCGCCGAGCACAAAGCTCAGCGCAGCCGACATGGCGATGTTGGCCGAGAGGGTGAATTCGGTGTAGATCACCATCGGCAGCACATTGATATTGGTCGCAAGCGTAAATGCGGTGCCAAAAGCGCCGACGGCGGTCGCGAAGCAGATGGCGCCGGCTGCGATCAGCGCGGGCTTCAAGCCCGGCAGAATCACATCGCAGACCACGCGCCAGGGCGAGGCGCCGAGCGAACGGGCAGCCTCCTCAAGCCGCGGGTCGAGCTTCTCCGTCGCGGCCATCACCGTGAGGATGGTGCGGGGAATGGAGAAATACACATAGCCCATGAAAAGGCCCAGCAAGGAATAGGCAAAGACCAGGTTGTCGCCACCGAGCATCTGCGAGACCACGCCGATCAGGCCTTGGCGGCCCGCCAGCATGATCACCATGAAGCCCACCACCACGCCAGGAAAGGCGAGCGGTAGGGTCAGCATGGACACCATCAGCGACTTACCGGGGAAGCGATGGCGCTGCAGAAAGACACCGGCAATCGCGCTGATGACCAGCGTCGCAACAGTCGTCGCCGCAGCCACGCCCAAGGTGGCCAGCAGCGCCTTGAAATAGGACGCATCGGTGACGATGGCGGCATAAGCCGACCAGCCCATGGCGCCGCTGCCGCCGACCAGAAACAGCCGGCACATGGGCAAGATGAAGAACGCCGCAAAGAAGATGGCGGCAGGCAGAAGTAGCGTCATTGCGGGCAATCGATATCAAGAGAAGCAAGACGACCCGATGCCAGGCATCGAGCCGTGGGCAAAGCGCTGGCCTTATTGCACTTCGTTCTTATAGCGCTCGACGATCTTCGGCTGCGCCAATGCCAGCTTCTTCAGGTCGACCGCCTTGGCACGGGCGTACTCGCTATCGGGCAAGAAGCGCGACTTGGCCTCGGGCGACAAATACTCGGGGAATACCGGGCGCAGGTAGGCATTGCCCCACATGGTCTGGCTTTCGCTCGACAGTACGTAGTCGAGGATCTTGCGGCCGTTGTCCGCGTTCGGGCCGTTCTTCGAGAGCGCCATCACATAGGGGAAGACCACCGTGCCTTCCTTCGGGATCACGAAGCGTACGGGCGCCTTGTCGGTGTACTGGGCGCGATAGGCATTGAAGTCGTAGTCGATCAGGATGGGAATCTCACCCGAGATCACGCGGGCATAGGACGTTTGCTTTGGCACGATGGGCTGGTTCTTCATCAGCTGCTTGAAGAATTTGATGCCCGGATCGAGGTTATCGTAGTTGCCGCCCATCGAGAGATTGACCGCCATCACGCCGATCTGCCCGACCGCCGCGCTGGTCGGGTCGAGGTAGCCCACCATGCCCTTGTATTCGGGCTTCAAGAGGTCGGCCCAGCTTTGCGGCACTGGCTTGCCACCGAGCGCTGCGGTATTCACAAAGAGGCCTAGGGTGCCCGAATGGATGGTGAACCAATAGCCGTTCGGGTCCTTGAGTTCCGCTGGAATCTTCTCCCAGCCCTTGGGCTTGTAGGGCGCCAGAATGCCCGCATCGCGCGCCGGGTCGCCCGATATACCGCCAAGGTAGACCACATCGGTCACTGGGTTGGCCTTCTCGGCGATCATCGCGGCAATCGATTGGCCGGAGTTCTTGTTATCGGGCGGCACCTGGATGCCCAGGCGATTCTTGATCGCCTTCAGCTGGTCGCCCCAATCTGCCCATTCCGGCGGGCAGTTGTAGCACACCGCATGCGAATCGGCGTGGGCCGTGGCTTGCGTACCCAACGCCGCCAGTGCGAGCGCGGCGATGGTGGCGTATCGCTTCAAGGTTGAAAATTGCATGGTCGGGTTTCTCACGGGTGGGTTGGAGAAGCAACAGGCGGCGCCACCGTCAAAGTGACACCTGCCGCGTCGAGCAGGGATGCGATGCGATCCGGCACGGGCCGGTCGGTGAAAACATGATCGGCTTCGGTGATCAGGCCACCGCGCACGGTGGCGCCACGGCCGAACTTGGTATGGTCGAGTACGAGAAAGCGCTGGCGGCAGTGGCTCGCCAATTCGGTGCGCATGCGGACTTCATCCTGATTGAAGTCGAGCAACTCGCCGCCCTCGCCCACGCCCCCGACACCGTAGATGCCGATATCGACCGAGAAGCGCGAAAAGAAACCGTGCGCCTCGCCGGCAATCACATCGCCATCGAGATTGCGTAAACGGCCGCCGGCGATGGTGATTTCGCAGGACGGGTTACGACTCAGGACCGTCGCCACATTGAGGTTGTTGGTCATCACCCGCAACCGCGCGCGGTCGATCAAGGCTTGCGCGCACTGCTCGGGCGTGGTGCCGATTCCGAAAAACAGCGAAGCGCCCTCCGGCACTGCGTCGGCCACACAACGGGCAATGCGACGTTTGGCTTCGCGGTCGAGCACGCGACGCGTGGCATAGGCGACGTTTTCGCCGGCCGGTAACACATCGATACCACCGTGCCGGCGTCGGCACAGGCCCTGGTCGCAGAGCGCATTGACGTCGCGACGGATGGTCTGGGTCGTGACGCCGAACAAGGTTGCCAAGAGATCGATGCTCTGAAAGCCCTGCTCATAAACGCGCGACAGAATGGCCGCCACACGGTCTTCGTTCGAGAGCGAACCGGTCGAAGCGTCAATCAAAGGAGGCGCCAAATTGTTCATATGAACATCTTCACGTGTTCACATGACCAAGACATGACGCTCATATGAACCTTCCCTGACATATACAGGTCCACCGCAGGGCCTGATGCAAAAATACCCACGAAATGATTTGCAAATCATTTAACGAACGGCAAATATATGCAAATGGCATTTATGCAAATATCATTGCCACATCATCCACTGGGAAGGAATGGTCATGACCCGATTCAATCGCATGTCGCGTAAGAGCCGAATCGCCGCCAGACTGGCCATGTTAATGGCAGCCATGCCCCTTCCCGCAGTAGCAGCCGCGCTGCCTTGGGCCGCCGCCACCGCGCCGACGTTCTATGTCGCACCCGCTGGCAACGACCATAACCCTGGCACGCTCGCGAGCCCCTTCCGCACGATCCAGCATGCCGTCGCCAGCGCAACGCCCGGCACAACCATTCTGGTACGCGCTGGGGTCTATCACGAGCAGGTGAATATCAATCGCTCCGGCTCAGCGGCGGCGGGCTATATCACGGTGCAGAACTATGTCGGCGAAAAGCCGGTAGTGGATGGCACGGGCCTCAAACTACCGGCCGGTGGCTCAGCGGGGCTGTTTACGCTGACGGATGTGAGTTATGTGAAGCTGATGGGATTTGAGATTCGCAATTACACGACCAACTCCGCAAACGCAGTTCCTGCCGGCATCCTTGTACACGGCGCAGGTGATCATTTGTTGATCGCCAACAATTATGTCCACCACATCAAGACCACGGTGAACAACAGCGACGGCAACGCCTTCGGCATCGCGGTCTACGGTACGCGTGCGCCTGCCTCGATCAATGCGCTGACCATCGATGGCAACGAAGTGGCCTATCTGACGACCGGCTCAAGCGAATCGCTCACACTGAATGGCAATGTGCAGAACTTCATCGTCAGCAACAATCGCGTGCACGACAACAACAATATCGGCATCGACATGATCGGCTACGAGGGTACCGCACCGAACGCCGCCTATGACCGCGCACGCGACGGGCTGGTAACCGGCAATAGCGTCTACAACATCAGCGCCTACGGCAACCCAGCCTATGGCAACAGCTATGGTGCCGACGGCATCTATGTGGATGGCGGCACACGCATCACCATCGAGCGCAATACCGTCAGCAAGGCCGATATTGGTATCGAGGTCGCCAGCGAACACAAGGGTCGCGTGTCGGACTTCGTCACGGTGCGCAGCAACCTGATCACCTCCAGCAACGTGGTGGGTATCTCGATCGGCGGCTATAGCAGCGGCGTAGGCGGAACCGATAGCTGCACCATCGTGAACAACACGCTCTTCGGCAACGACACGCAGCAGTCGGGCACGGGCGAATTCACCGTGCAGTTCCATGCCACGCGCAATCAGTTCAAGAACAACATCGTGTTCGCCAACGACCAGGGCTTGCTCTTCAGCGAGGCGACCCGCTACACCACCGCCCCGGTCGTGATGGACGGCAATCTGTACGACTCGACGGCCGATGCGTCATCTCTCAGCTGGGCCTGGAATGGCACGAGCTACGGGTCGCTGGCCGATTTCGTGACGGGGACGGGCAATGACCATCAATCCGTGTATGCCGATCCACGTTTCGTGAACGCGACTGTAGGGAAATTCCAGACCATGAAGGACTCGCCAGCCGTTGACCATGGCTTGAACTTGGGTAGCGCGGTCATCGGCACGACCGATTTGGCAGGCAACCCGCGCGTGCAAGGCAAGGCGGTGGATATCGGCGCGTACGAACAATGAATCACTTCGCGACCGTGTCAGCCTTGCGGCGACTTCTCGATATCGGCTTCCAATAGGCCTTGATAACTCAGGATGCGGCCAAGCAAAGGCAGCTTGAACACAACGGCAAAACGGTAGCGCCCGTTCTCTGCGCGCTTGTAGGCATCGGTGCTGGGAAACAGCCACATGGGCAAGGGCATGCCGGCCAAGCGGACAGCCAGGGGGCGCCAGTACCAGCCGCCGTCCACGACGTCGACTGTCAGCCGCAGTTGCAGCACACCCGTCGCCTCGACCCAATAGCCGGCGGGCCAGGCGCCAATCGGCGTGAAGATCGATACCATGTCCGACCCGTTCTCAAACTGGCGCCGCCAGATGAGACGGTCTGCTTCGTGCTGGATATCGACGACGAATCCGCATTGCGGCAAGTCGGTCGGGATACCCAGTTTGCGGGCCAATCGTCGGCCTATCCAGCCGCCAAGGCCACGCCCGAACTCGATCTGCAACGGGCCGCGCAGGGTTCCGCCGTGCCGATGCAAGCCTTGCAGCATGGGATGAAGTGACGAGAAATGCGGCCCAAACCACCGCGTTACGGCATTCTCGGTCGCCTGTGGCTCGATGGGCGCGACCTTATTCATTTTGCGCCTCGGGGCCTTGTGGCCCAGCGGAGCGGCGCGCCTTGATCTGCTGACTCTCCCGCTTGAGCGGGCCGCCGACCGGGCAAACGCTGGCGGCAAAGGTGCCCAGTGTATTGACCAGATTACCGGGCACGAGGCGATACCAGACATATTGGCCACGCTTGTCGCTTTCCACGAGACCGGCATCCTCCAGGATGCGCAAATGCTTGGACAGCGCGGGCTTGGACATCTCGAAACGCGTGGCGATCTCGCCTGCCGTTAATTCGGTTGCAGACAGATAAGCAAGAATCTTCCGCCTGGCGGTTGAGGCCAGCGCTTCGAAAACACGTTCAACGTTTGAATTGGACATCACACTATTCTACTTGGGAGATACAACATAAGCATCGGGGCCGGGCGACGGCATTGCATCTGAAAATCTATCCCACGACGCCAGCCATCATGTGCTCATCGCGTATCTGACGGCGTCGCACCACATGCGCCACCGCCTGCCGCAGCATCGTGGGCGCGATATAGCCTCGATGTACCGTGTCGATCACCTGCATGTAGAAACGGCCAAACAGGTTCTTGCAGTGCACGCGCGTGCCCAGCGTAATACGCACCTGCTGGCCCTCCAGCATTTCCACCCCCACGCATGAGCGAAAGACCAGGTGCTTGTCATCCGCGCCCAGAATCACTTGCGCGCGGAGGTCACCTTGATCGATCGCTTGGTCCAGCACGGGAAAGCGTCGGTCGAACAATACACCGTGATCCTTCGACAGCAGCGACGAGACAGGACAGCCCAGCGGCGAAGTTCGCAGGCCGATCGGCTGAACCAGCCAATTACGCAGGGCCATCAGGCCTGCCACGCCGGCCGGTGCGTTGTCCAGAAATCCCTCCAGAACCTCCGCCAACAAGGTCGAGGCGCCCTCGCCGCGCATCCCTGGGTCGCGCAGGGTCAGGCTGAACGTATCCTCATGATGTACCGGCTGCGTCGCCAGTTGTGCCAACAACAGGGAGCCTGAAGGCGGTGCGTCAAGCTCAGCCACAACCAATCGGGGATCGTCATAGCTCATGAAGCCGACCGGGTCTCGCCACTGCGCCAACAGTGCACGCAAGAGGCCGCCACCGCAGTGGGCTGCTTTAGACAAGATGTACCGCACGCTGCCTGGCGCTGCATCCAGCGCCAAACGGGTGGTCGGAAGGTCGCGACTCTCAAGCGGTACGCGCTGCAGCAGGTCCTGCACGGAATCCGGCAACAACTGCGTCAGCGCAGGGATGGTCGCCGAATTGGCCAACACCCGATCGCGCAGTTCGGCCGATAGATCACCGCCCAGCTCATTGGTATGGCAGGACAATGCAAAGAAGGCCGGGTGCAGTTTATTGTGTGCCAGCGGCACGAATTGATGCCAGGTCTCGCCGCCAAAGCGCACGGTGAACAGGCAGTCTGCGGGGATATTGACGCACTGGAGGCGGTCGAAAAAATGCTGTGGATCTTGCGCAATCTCAGCCGGTGAGGCCGTACTGAAGCGCAGCTGCGCGCCCCCGCTGCCCGAGATCGCCGTAAAGACGCGGTGCCACGCATGACGATGGAAAGGATGCCCCTGCGGGCCAACCGAGAAGGAATACAGTGCGGTTGCATCACCTTTGGCGAAGTCGGTGCTCCCTAGCTTAGCCGAAGGCTCATCCAGCTCATCGATGAATGCACTGTGCCCCTTCTGGCGGGCCAGTACACCCACGTAGGCAAGGTCGCCTACACCGTGTCCCAGCTGCGCAATCAACGATACTTCAACGGGTAGCCCGCCCGCATGCGACGCAATACGGACGGAAGGAAAGGTGCGCATGATCTGCTTTGATGGCCTCATCGTTACTCCCTTTCAGGGAAATACTTCATTTAACTAATTAGTTAAATACATTGTTTGCACATCACCTTAAGAAAGGCAAGTCCTCATGCGCGGTCATACGTTGCGTCGGGCATGTGGATTCACGTGCCAAGTGATCAGGTCTCGTGTTAGCGTGCTGCATTCCTTGACTCATGCAGCCCTTCCTAGATGACGAAATCCCTATTCGCGACCGCGCTGACGCTCGGCCTCTTGACCCTGCCCGCCCATGCCGGGATGGATGAAGCCAAGGCCGCCATCAAGAAGGACGACTACACCACTGCCTTCAAGGAGCTGTCACCGCTCGCCGAGAGCGGCAACACTGAGGCGCAATGGATGCTGTCTGCCATGTATATCGCAGGCAAAGGCGCCCCCAAAAGTGTTGAGCTCTCGATGAAATGGATGCGCGAGGCAGCCCAGCACGGCTTTCGCGATGCGCAGTCGACGCTGGGCGAGGTATATCTAGCCGGGAAGATTGTGCCCAAGGACGTACCGGAAGCCATCAAATGGCTGAAGTTGGCTGCTACACAGCAGGATGCAAAAGCGGGCGCACTCCTGGGAATGATCTATGCGAATGGCAACGGCGTCCCGGCCAACCCGAAGGAGGCAGCGAAATATTTTACAGCCAGCGCCAAACTGGGCTTTGCACCGGCTGAGGCCAACCTGGGGCAAATGTACCTGAGCGGCCAAGGGGTCAAGCAGAGCGATACCGAGGGCGCAAAGTGGATCAAGCAGGCGGCGGAGAAAGGCTTCCCGCCCGCACAATCGCTCTATGCCGGCATGCTGGCGAACGGCAAGGGCGTACCACGCGATCCCAAGGCGGCCACGCAATTCCTGTGGGCAGCAGCATCGCAAGGCGAGCCAGGCGCCTTGAATACGCTGGCTGCACTCCACGCCAAGGACACTCAGCCCGGTTCGCATATCACCAGCTATGCGCTCTATACCTTGCTCGCACAGGTTGTGCCGCCCGATGCCAAAGCCATTCTCGCCCAGCGTGATGCACTCGGTGCGACCATGAAGCCCGACGAGGTCGCAAGTGGCACCGCACTGGCGCAAGAACTGGTCAAGCCCGGTAACTTCAACAACGCCATGAAGGCCCATGTGGCCAAGTACGCGCCGGCCGCAGCGCCTGCGAAATAGTATTGGCGGCACCGATTGAAAACGGGCGCTCCAGAGCGCCCGTTTTCTTTTAGCTCGCAAGCCCTTAGGTAGGGCGTATCAGCGTAGTCGATACGCGGGACAGATGACCCAGTCCCGGTGGCTTTAGCTCATACGGCGTATCGACTACGCTGATACGCCCTACAAACCCATCTGTGGTGCCTTATCAGGCCTTGTGGTAGACCTCAGCCCCCTGCTTCACGAACTCAATCGACTTCACTTCCATTCCGCGCTGAAGGGCTTCAGTTTCCGACACGCCTTGTTTGGCGGCGAAGTCGCGTACGTCCTGCGTGATCTTCATCGAGCAGAAATGCGGGCCGCACATCGAGCAGAAGTGCGCCACCTTGGCGCCTTGCTGCGGCAGCGTCTCGTCGTGGTATTCGCGGGCACGGTCCGGGTCGAGGCCGAGGTTGAACTGGTCTTCCCAGCGGAATTCGAAACGTGCCTTGCTGAGCGCATTGTCGCGAATCTGTGCGCCGGGGTGGCCCTTGGCGAGATCGGCTGCATGTGCGGCGATCTTGTAAGCCATGATGCCTTCCTTGACGTCATTCTTGTCCGGCAGGCCCAGGTGTTCCTTCGGCGTGACGTAGCAGAGCATAGCCGTGCCGTACCAGCCGATCTGCGCGGCGCCAATGGCGCTGGTGATATGGTCGTAGCCGGGGGCGATATCGGTGGTCAATGGCCCCAGCGTGTAGAACGGCGCTTCATCGCACCACTCAAGCTGAAGGTCCATATTCTCCTTGATCAGCTGCATCGGCACGTGGCCGGGGCCTTCGATCATGGTTTGCACGTCGTGCTTCCAGGCGATCTGGGTCAGTTCGCCCAGCGTCTTCAATTCGCCCAGTTGCGCATCGTCGTTCGCGTCCCAACCCGAACCTGGCCGCAGGCCATCGCCGAGGCTGAAGCTGACGTCGTAGGCCTTCATGATCTCGCAGATTTCCTCGAAATGCGTATAGAGGAAATTCTCTTGGTGGTGCGCAAGGCACCACTTGGCCATGATCGAGCCACCGCGCGACACGATGCCGGTCATGCGCTTTGCAGTCATCGGCACATAGCGCAGCAA
>Ga0213872_10000804_pt1 | contig 22814 bp, 18 predicted proteins | sample VelepicomBERX_R2_FD_160071 | JGI IMG/M metagenome (GOLD analysis project Ga0213872, IMG submission 160071) | Rhizosphere microbial communities from Vellozia epidendroides in rupestrian grasslands, the National Park of Serra do Cipo, Brazil - RX_R2 | ecosystem: Host-associated > Plants > Roots >...
TCGGTGCCGTTGCTGGTATCAGGCGCGGCATTGCGTGCCGCGCCCACCGCGCCGTAGCAATGCGCGAGCCAGGCCTGGTTGCGGTTCGGATCGGCGGCAGCGGGAAAGCTGTCGACGTAGCCGCTGACCGGCGACCAGCCGTCGCGCTCCTTGATGGCGTCGAACGGAATGCCGTGGTAGGCAATGCTGAACTCGGCCGGCAGGTGCGTGTCGGCTGCGCCCAGCGGTTTGGCTTCCGGCTCGTCGCCATGCGGGTCGCCCCATTGGGTGACGTAGTTGTCCTGCACGCGCAGGATGCTGAGACCGTTGAAATAGCCTTCATGGGCCAGGGTCCGGATGTTGGCCACGTGGCGCGGCGCGAACCGGGGCGCCAGCTGGATGTAGACCTGGCCTTGGGGCAGCGTCATCTGCAGGACCTCGTCGGGCGCAACGGCGTGCCAGTCGCTGGCCGGCGAGCGGGCCACGATCTCGTCCGCCGTGGGGGCCGATGCGGCGGGCGCAGGCGCAGGAGCCACGGCAGCAGCGGGAGCCGTCGCCGCCAGTGCCGATGCGCCGCTGGCGGCCAATGCGAGCGCCATCAGCGCGGACTTGCAATTCAGAGCGTTCATGAAGTGTCGGACCTGGGTTTTTTGGAGTCGGGCGATGTTACGTGCACTCCCTACAATTGCCCCATGCCATTCGTTCACCTGCGCACCCATACCGAATATTCCGTCGTTGACGGCACCCTGAGAATTGACGACGCGGCCAGCAGCGCCGCCAAAGACGGACAAATGGCCCTGGGCCTGACCGATCTGGCCAATCTGTTCGGCGGCGTCAAGTTCTACAACGCCTGCCGCAAAAAGGGCGTCAAGCCCATCCTGGGCGCCGACTGCTGGCTGGAAGCCGAAAGCGGCGACAAGCCCGCCACGCGGCTTTTGCTGTTGGTGCAGAACACGCAGGGCTATCTGAACCTCTCCGAGCTGCTCTCGCGGGCTTGGATCCTCAACGTGCAGCGCAACCAGGCCTGCCTGAAGCTGGAGTGGATGCGCGAACTCAGCGAGGGCTTGATCTGCCTGTCGGGCGCCCAGTTTGGCGCCCTGGGCCAGGCCTTGATGAATGGCGACCCGGCCAAGGCTCGCGAATGGGCCACGCGGCTGGCCGAGATCTACCCGGGCCGCTTCTACATCGAGCTGCAGCGTGCCGGCCTGCCGGGCCAGGAGGCGCTGGTGCGCGCTTCGGTGCCGCTGGCCGCGGAGCTGGGCCTGCCCGTGGTGGCGACGCATCCGATCCAGTTCCTGGGCGAGGACGATTTCGACGCCCACGAAGCGCGCGTGTGCGTGGCCGAGGGCGAAACCCTGGCCAACCCCAAGCGCATCAAGCGCTTCCTGCCGGGCCAGTATTTCCGCTCGCAGGCCGACATGGAGGCGCTGTTTGCCGACATCCCCAGCGCCATCGCCAACACGGTGGAGATCGCGCGGCGCTGCAGCCTGAGCCTGCTGCTGGGCAAGCCGCGCCTGCCGGACTTCCCCACGCCTATTCAGTCCGACGGCACGCCCATGCCGATGGAGCAGTACTTCCGCGAACTGAGCTTCGAAGGGCTGGAGCAGCGCCTGCAGCTGCTGTATCCGGACCCGGCCCGGCGCGAAGCCGAGCGCGCGCGCTATGTCGAGCGGCTGGAGTTCGAGCTTGGCACCATCATCAAGATGGGCTTTCCCGGCTACTTCCTGATCGTGTCGGACTTCATCCGCTGGGCCAAGGCCAACGGCTGCCCGGTGGGGCCGGGGCGGGGCTCGGGCGCGGGCTCGCTGGTGGCCTATGTGCTGTCCATCACCGACCTCGACCCGCTGCAGTACAACCTGCTGTTCGAGCGCTTCCTGAATCCCGAGCGCGTCTCCATGCCCGACTTCGACGTCGACTTCTGCCAGGGCAACCGCGACCGCGTGATCGACTACGTCAAGGAGAAGTACGGCCGTCCGGCGGTCAGCCAGATCGCCACCTTCGGCACCATGGCGGCCAAGGCGGCGCTGCGCGACATCGGCCGCGTGCTGGGCATGGGCTACGGCCAGGTCGACTCGATCGCCAAGCTGATCCCGGCGCCGCCGGGCAAGACCGTGACCCTGGCCCGCCTGCCGGAGAACTTCGATCCCGACAAGGAGAAGATGATCTACGCCCGGCACGAGGCGCCCGAGATCGAGGAGCGGGAGGCGCAGGAAGAGGAGGTGGCCGAGCTGCTCAAGCTGGCGGCGCGCGTCGAGGGCATGGTGCGCAACATCGGCATGCACGCCGGCGGCGTGCTGATCGCGCCGGGCAAGATCACCGACTTCTGCCCGCAGTACCAGCAGCCCGGCAGCAACAGCGCGGTCAGCCAGTACGACAAGGACGATGTCGAAGCCATCGGCCTGGTCAAGTTCGACTTTCTGGGCCTGGCCACGCTGACCATCCTGGAGCTGGCCAAGGAGTTCATCGTCGCCCGCCATCCGGCGCAGAAGGACTTCGCCTTCGAGACCATCCCGCTGGATGACCCCAAGGTCTACAAGCTCTTTTCCGACGGCCTGACCGAGTCGGTGTTCCAGTTTGAATCGCGCGGCATGCAGGGCATGTTGCGCGACGCCAAGCCCACGCGCCTGGAAGACCTGATCGCGCTCAACGCCCTGTACCGGCCGGGGCCCATGGACCTGATCCCGACCTTCGTCGCGCGCAAGCACGGCAAGGAGGTGGTCGAGTACCCGCACCCGCTGGCTGAGCCGGTGTTGGCCGAGACCTACGGCATCATGGTCTACCAGGAACAGGTGATGCAGACCGCGCAGGTGCTGGGCGGCTATTCGCTGGGCGGCGCCGACATGCTGCGCCGCGCCATGGGCAAGAAGAAGGCCGAGGAAATGGCCGAGCACCGCGCCATCTTCCGCAAGGGGGCGGCCGAGAAGGGCATCGACGAGGCCAAGGCCGACGAGGTGTTCGACCTGATGGAGAAGTTCGCCGGCTACGGCTTCAACAAGTCGCATGCCGCCGCTTACTCGCTGCTCGCCTATCACACCGGCTGGCTCAAGGTGCATTTCACGGCCGAGTTCTTCGCCGCGAACATGACCATCGAAATGGACGACACCGACAAGCTCAAGGTGCTCTTGAACGATGCCAAGCTGTTCGGCATCGACTTCCAGCCGCCTTGCGTGAACCGCGGCGTGTACCGCTTCGAGCCCATCACCAATAAATTGATCAACTACGGCCTGGGCGCCATCAAGGGCACCGGGCAGGGCGCGATCGAGGCCGTGGTGGCGGCGCGCGCGGAAGGCGGCCCGTTCAAGAGCTTCTTCGATTTCTGCGCCCGCGTGGACCGCAAGTCGGTCAACAAGCGCGTGGTGGAGGCCTTGATCAAGGCCGGCGCCTTCGACGCCATCGAGAGCGACCGCGCGCGCCTGCTGGCCAGCGTCGCGCTCGGCTACACCTACGGCGACAACCTGGCGCAGAACGCTGACCAGGGCGGCCTGTTCGATTTCGACGACGCGCACGGCTCGTCCACCGCCGAGCCCGAGCTTGTGCAGGTGCCGACCTGGAGCATCAAGGAGCGCCTGAGCCTCGAGAAGACCGCCATCGGCTACTACCTCTCGGGCCATCTGTTCGACCAGAGCGCGGACGAGGTGCGGCGCATGGTCAAGCGCCGCATCGCCGACCTGCAGGACAGCCGCGAGCCCGTCAGCGTGGCCGGCATCGTCAGCGACATGCGCATCATCAACGGCCAGCGTGGCAAGGTTGCCATCTTCAAGCTCGACGACAAGAGCGACGTGATCGAGGCCGTGGCCAACGAGGAGCTGATCAATGCCAACAAGGAGGTGCTGGCCGACGACGAGCTGATCATCGTCACCGGCAAGGTACAGCCTGACCGCTTCTCCGGCGGCCTGCGCCTGAACGTGCAGCAGATCTCAAGTCTGGCGGCGGCGCGTGCCCGCATGGGCCGCTTCGTGCGCCTGGATGCGGCGGCGGCACCGGCCATCGCCGAGGTGGTCAAGACCTGGCCCCCGCATGCGCAGGAAAGCGAGCACGGCACGTCGACCCTGGGGCTGGCGCTGCGCCTGAGCATCCAGCGCGAGGGCGCCCAGGCGGAGCTCGATCTCGGCGATGCCTCGCGTTTCTGGCCCAGCGACGAAGCGCTGGCGCGCCTGACCGGGTCGACCCAAGGGGCCGGCCACATCGTGTTCGAGGCCTCCTGAAGTGCAGTGAGAAAGCACGGCAAAACCCTTGAATTGAGGCTAGCCACCTGCCTGGATTGCCGCGATGATCAAATCCTCGGGTCTCCATCACCAAGGGCACAATCATCGCCATGAACGATGTGGGTAATGGTGCTGCAGCAGCTCATGTTGCAGGCATCCATTTGACGAGCAATGAAATGCGAACCGGCCTGATTCTCACGGGCGGCGGGGCGCGCGCGGCCTATCAGGTCGGCGTGCTGGCGGGTATCGCGCAACTGCGGCGCGACGCCGGCATCCTCAAGACCAATCCGTTTCAGGTCATCGCCGGCACCTCGGCGGGCGCCATCAATGCGGCCACGCTGGGCTGCCAGGCCGACGATTTCGATTCGGCCGTCGACGGCCTGATGACGATCTGGGAGGGCATCCATGCCGAGCAGGTCTACTGCGCCGACTCCTTCGGCGTCATCAAGACCGGCGCGCGCTGGATGACCATGATGAGCCTGGGGTGGGCCGTGGCGCGCTGGCGCCGCACGCGGCCGCGCAGCTTGCTCGACAACGAGCCGCTGCGGCGCCTGCTGAGCCGCTGGGTGCGCCTGGACCGGCTGGATGCCATGTTCCAGGCCGGGCACCTGGACGCGCTGGCCGTGAGCGGCTCCAGCTACACCTCGGGGCAGCATGTCACGTTTTACCAGTCGGCCAGAAAGGTGGCGCCCTGGCTGCGCCACCAACGCCTGGCGGTGGAGGCGCAGCTGACAGTCGGCCATTTGCTGGCCTCGTCCGCCATTCCCTTTATTTTCCCGGCCGAGGAGCTCGACCTGGACGGCCAGATGGAATGGTTCGGCGACGGCTCCATGCGCCAGAGCGCGCCCATCTCGCCCGCCGTTCACCTGGGGGCCGAGCGCGTGCTGGTGATCGGCGCGGGCCGCATGCATGAGCCGCCGGGCCGCCGCGTGCTGGCGGACACCGGCCATCCGTCCATGGCCCAGATTGCCGGCCATGCCCTGTCCAATATCTTCCTCGATGCCCTGGCGGTCGACGTGGAGCGGCTGCAGCGCATCAACAAGACGCTCTCCTTGCTGACGCCCGAGGCATTGCAGAAGACGCCGCTGCGCCCCATCGACGTGCTGGTGATCGCGCCCAGCCGCCGCATCGACGACATTGCCGCCGAGCACCAGGGCAGCCTCCCCGCGCCCATGCGGGCCATGCTGCGCAGCGTGGGCGTATCGGGCGAGGGCAAGTCGGCCAGCGGTTCGGCGCTGACCAGCTACCTCTTGTTCGAGCCTTCGTTCACCTGCGAGCTGATCAACCTGGGCCTGTCCGATACCCTGGCGCGACGCGCCGATGTGCAGCGCTTCTTCGGCTGGCCGGCGCAGGCGCCGAAAACCAGCCGCGCATCGCTGCGGCGGCGCAACAGCTTCGTGGACACGATCCGTCAGAGCGAGTTTGAGGCCGCGGAGGCTGCAGAGGCCGCCGCCTCGGGCGGTCCGACGGTGTCGGGTTTCCAGTTCTGACCCTGGACGCGCAGGCCCTGGTCCGACAGCTTGCGGGCCAGCGCGGGGCCTATGCCCAGGTGGCGCCGGAGCAGGTCGCGCCAGTCGCTGAAGGGGCGTTGCTGGCGCGCGTCCAGCAGCCGCGCGGTCAGGGCAATGCCCAGGCCCGGCAGGGACTCCAGCTCCGCGCGGCTGGCTTGATTGAGCTCCAGCGGCAGCGCTTGTCCGGTGGTCATGCCCGCGCCCTGAGCTTCTTTGGCCTGCACCGGGAGTCCACAGGCCAGCAGCGCCAGCCACATCATGCCGAGACGGAGCAGGCGCGACACGGCCGATGCCTCGCGTTTCAGTGCTGCACGGCCGCCATGTTGGCGAACACGCCGCCGTGGGCGACCAGCTCGGCGTAGGTGCCGCTCTCGATCACGCGACCGTCGGCCAGCACGTGGATGCAATCGGCGCCGCGCACGGTGGACAAACGGTGCGCGATCACGATCAGGGTCTTGCGGCCTTGCCATTGCTCCAGCGCCTGTTGCACGGCGCGTTCGCTGGCGCTGTCGAGCGCCGAGGTGGCCTCGTCGAACACCCAGATGGGCGCATCCTTGTACAGCGCGCGCGCGATGGCGACGCGCTGGCGCTGGCCGCCTGACAGCTTGCTGCCGTTGGCGCCTATGGTCGTGTCCAGCCCCTGCGGCAGGGTCTGCACGAAGTCCCACAGGTGCGCGGCGCGCAAGGCCTGCTCCAGCCGGGCGGCGTCGTGCGGCTGCCCGTAGGCGACGTTGTCGGCCACCGAGGTGTCGAACAGCACGATGTCCTGCGACACCACGGCGAACTGGCGGCGCAGCTCGCTTTTCTTCAGCGTGGTGATGTCCACGCCGTCGAGCAGGATCCGGCCCTTTTCAGGCTCGGCAAAACCCAGCAGCACCTGCACGATGGAACTCTTGCCCGCGCCCGAACTGCCGGCCAGCGCGGTGGTCTTGTTGGCAGGGATGAGCAGGTCCAGGTCTTGCAGGGCAGGACGTTCGGCGCCGGGATAGGAGAGCTGGAGCTTCTCGACGCGGATCTCGCCCTCGCAATGCGCGACGCTGCCGCCGCCCAGGTCGTGCTCGGGCGCGGTGTCCAGCAGTTCCATGCTGCCGCGCGCGATCACCAGGGCGTTGGTGATGGGCTGGGCGACATCGGTCAGGTGGCGCAGGCGCGACGCGAACAGCAGCAGCGCGGTGATGAAGGCGCCGAATTCGCCGGGCCCGGTATGCAGCTGGCGCGACTGCAGCAGCGCCAGGCTGACGATGATGGACAGGCCCACGCTGGCGATCAACTGCGAGATCGGCTGCGTCATCGCGTTGGCCGCGGCCGTCTTGAGCGTGTTGACCTGCACCTCGTGGGCGCGCTCGGCGAAGCGCTGGCGCTCGTAATCGGCGGCATTGAAGCTGCGCACCACGCGCCAGGCGCGCGTGATGTCGTCCACCTTGTCGACCAGCTTCATGCTGGCGTCGTAGGCACGGTTGCCCATTTTGCGGACGCGCGCATTGATCTTCTTGACCACGAAGGTCATGGCGGGCGTCGTGACCAGCGACAGCAGGGTCAACTGCCAGTTCATGTAGAACAGGCTGGCCAGCATGGCGATGGCGGGCAGGCCGTCGCGCAGCACCGTCATCACCGAGCCGCCCAGCATCTGCATCACCTGGAGGGGGTCGTTGACCACCTTGGTGACGGCGGTTCCCGGCTGCAGGCGCGTATAGACCTGCGCATCGGCCTTGAGCAGGGCGTCCAGCAAGGCGCTGCGCATGTCGGTGACGGACCTGGCGATGCTCCAGTTCAGCAGGTACTGCCCCAGGAAGCCGAACAGGCCGCGCACGGCGAACAGGCCGACCAGCACGACCGGCACCCACCAGATTGAGAACGAAACCGTGGGGACTTCGATATTGGGCACGTTCAGGCCGCCGATCCGGCTTGCCGTGGGCACGCTGAAGCCTTCGCCCAGCCCGATCTTGACGATGGCCGGGATCAGCGGCTCTGTGCAGGCGGCCACCATGTAGGCCAGCACCGACAGCCAGATGCGGTGCTGATGGGGACGGATGAAACGAAAGACGCGCGAGGCGGTGGTCTTGAGAGTCGTGGTCTTGTTGGGCATCCCGCCATTCTCGCCGATGCCGGGTTCCGGCACGGTGGCTGCGGTTCAGCGCCGGTTCAGGCGCCGTCGAATCGAGGCCTTGAGCTTGGCCAGCGGCCCTTTCTTTTTTTCACGGGTGTAGCGCTTGAGGATCTCGAACATGGATTGCTCGGCTTCGGTCATCTGGCCCATGAAATCCAGCCACTGCCGCGTGGCCAGGCGCGTATCGTAGCCCCGCGATGGCGGGTGCTGCACCAACAGCCTGTCGTCGCGCATGACTTGCAGGCCCTGCGTGTAGCAGTGGCAGATGGCGATCCAGTCGATGCCCCAGCCGATGTTGTTGTCGTCGTAGCTCAGCGCTTGCAGGCGCCTCACCACCGAGCCCGCGAATGCGGTGACGATGCCGTCGGTGTGGGCCACGTGCGTCATGGCGCCCGAGGGGTCGGGCCGAATGTCCACGCGTTCGGCCGTCCAGGGGGTGTAGTCGATCTTCGGCGCCCACACGCCGAGCGCAGGGTGGGCAGCGAAGGCCTGCCTGCATCGTTGCAGCAGCTGCGGCCATTCGTCGCACCCCGCATCGGCCTGGATGATGACCAGGGCATCGCCCCGGAAATCCGCGACGGCGCGGCGGAACTTGAGTCCGAAGTAATGCGAGTTCGGCACCTTGATCCATTCGCCGGGACCCGTTTCGTCGGCCTCCGCGGCGTTGGAATAGATGACGCGCAGCAGCACGTCGGGCGCCTGCGCGAGGCAGTCTGCAATGTGCCGTGCCTTTTCTCCGAATCCCTGCCAACCGATGATGACGACGTTGAGCAGGCATCGTGGCGCGTCGGAGGAGGGGGAGGGCATGGCTGTCACGCGGAAGTCCTGATTCGCAATGGAGCGCGGAGTTTAAGGCGGGCTGGCAGGGTGCGGGACGTCATCTGTCAAAATCCGCCCCAACCCAACCGCCCAACCATTTGCCAGCAGGCTTGCCCTTTTCATCAATGAACCCTGTCGTTTTCTTTGGATATTGGTCCGGTGCCCTGCCGCCAGTCACGGATCTGCATTTCCGCAGCTTTGTGCATCAACACCCGGAGCACATCTATGAACTCTGGCTGGACACCGATGCCGCGAGCTCCATCGATGCGCCGGAACTGCAGTGGATCAAGTCCCATCCCCGCATCAGGATACGGCCGTTCTCGCTCGACGCCTTGATCCAGCGGCATGTCACGGGCGACTCGCTGCATCGCTATAACCGCTGGCAGGGTTTGAAGAAATTGGGCCGCAAGCTGCACCGCATCGGGGGACTGAAGCGGATCAAGGCCCAGGCGTTCGAACATCCCCTGTTCGGCAACACCTACCGGCATTCGTCGGCCCTGTTTGCCGGCTTCACCTTGAACAAGGCCTATCGTGGCGACCTGGCGCGCTGCCTGATTCCGATGGCGCATTACGAGCAGCCCAGCCTGTATGCGGACCTGGACGTCTGCTTCACCAGCAATCTGCTGGACCTGTGCGGCAACGCGGCGTTCAGCTACCGCTGGGAATCGTTCGGTTTCGCCAATTCGGCCCTGCTGTACCTGCCTGGGCCAGCGCTGAGCCGGGCGCTGGTCGCTCGGGGCTGCGAGCTGGAGAATTTCCTGCCCTGGATTCTCTTCACCGACGAGAACTGTGACGCGCTGGGCATCAAGATCCATCCGACGACGATGTTCGATCCTCTTTGGTCGCCCGGATCGGTGCTGTTCGGCAGCCCCGGCTTGTTCTTCAAGGGCCACAGCGATCTGTCCGCAGTGATGTCGCAATTGAAGCGCGAGAACTATCGCGCCATCCATTGGCACAACAACTGGCGCACCACACCCGCGCCCGATTCGGTGTTCAGGGCCTTGCTGGCCGAATCAAGCTGAGGCGAGATCGGCCAGGATGGTCCGCGTCAAGGTCTCGCAGAAGTGGGCGTTGCTGAAGCGCTGGGCTTCGGCGCTTTGAAGGAAGGCCTGCTGCGCCGCGCGATAGCGGGCAAAGTCGTCGGCCGTGAAGGTCTGCATGTGGGCGAGCAGTTGCGACAACGATTCGAATGCGTCGGCGTCGATGTAGCACTCGGCAGGGATGGGCGCCTGTGCATGCGTCGTGCCCATGTAGATGGGAATGCACCCGCTGGTGAAGCAGTCGAAAATTTTCTCGGTGAGATAGCCGGGGCTGCCGCGTGAGTTTTCGTAGCAGATGGCAAACCGCGCCCGGTCCAGCACCTCGCGCTTCGGCCCTGCAATGACGCCCTGGTAGCTGGGGAACGGGGGCTTGCCAGGCCAGGCGCGCGCACGCCATTCATGGAGCCGCTTGGCGATGCGTCCCCAATGTCCGGGCCGCACGGCGGGCTTGTCCCAGCCTGGGCCGTACAGGAAGAACTGGTCCGGGATCGCCGCCTCGAAAAACCGGATGGCCGCCACCCGCTGCGCATGCAGGTTCTGCGGGTGCGGATGCAGCAGGGCCTTGTTGGAGGCGATCAGGACGCAGAACAGATCGCGTTCGTTCCAGCCGGCCAGGTTCGGGCGCAGGCTCAGGTCGTTGGGGTAGTCCAGGCGCAGGATGTGCCGGCCGTCGATCAAGTCTTCGTTGCTCGTGAACACGCGACGGTATTGCGCCAGGCGCTCGCGGTTGACGTTGAGCGGACGCACGATGGCGTCCTCGTACAGGTAGGCGTAGCAGGGCGTGCGCGCAGGAACACGGCGCTGGGCATTCAAGTGGAGCTCGAACAGCACCTCGTGGCCCGCATTGCGGTCGGGCGTGTTGAGCTCGATGCCTTGGCGCAGGAAGTGCTCGCGCAACTGGCGCCAGGGCAGGAAGAACTCGCCGCCGTTGGGGCCGGCGCCCGGCGTGAAGGGCTTGTTGTCGCGCATGTGGCTGGCAACCAGCGAGGCGCGCAGCGGAGTGGCCTGGGTCAAGGTGGGGCCTGTTCAGACGATGAGGTCGAAGAATTTGAACTTGAGGCGCTCGGCCCAAGTCGCCGGCCGGATGGGCGGTGAGTCCGTGCACTCAATCGCATCCCGCACTTGGGCGTAGAAACGGTCCCAGTGGTAGTGCTGCGCCAACGCTGCCTGGCCGTCGGCTTGCAGCTGCAGCAAGGTGGCTTCGTCGGCCGCTTGCAGCCGGTCGAACACGGCCTGTGCGCCGGCCACGTCATCCAGCGGAATGTTGACGATGCCGGCGGCGTTTTCGTAGCCGCTTTGCGGCGTGCACACCGGAATCAGGCCCCAGGCCATCGATTCAAGGATGGTGGTCGGGTTCGGGTCCAGGTTGCCGACCGTGATCATGAAGTCGAAGCGCTGCACCAGCGCCTGGGCTTCAGGTTTGGAAAAATCGACGAACCCGTAGCTCTCGACATTCGGGATCGACTTCTTGCCCCGTCCGATCCAACTGATGTCGGCGCCCTTGCATTCGCTGCGAAGGCGGCTCAGGTAGGCGGTGTTTTTCAGGTGGGCGGTGTTGCCGATGTAGACGAACTTGCGTTGGCCGGGTGGGTTGAAGCCGTGCTTGAGCCGCGGGAAATGGGCGCGGTCGACGGCCAGGTCCATGTGCCGCATCTTGGGCTGCCAGCGCGCGAACGACGATTCGCCGATGCGCTTGAACCAATGGTTGCCAGTGATGGTCAGGAACAGGTCGCAGGCATCGATGCTCTGGTCGGTGTACGAGTTCTGCCGCATGTCCGGCGCATAGGGCTGGATCAGGATGCGGCGTGAGAAGTTGGGATCGCGCAGCGACGCCGTGAACACCGTGCCCTTGCGGCGGTGCGGGTGACCCAGCAGCACGTCGCCGGGCGCGGGCTGGATGCGGGTACGGTCGCGCCAGTCGTAGAACTTGACCGGGTAGTCGCGCAGCAGGCGGTCGCCGACCTCGTTGCCGATGCAAAACGGCGAGGCGTGCTTGGCGGGATCGCGCGGATAGACGAAATGGACCGTCTTGGCGCCGGGAGAAGCTGTCGTCATGCTGGACTCACTCGCGCCAGTGTTCGGTGATCCAGGCCGCGGGCCGCGTATGGCGCCAGTTGCCATTGCTGCGGCCGGCCAGCGCGTCGGGCGGGTTCATGGTGCCGTGGAAGATCAGGATCTTCGAGCCGGCGGGGATGAAGGGATCGCGCCAGAAGCTGGTGGGCCACAGCGGCAGGCAGTGGTACTTGTAGCTGACGCACCAGCCGCTTTGCCAGTACTTCAGCTTGCCCTGCTTGTGCATCTCGTCCGACAGGTATTCCTGCTCGTTGCGGAACTGGCGGCGCAGCACGGCTTGCTCGCGGCGGAACTTGGCCAGCACGTCCGCATGGGCGCCGAGCTCGAAGCGATAGACCGACGAGTTGCCGGTGATGCGCCACTGCCGCTTGAAGTCGTGGATGATCAGGAATTCGCCGGGCACTTCGAAGAAGGGGGTGATGTCGTCGACGATCACCACGTCCAGGTCGAGGAACAGCGCCGTGCCCTTGAGACCGTGCAGGTCGGCTTCGAAGGTGGTGAGCTTGTGCCAGCCGCGCTCGGGCGTGCCTTCAGGCAAGGCCAGGTCGGGAATGGGCAGGCACTGCACCTCAGGCCGTATGCCGTCGCTGCGGTCGGTCAGGCAGACGAACTTGAACGGACCCCGGAGGTGGCGCGCCACCATGCCGTAGAGCCGGTTGACGTATTCGGGGCCGTATTTGGTGCCCCATTTCATGCACAGAATGTGTCGCATCGGATTGATTTACTGCTTGCGGCGTCAAAGTTCTTCAACGTGGCGCGGCGGGTAGCTGTCCCAGTTCAGGCATCCCGGACATTGCCAGAAATAATGCTGGGCCTCAAAGCCGCAGGCGGCGCAGCGGTAGCGCTGCAGCGGCTTGACGGCGCGGTCCAGCGTGGCGTTGACCAGCGGCACCTCGTCGGGCTGCAAGCGGCCATCGCTTTGCGCCAGCAACAGGCGCGCTGCGCTCAGGCTGCTTTCCTGGCGCAGATGCCGGTCCAGGCGTTGACGGCGGCTTTGCTCCTGCGGATCCAGCAGGTCCATCGCCAGCACGAGGTGCATGCTGGGCTGGCGCTCGTCGTGGGCGCGCAGGACGGCCAGGGCTTCGGCGCCGGCGCCGCATTTCAAGGCGGCCTGGGCATAGTCGCCGGCCACCAGATTGAAGGCCGGCGGATTGGCGCTCAGCAGGTGGGCAAAGGTGGCCATGGCCTGTGCGTGCTGCTCCTGGCCGGCCAGCATGCGGCCCTCCAGCACGAAGGCGCGGGCGGCTTGCGGCGCCGTCCGGCGCGCTTCATTCAGCAGTTCGCGGGCTTGCGCGAGATCCTGCTGGCCCTGGGCGGCCAGTGCCAGCTCACACAGGTAGTTGGCGATGCGCGAGGCGAACGAGCCGCTGCCGATCTGCTCCAGGTGCTGTGACACGGCGATGGCCTTGCGCCACTCGCGTGAACGTTCATAGAGCGTCAGCAGCGAGAGTTCGGCTTCGTTCTCAAAGACGCTGCCTTTGAGCGCCATGAAGGCGTCCTCGGCGCGGTCGAACAATCCGGCCTTGTAGAAATCCTGGGCCAGCGCGTACTGCGCGCGGTCGCGCTCGGACTTGGGAAGGTCGCCGCGCTGCAGCAGGTGCTGGTGCACGCGCACGGCGCGCTCGTATTCGCCGCGGCGGCGAAACAGGTTGCCCAAGGCGAAATGCAGCTCCGAGGTGTCGGGGTCGGCCTGCACGGCTTCGATGAATGCGTCGATGGCCTTGTCCTGCTGCTCGTTGAGCAGCAGGTTCAAGCCTTTGAAGTAGGCCTTGGGCGCGTCGCGCTGCTCGCGCTTCCATTGCCTGGAGTCCAGCTTGGACAGCAGCCAACCCATCACGAAGGCCAGCGGCAGGATGATCAATATGGCGCTGACTTCAAATCCCATCGTGCGCGCCCGGAGGGGTGAATGGGGGCGCCGCGCCTGCGTCGGTGCTCAAGGGGTTGCGGGTTGCCGCGCGCTTGTGGCGCCACCAGGCCGGCACCATGGCCAGGATTCCCAGCGCGCTGCCCAGGCCGAAGGCCACCAGCACGACGATCACCAGCGGGGCCTGCCAGCTGTGACCAAAGAACCAATGCACGTCCACCGTCTGGCTGTTGTTCAGCGCAAAGGCGAAAAGCACGAAAAAGAGGAAGGCTCGAATGAGCCAGACGAATATTTTCATTTGCCAGCGATTCTAGAACCACACAAGCGTGTGGCACATCGTGCCGGGCTCAGAGTGCGCTGTCTTCGACAGGCAGTTGTTCGTCCACGGCCTCGCGCAGCGCCTTGCCGGGCTTGAAATGCGGCACCAGCTTTTCCGGGATGAGCACCTGCGCGCCGCTGCGGGGGTTGCGGCCCATGCGGGGCGGGCGGCGGTTGATGGAGAAGCTGCCGAAGCCACGGATCTCGATGCGGTGACCGCGTGACAGGGCGTCGGACATGGCGTCCAGGATGGTCTTGACCGCGAACTCGGTGTCGCGCTGCGTGAGCTGTGTGAAGCGTTCAGCCAGATGTGCAACGAGGTCGGAACGGGTCATGACACGGATCTTGTTTTGATGTGTTTGTGTTGCGATGAAAACAGGCCCGGCCCACGAATGGGACGAGCCTGTCGGGATCATCGCCAGGTTTTCAGGCTAACTCAGCCTTCCGCCCGGGTGAACAAGGGTTTGCCTTGGTGGCCGCCGGGATGCGCCCGGCGGTCTTGAGCAAAATCAGTTGTTCGGATTGTCCAGCTTGGCGCGCAGCAGGGCGCCCAGGCTCGTCGTGCCGGCGTTTTCACGCTCCGACGAGGCCGACAGGCGTTGCATGGCTTCTTGCTGGTCGGCGCTGTCCTTGGCCTTGATCGACAGCTGGATGTTGCGGGTCTTGCGGTCGATGTTGACGATCAGGGCCGTCACTTCGTCGCCTTCCTTCAGCACGTTGCGGGCGTCTTCCACGCGGTCGCGGGAGATTTCCGAAGCGCGCAGGTAGCCCAGCACGTCGTCAGCCAGTTCGATTTCGGCGCCACGGGCGTCAACGGTCTTGACCTTGCCGGTCACGGTCATGCCGCGGTCGTTGACCGAGGTGTAGGTCGTGAACGGATCGGAATCCAGCTGCTTGATGCCCAGGGAGATGCGCTCGCGCTCGACGTCCACGGCCAGCACGATGGCTTCGACTTCCTGGCCCTTCTTGAAGTTGCGCACGGCAGCTTCGCCGGTTTCTTGCCACGACAGGTCGGACAGGTGCACCAGGCCGTCGATGCCCTGGGCCAGGCCCACGAATACGCCGAAGTCGGTGATGGACTTGATCGGGCCCTTGACACGGTCGCCGCGCTTGACGGTCTCGGCGAAGTCTTCCCAAGGATTGGCCTTGCACTGCTTCATGCCCAGCGAGATGCGACGCTTGTCTTCGTCGATTTCCAGGACCATGACTTCGACTTCGTCGCCCAGCGAAACGATCTTGCTGGGGGCGACGTTCTTGTTGGTCCAGTCCATCTCGGACACGTGCACCAGGCCTTCGATGCCGGGTTCGATCTCAACGAACGCACCGTAGTCGGCAATGTTGGTGACCTTGCCGAACAGGCGGGTGCTGGTGGGGTAGCGGCGAGCCACGCCGAACCAGGGGTCGTCGCCCAGTTGCTTCAGGCCCAGCGAAACGCGGTTCTTCTCGGCGTCGAACTTCAGAACCTTGGCGGTCAGTTCCTGGCCGACGGTAACCACTTCGCTCGGGTGACGGACACGGCGCCATGCCATGTCGGTGATGTGCAGCAGGCCGTCGATGCCGCCCAGGTCCACGAAGGCACCGTATTCGGTGATGTTCTTGACCACGCCCTGGACGATCGCGCCTTCCGACAGCGTTTCCAGCAGCTTGGCGCGTTCTTCGCCCATCGAAGCTTCGACCACGGCACGACGCGACAACACGACGTTGTTGCGCTTGCGGTCCAGCTTGATGACCTTGAACTCCATGGTCTTGCCCTCGTACGGGCTCATGTCCTTGACCGGGCGGGTGTCGAGCAGCGAACCGGGCAGGAAGGCGCGGATGCCGTTGACCAGGACGGTCAGGCCGCCCTTGACCTTGCCGGAGACGGTACCGGTGACGAAGTCGCCGGATTCCAGCGCGGTTTCCAGGCTCAGCCAGGAAGCCAGGCGCTTGGCCTTGTCACGCGACAGGATGGTGTCGCCATAGCCGTTTTCGATGGCGTCGATGGCCACGGAAACGAAGTCGCCGACGTGAACTTCAAGCTCGCCCTGGTCGTTCTTGAATTCTTCGACGGGCACATAGGCTTCGGACTTCAGGCCGGCATTGACGACCACGAAATTGTGCTCGATGCGGACCACTTCGGCCGAGATGACTTCGCCGGAGCGCATGTCAGCTTTTTGCAGCGATTCTTCGAAGAGAGCGGCGAACGATTCCATGCCGGAGGCTTGGGCGGTTTGGGTTTGGGACATGAGAGTGGGTGCAAGCAGGACTTGCGGGTTAGGTTGTAGACATTGCGGACCCCAAAATCACTGTCGTGATCGACTTGCGTCAGAAGGGCAGGGCCCGCAGCCCGGGTACAAATTTCGACCTTAAAAAGCCGAAGTTTTAAAAGGTCTTCGCTGTTTCCACCAATCCAGAACCAGATCACGAGATGCCTCGATGGTCAGGCCCGAATTGTCGAGTTCCAGCGCGTCTGCGGCCGCCTTCAAGGGCGATGCGCTGCGACCTTTGTCTTGCGCATCGCGCGCTTCCAAGTCAGCACGCAAGCTCTCTAATATAGCTGGAATTCCCTTGGAAATCAATTGCTTATACCGGCGGTCGGCGCGTGTGGATGCGCTGGCGGTCAGAAACACCTTCAGGCCGGCACCAGGGAACACCGTCGTGCCCATGTCGCGCCCATCGGCCACCAGGCCGGGCAGGCGGCGGAAATCGAGCTGCAGTTGGTTCAGGGCTTGGCGCACCTGGGCGTGCACGGCCACCTTGGAGGCCTTGAGCCCGGTGGTTTCGCGGCGCAGCTCGTCGGTGATGTCGACGCCGGCGAGCAGAACGCGGCCCTTGCGGAAGTGCAGGTCGAGCTGTCCGGCCAGGTCGGCCACGGCCTGCGCGTCGTCGAGGTCGATGCCGGCATCCGCTGCGGCAAGGCCGGCGGCGCGGTACAGCATGCCGGAGTCCAGCATCCAGAAGCCGAGCTCGTGCGCCACCTCGTCGGCCAGCGTGCCCTTGCCGGACGCGGTCGGGCCGTCGATGGCGATGACCGGGATGTCTTCCAGCTTGGCGCTGACGACCTCGAACAGGGTTTCAAAATAGTCCGGGAAGGTCTTGGCGACACAGGCCGGGTCCATGATGCGCACCGGCACGGGCGCCTCGGTGACCAGCGCGTTGAAGGCCGCCAGCGAGAAACACATTGCGACACGGTGATCGTCATAGGTGTGGATGGCTGCGGCTTGCCAGTTCGACAGCGGGTGGACGCGCAGCCAGTCCGGGCCTTCCTCGACCTGGGCGCCGAGCTTGCGCAGTTCGGTGGCCATGGCGGCGATGCGGTCGGTTTCCTTGACGCGCCAGCTGGCGATGTTGCGCAGCGTGCTGGGGCCGTCGGCGTAGAGCGCCATCACGGCCAGCGTCATGGCGGCGTCCGGAATCGCGTTGCAATCGAGATCGATCGCCTTCAGCGGCCAGGCGCCGCGGCGCACGGCCAGCCAGTTGGGGCCCGATTCGACCACGGCGCCCATGGCCTGGGCGGCGTCGACGAAACGCACGTCGCCTTGCAGCGAAGCATGCCCCACGCCCTCGATGCGCAGCGCGTCCTGCGCGGCAGCCAAGGCGCCCAGGGCGATGAAATAGGATGCCGAAGAGGCATCGCCTTCCACATGCACTTCGCCTGGCGAGGTGTAGCGGCTGCCGGCCGGAATCGTGAAGCGCTGCCAGCCGTCCTGCCGCACGGCAATGCCGAAGCGCTGCAGCAGGGCCAGCGTGATGTGCACATAGGGCTTGGAGATCAGCTCGCCGACCACCTCGATGCTGATGTCCTGCTCGCGCGCCACCAGCGGCAACGCCAGCAGCAGGGCGGTCAGGAACTGGCTGGACACGTCGCCGCGCACGCGCACCGGATCCATCAGGCGCAAGCCGCTGGGGCCGTGCAGGCGCAGCGGCGGATAGCCTTCCTGGCCCAGGCAATCGATGCCGCAGCCCAGGCCGCGCAAGGCGTCGACCAGGTCGCCGATCGGGCGCTCGTGCATGCGCGGCACGCCGGAAAGCTCGAACTCGCCGCCTTGCGTGGCGGCCAGCAGGGCCAGGGCGGCGGTCAGCGGGCGCATCGCGGTGCCGGCATTGCCCAGGAACAGCTTCGCCTGACGCTGAGCCAGGCGTCCGCCGATGCCGGTCACGCGCAGGGCGCCGCTGTTCTGTGGCCCTTCCTGTTCCAGTTTGCAGCCCAGTGTCTTCAGGGCCTCCAGCATCACGGCCGTGTCGTCGGAATCCAGCAGGTCGTGGACCACCGTGGTGCCCTCGGAGAGGCCGGCCAGCAGCAGCACGCGGTTGGAAATGCTTTTGGAGCCGGGCAGTCGCACCGTGCCGCTGGCGGATTGCAGCGGCGGCAAGTCGAGAAACGGGATTTTGTACATATTGAACTTCAGCTTGGACTCAGCGCGGCTTGGCGGTGCTCAATGGGCCCAGTTGCCCCAATTGCCACTTGCCACGCGCCTCTGACACAGGGCGCAGCAGGTTCTCGAGGGCTTTTGCATCCTGGGCCTGGATGGCCTGTTCCATCTGGTCCAGCACGGCCCTGAATTGGCGCGACTGCGCCAGTACTTCAGTCTTGTTGGCCATGAAGATGTCGCGCCAGACCTGCGGGTCGCTGGCCGCGATGCGCGTGAAATCGCGAAAACCGGGGCCGGCCAGGCTGAGGAAGTCGCGTCCGGCCGCCTGGTTGGCGACGGCCGAGAAATAGGCGAAGGCCAGCAGATGCGGCAGATGGCTGACGGCGGCGAACGCGGCGTCATGGTTCTGCGGCGTCATCTTCAGCACTTGGCAGCCCAGCGCCGACCACAGGTCGGTGGCCTTTTGCACCATGGCGGCATCGGTCTGCGGCAAGGGCGTCAGGATCACCTGCCGGCCCTGGTACAGAAGGGCGTCGGCAGACTGCACGCCGGCGGTCTCCTTGCCGGCGATGGGATGCGCCGGTACGAAGCTTGCCAGGCGCGGGCCGAGCACCTTTTGCGCCGTTTCCACCACGTCGCATTTGGTCGAACCCACGTCCATCACGAGCACGCGCGGATCAAGCATGTGGCGCACGGCCCGCAGGGTGGCTTCGGTGGCCGATACAGGCACGGCCAGCAGCACGAGATCCGCGCCGGAAATGGCCTGCAGGGCCGATTCCGCCGCCGTGTCGATCACGCCCATGCGGCGGGCGGTGTCGGTCGTGGAGGGGGATTTGCTGTAGCCCACCACGCGCTTGACCAGGCCCGCACGCTTGAGCGCCAGGGCGAACGATCCGCCCATCAGGCCACAGCCAATGAGACCGAGTTGACTGAACATCTGCTGCCTTTGCGTACTCAGTGCGTATCCAGTGGGTAGGTGCCCAGGAGTTTGAAGTAGGCGCAGGCGTTGCGCAATTCACGCAGCGCCTGTCCCACGTGGGACTCGTCTGGATGCCCCTGCAGGTCGATGTAGAAGTAGTACTCCCACTGGCCCGAGCGCGCGGGCCGCGATTCGAAGCGCGACATCGACACGCCGTGCATCTTGAGCGGCACCAGCATGTCGTGCACGGCGCCCGGGCGGTTCAGCACCGAGACCACGAGGCTGGTGCAATCGTGCCCCGAGGCTTTGGGCGCCGGATGACGGTCCGGGTGGGTGACGATGGCGAAGCGGGTGCGGTTGTGGGCGTCGTCCTGGATGGCCGGGGCCACCAGGTGCAGGCCGTATTCGCTGGCGGCGCGGGCGCTGGCGATGCCGGCGATGCTGGTGTCCGTCGAGGCCAGGCGCGCGCCCTCGGCGTTGCTGGAGACCGGACGGCGCTCGACCTCGGGCAGGTGGTTGGACAGCCAGCCGTGGCACTGCGCCAGCGCCTGCGGATGCGCGCACACGGTCTTGATGCCATCCAGGCTGTTGTCCTTGCGCAGCAGGTTGTGCTGCACGAACAGGCTGGTCTCGCCGATGATGAACAGCGGCGTGGTCAGGAAGATGTCGAGCGAGCGCGTTACCACCCCTTCATTGGAGTTCTCGACCGGCACCACGCCGAAATCGGCCGCACCGGATGTCGTCATGTGGAACACCTCGTCCACATTGGCGCAGGGCACGCGCGCGATCGAGGAGCCGAAGTAGCCGAGCGCGGCCTCTTCGCTGAAGGTGCCGGCCGGGCCCAGGTAGGCCACGCGCGTGGGCGTTTCCAGCGCCCGGCAGGCCGACATGATCTCGCGCCAGATCGGCGCGATGCTGTCGGAGGCCAGCGGCCCATGGTTGCGGCGCTTCAGGCCGTCGATGACCTGTGCTTCGCGCTCGGGGCGGAACACCACCGAGCCTTCTTTTTTCTTCAGTTCGCCGACCGTCTGCGCCAGCGTGGCGCGGCGGTTCAGCAGGTCCAGCAGTTCGCGGTCCACACCGTCGATCTGCTCGCGCAGGGCCAGCAGGGCGGGGTCGGTGCCGGAATTGTTGCCAGGGGCTGCGGCGGGCGCAGCGTCTCCATCAGCCATGTTGTGCCTCAAAGTCCTTCAGGTACGCCACCAGGGCTTGCACGCCCTCCAGTGGCATCGCGTTATAGATCGATGCACGCATGCCGCCCACCGACTTGTGGCCTTTGAGTTGCAGCAGATGGCGTTCCCGGGCTCCGTCCAGGAACGCCTGGTTCAGGCGTTCGTCACGCAGGTAAAACGGAATGTTCATGCGCGAGCGGCACGCGGCCGCCACGCGGTTGCTAAAGAATTCGGATGCGTCCAGCGCCTGGTAGACCAACTCGGCCTTGTCGATGTTGCGCTGCTCGATGGCGGCGATGCCGGTCTTGCCGGCATAGCTGAAATGCTTGAGCCATTGAAACACCAGGCCGGCCACGTAGATGCCGAAGGTGGGCGGGGTGTTGAACATCGATTGCGCTTCGGCCACGGTCTTGTAGTCGAAGGCTGACGGGCAGATGGCCATGGCCTGGCCCAGCAGGTCTTCGCGGACGAACACCAGCGTCACGCCGGCTGGGCCGATGTTTTTCTGCGCGCCGGCAAATGCCAGGCCGACACGAGACCAATTGATCGGGCGCGACAGCACATGCGAGGAGCAGTCGATCACCAGGGGGATGTCAGACCCCAGCGCCTGAAGGTCCGGCAGTTCGTGGAACTCGACGCCGTCAATGGTCTCGTTGCTGCAGATGTGCAGGTAGGAGGCGTCGGCGCGGCATTGCCAGGAACCCGGCGCGGGGAGGGCGGTGCGGCCGTCCGCGTCGGGCTGCGTGCTCGCCACCACCTGCACATTGGCGTAGCGCTTGGCCTCCTGGGCGCTCTTCTTGGACCACGAGCCGCTGACCAGCACGTCCACCTTGCCGCCGCGCGATAGATTCATCGGCACGATGGCGTTTTCGCCCAGTCCGCCGCCCTGCATGAAGAGGATGCGGAACTGCTCGGGCACTTGCAGCAGCTCGCGCAGGTCGCGTTCGGCCGCTTCGTAGATGGAGATGAATTCGCGGCCGCGATGGCTCATTTCCATCACGCTCATGCCGGAGTCGTGCCAGTCCAGCATTTCGTCCGCCACCTGTCGCAACACCTGTTCAGGCAGAACGGCGGGGCCGGCGGAGAAATTGAACGGACGCTGCAGCATGATCGTGTTGAACCAGGAACGCTAACAATGAACTTGGATACGGCGCGAACCGGTGTCGACCGGCTCGCGCACGGACTTCGGAGTTACTTCTTGGACGCGCCGCTGGCGCTTGCGGCCGGAGCCTGCAAGCCCAGTTGCTTGACGATGTCCTGCTGCAAGGCCTGCAGATGGCTTTGCAGCGTCGGGCCGCTCTCGGCCATTATTTTCTCAACCAGGGCCTTTTGGATATCGGGCGCGGCCTGGGCGAATTTCTTGCTGACGGGCGACTCTTGCCATGCCAGCAATTGCTTGAGCTCGTCTTCGCTGAAGCGCTCCTCCAGGATGGGGCCCACGGTGCTGGGCAGCAGCTTGTCGGCCCGCTCCTTGACCAGCTTGGCGTTTTCGTCGACGAATTTCTTCACCGAGGCTTCGATGGCCTTGGAGGTGGCCTCGCGCTTCTCGGCCGGTACCTGCTGCATGGCCTGCGCGGCCTGCTGCATCAGCGTGTTCAAGGGCTGGCCGACCAAGCCGTGCGCCAGTCCGTCCATGGATGCGGCCTGGATCTTCAGGATCTTGGCGATCAGCTCCTTCTTGGCGGGGGAACTGGCGGGCACTGCGGCCGCCGGCTTCTTGACCACCGCGGCACTGGCCGCCGCGCTGGGTGCGGCGGCCTGCGCCAGCACGCTGCCGCTCAGCACCAGGGTCGCCAGCAGGCTTGCCACTTTCAGGGTGGACAGGGAAGTCGATGTGGATGCGTTCAAGCTCATTCCTTGGTTGGGTCGGTATTTGCTGCATCGCCAGATGCCGCGTGGGTGTCGGGCGCATCCTCCAGCGTGTCGGCGCTGCCCTCGTTGGCATCGTTTTCCACGATGCGCTGCAGGCCCGACAGCTTGGCGCCGTCGTCCAATGCAATCAAGGTCACGCCTTGCGTGGCGCGGCCCAATTCCCGGATCTCGGCGACGCGGGTGCGCACCAGCACGCCCTTGTCGGTGATCAGCATGATTTCGTCTTCCGGACGCACCAGCGTGGCGGCCACGACGCGGCCGTTGCGCTCGCTCTGCTGGATCGCGATCATGCCCTTGGTGCCGCGGCCATGGCGGGTGTACTCGACGATGCTGGTACGTTTGCCGAAGCCGTTTTCGGTCGCGGTCAGGACGCTTTGCGATTCGTCCTCGGCCACCAGCATGGCGATCAGGCGCTGCTCGGGCTCCAGCATCATGCCCCGCACGCCGCGGGCCTGGCGTCCCATCGGGCGGACGTCGTCCTCGTCGAAGCGCACGGCCTTGCCGCCGTCGCTGAATAGCATCACGTCGTGCTTGCCGTCGGTCAGCGCCGCGCCGATCAGGTAGTCGCCTTCGTCGAGGTCAA